>Ga0247768_1000754_pt1 | contig 11680 bp, 3 predicted proteins | sample UWRJL016104C6_FD_179944 | JGI IMG/M metagenome (GOLD analysis project Ga0247768, IMG submission 179944) | Plant litter microbial communities from Arlington Agricultural Research Station in Wisconsin, United States - UWRJ-L016-104C-6 | ecosystem: Environmental > Terrestrial > Plant litter >... | reverse complement strand
GGTACAGCTCACCGGAAACGCCGGTGGGGCAGGGGTTCAGGCGGTGGTCGAGGACGTACGCCAGTGCGTTGCCGACCGGCGAGCCGATCGTCGGGCCGTCACCCGAGCCGAACTCGCAGGCCGCGGAGTCCACTGTGCACTCCGTGGGCCCGTACAAGTTGTAGACAGTGAGGCCTTCGGTCTCCCGCAGCGTCCGCCAGAGCGCGAGCGGCACGGCTTCGCCGCCGACACCCAGCACCTTCAGCTCCCCGCGCCAGCCCGGCTCGGCCGCGACCTGACCCAGCAGCGACGGCGAAAGCTCGATGAACTCGATCCGGTGGGTGACGAGGAAGGCACGCAGCTCGTCGGCGTCGCGGCGGACGTCCGGCGGGACGAGGTGCAGCTCGTGCCCGGCGAACATCCACAGCATGGGCTGCCAGGAGGCGTCGAACGCCATCGGCCAGGCGTGCCCGACCCGCAGCGGGCGCCCGGCCGCGGCCGACGCCGGGCCGAACAGCGTGTCGCGGTGGCTCACCAGCAGGTTGACGATCGAGCGGTGCGAGACGACCACGGCCTTGGGCGCGCCCGTGGAGCCCGAGGTGTAGATGACGTACGCGGGATTGTCCGGTTTGGCGAGCGGCGGCAGGTCACCGTCGTCGATGTCGTCGGCGGAAGGTAGCTCCCGCACCACCACGACCGGGCGCGAGTCGGCGATCATGACGTCGAGCCGCTCGGACGGCCACTCGGGGTCCAGCGGCAGGTAGGCGCTCCCGGATTTCAGCACGGCCAGCATCGCGACGAGCACGTCCGGGCCCGGCGGCATCGCCAGCGCCACCACGCGTTCCGGCCCGGCGCCGAGGCCGGTGAGGACACGTGCGACCCGGTTGGCACGGGAGTTGACCTCGGCGAAGGTCAGGCGGTGGTCCCCGGCGACGACCGCAAGCGCTTCCGGAGTCTCGGCGGCCTGCTTCTCGAACACCTCGGCCATCGTGATGCCGGGCGTCGCGAGCGACTTGCCCGTGCCGTAACCGAGCAGGCGGCCGCGCTCGTCCCCGCCGAGCAGGTCGAGCCGGGCGACCGTCGACGCCGCGCCGGTGGCGATCGTCTCGGCCGCGCGCCGGAAGTACCCGGCGATGGCCTCGACCCGGTCGCGGGTGAAGATGTCGGGCCGGAACTCGAAGGTCACCGTCAGCGTCGTCTCCGCGGCCACGGCGAGCGTCAGCGGGTAGTGGGTGGCGTCGTCGAGCGTGATCGGGGTGATCGAGAACCCGGCGGAGGCCTCGCGTGCGGCGACGGCGTCGGTGTCGACGGGGTAGTTCTCGAAGACCACCAGGGTGTCGAACAGGTCGCCGATCCCGGCGGCGCGCTGGATGTCGCTGAGGCCGAGGAACTGGACGTCCATCAGCTTCGACTGGCCGCGTTGGAGGCCGTCGAGCACGTCGTCGACGGCCTGGCCCGGCCGCGTGCGGACCCGCACCGGCACGGTGTTGATGAACAGCCCCACCATCGACTCGGCGCCGGGGAGGTCGGCGGGGCGTCCGGAGACCGTCGCACCGAACACGACGTCGTCGCGGCCGGTGAGAGTGGCGAGCACCAGTCCCCAGATCCCCTGGACCACGGTGTTGACCGTCAAGCCGCGTGAGCGCGCCGCGGTGTACAGGCGCGCGGTCAGGTCATCGGGGAGTTCCAGCCGGACGAGTTCGGGACGGGTCGGCACCCGCGACGGCTCGGCCGGGGCGAGCAGGGTCGGGCCGGGCACCCCGGCCATGGCCTCGGCCCACGTGGTTTTGGCCTGGTCGGTGTCCTTCGCCGCGAGCCACGCGAGGTGGCCGCGGTAAGGCCGGACGGCGGGCAGCGGGTTGCCGGCGTAGAGGTCCAGCAAGTCGCGCATCAGCAGTGGGACGGACCAGCCGTCGAGCAGGATGTGGTGGTTCGACAGGACCAGCCGGTACTCCCGCTCGCCGAACCGCGCCAGCAGGAAGCGGAGCAGCGGCGGCTCGGCCAGGTCGAATCCGATGTCGCGGTCCTCGGCGAGCAGCTTCGCGAACTCGCCATCCCGATCGTCCGATGTGGACAGGTCCACTTCGGACCATGGCAGGTCGACGTCGGTGAGCACAACCTGGATCGGCTCGTCGAGGTCTTCGTGCTCGAAACAGGCCCGCAGGTTGGGGTGACGGGCGAGCAGCGCCTCGGCCGCCTTGCGCAGTCGCTCGGGATCGACGTCGCCGTCCACCCCGAGCACGAACTGCACGGTGTAGACGTCGGCCGCCGACTCGTCGAACCGCGCGTGGAAGAACATACCCTGCTGTAGCGGGGAAAGCGGGAGGATGTCGGCCACCACCGGGTCGGTCACCGCGTGCGCCCCTTCCGCTTGCGCGACCAGCGCGCGGCGATGCTGTCGAGCTGTGCCTGGTTGACCGAGACCAGCGGGACGTCCGACGGCGTCAGGCCCGCGTCACCGGTGGCGCACGCGGCGAGGGCCTCCAGCGCCCGCACCCATGCGGCGGAGAGCGCCTCGATCTCGGCCGCGGTGAACACGCCGTCCGGCCAGGTCCACGTCACGCGCAGGGTGGGCCCGTCGGCACGGTCCTCGGTCACCGCGGTGACCCCGAGGCTGTACCGCGCGGGCGTGCCGGGGTCGGCGTCGCCGCCCAGCGCGCCGGACTCCTCGGCGGGCACCCAGAACCCGTCGTCCCCGCGCAAGTCGAACCGGCCGAGGTAGTTGAAGCTGACCGACGGCATGGGGAGGTCCGCCAGCGCCGGGGCGCGGCCGGAGTACTTGAGCAGGCCGAAGCCGATCCCGTTGTCCGGCGCCGCGCGGAGTTGTTCCTTGACCCGCTTCAGCGCGTCGCCCGGTTCCGCGTCGCCGACGTCGAGCAGCACCGGATAGACCGTGGTGAACCAGCCGACCGTGCGGGAGAGGTCCGCGCCGGGCACGACCTGTTCCTCTCGGCCGTGGCCTTCCAAGGCCACCAGCGTCTCCGCGTCGCCGGTGCGTTCGGCGAGTGCGAGTCCGAGCGCGGTCAGCAGCACGTCGTTGACCCCCGCCCGGAACGCGGCGGGCACGTCGGTGAGCAGTGGTGTGGTCTGCGCGGGCGTCAGCGTGACGACAAACTCGCCGGTGGTCGCGACGGTGTCGCGGGCCGGGTCCAGCGGCCGCGCGCCGAGCGGTTTGCGCGGCCGGTCGAGTACCGCGGTCCAGTGCGCGGACTCCGCCGCCCGGTCGATCTCCGTGAGTTTGGTGGCCCACGCCCGGAACGACGTGCCCACCGGCGCCAGGGTGACGGCGTCGCCGCGTTCGAGCGCGGCCGACGCCTCGGCGAGGTCCCCGGCGAGCACCCGCCACGAAACCCCGTCGACGGCGAGGTGATGCAGCACCAGCAGCAACCGGCCGGGCCGCTCGCCGAGGTCGAACCAGACCGCGCGCAGCACCACGCCCGCCGCCGGGTCGAGCACGCGGGTGGCTTCGGCGTGATGCGCCCGGACAAGGGCTTCGAGGTCGTCACCTTCGACCACTGGTATCCGCGTCAATTCCGCTGACACCGCTCCCGGCGGACGCACCTCCAAGATCCCGTCGGCGAACTTCGCGCGGAGCAGGTCGTGGGTGTCGAGCACGTGCCCGAGGACGTCCGGGGTGAACGAAGCGGGTATCCGCAGCAGCGCGGACTGATGGAGGTTGTCCCCGGACTCGGCCCACCAGCGCAGGATCGGGGTCAGCGGCACCTCGCCCACGCCGGGGATCGTCGGCGACACGTCCCCTGGCTCCGCGTCCGCCACTGCCCTGGCGAGCCCGGCGACGGTCTGGAGCTCGAACACCTGGCGCGGCGAAATCGGCACCCCCGCCGTACGGGCCTTGCTCACCCACTGGATGGACAGGATGCTGTCCCCGCCGAGGGTGAAGAAGTTGTCGTCCACCCCGACCTCGGGCACCTTGAGCAGGTCGGCCATCAGTCCACAAAGGACCTTCTCGATGCCGGACGCGGGCGCGCGGCCGGTGGCCCTGGGTTCGACGTCCGGTTCGGGCAGCGCCTTCCGGTTGACCTTGCCCGAGGGCATCAACGGGAACTCCGGCAGGAACACCAAAGCCTGCGGGACCATGTGTTCGGGCAACCGCTTGCGCAGCCAGTCGCGGACGCGGTCACTCAACCCGGACTCGCCGGTGGCGAGCCCGTAGCCGACAAGCCGCTTCGCCCCGGGCTGGTCCTCGCGGACGAGCACCACCGCGCGGCGGATGGCTTCGTGCTGTTCGAGCACGGCTTCGATCTCTTCGAGCTCGACCCGCATCCCGCGGATCTTGACCTGGTTGTCGGCGCGGCCGAGGAACTCCAGCGTCCCGTCCGCCTGCCGTCGCGCGAGGTCACCGGTGCGGTAGAGCCGTGATCCGGGCGGGCCGTAAGGATCGGCGACAAAGTGGTCCGCCGTCCGCTTCGGGTCGTTGACGTACCCGCGGCCGAGGTAGACCCCTCCGGCGTAAAGCTCGCCGGGGACCCCGACTGGTACCGGCAAAAGCCGCCGGTCGAGCACCTGGAGCCGGGTGTTGCCGTTGGCTTCGCCGATCGAGATCGCGCTGCGGACGGCGTCGTGGCGGTAGACCACATGGCTGACGCCGATGGTGGCTTCGGCGGGGCCGTAACCGTGGTACATCACCGCGTCGCTGGCCGCCCGGAAGCGGTGGAACAGCTCCGGGGTCAGCACCTCTCCCCCGCACCACACGTGCTTGAGCGAACGACCCCTGGCCGCGAACCCGTCGAGCCGCACCAGCAGGTCCAGGATCGACGATGGCAGGTAGGTGAAGGTGACGCGGTGCCGCTCGATGAGCCCGAGCAGGTAGTCGATGTCGCGCTCACCGCCGGGTTCGGCGACGACGAGCCTGCCGCCGGTGACCAGCGGCAGGAACACCTCGTTGATGGAGATGTCGAAGCCCAGCGGGGCCTTGAACAGCGCCGCGTCCGACGTCCCGAACCCGAGCAGTTCCCGTTGCCACAGCAGGCGATGCGTGATCGCCCGGTGCCGGATCATCGCACCCTTGGGCAGCCCGGTCGAGCCCGAGGTGTAGATGACGTACGCGAGCCCCTCGGGCTGGATCTCGACGCCCAGGTTCTTGTCGTCGGCGTCGGTGACCGGTTCCGTGAGGTCGACGTCGACGACCGGGATTCCCTTGCCCACTAAGGGATCGTGGTGCCCGGACCCGCTGAGCACCGCGGTCGGCCCGGCGTTCTCGCAGACCTCTTCGATCCGGCGCTCGGGCCACGACGGCTCCAGCGGGACGAACGCGCCCCCGGCCTTCTCCACCGCGAGCAGCCCGACGACCATCTCCAGCGAACGTTCCCAGTGCACCCCGACCGTCCGCTCGGGGCCGACACCCAGCGCGGCGAGTTCGCGGGCGAGCCGGTTGGCGCGGGCGTTGAGCTCGCGGTAGGTCAGCGTCGTGTCGTGGAACTCCACGGCCGGTGCGTCCGGGGTGGCGGCGACCTGCTCCTCGACCATCTCCGTCAGCGTTTTCAGCGGAATCTCGACAGCGGTGTCGTTCCAAGCTCGGATTTGCGCGTGCTCGGTTTCGTCGAGGACGTCGATGAGCCCGACCGGTCGCTCCGGCTTGGCGACCAGCGCGGTCAGCAACCGTTCGAGACGGGCGGCAAAACCCTCCACTGTGGACCGATCGAACAGGTCCGTGCTATAGGTGATGTCGCAAGCGAGTCCGTCGCCGGTGGTGTCGAAGACGAAGGACAGGTCGAACTTCGCGGCGGGCCCGGTCACCTCGGCCGGGGTCGTCGTGACACCCGGCAACACCAGTTCGGGCGCGGTGTCACGGTGCGAGACCATCACCTGGAACAGCGGGTGCCGCGACGCCGAGCGCGGCGGGTTGACCGCCTCGACGACCCGCTCGAACGGAAGGTCCTGGTTCGAATAGGCGTCCAGGTTGGTCGTGCGCACCCGCGCCAGCAGCTCACGGAAGCTCGGGTCGCCGGAGAGGCCGGTGCGCAGCACGAGCGAGTTGACGAAGAACCCGACGAGGCTTTCGAGCGCGCCGTCGACGCGGCCCGACGACGGGGTACCGAGCGGGATGTCGTCCCCCGCACCGAGCCGGTGCAGCAGCACGGCGACCGCGGCCTGGGTCAGCATAAGGTCGCTGACCCCACGGGTACGGGCGAGTTTCCGCGCCGCGGCGGCCAGTTTCGCCGGAAAGACCGTCTTGACGACGTCGCCCCGGTAGGTAGGCGTCTGCGGACGTGGCCGGTCGACGGGCAGCGGGAGTTCTTCGGGCAGCCCTTCGAGCCGCTCCAGCCAGAACTTCCGCTGTGCGGCAGCGACACCGTCCAGCAGTTCGTGCTGCCATAAGGTGTAGTCCGCGTACTGCAAGGGAAGTTCGGCCCACCGAGGAGGTTCACCACTTAGGCGTGCGGTGTAGGCCTCGCCGAGTTCCCGGACGAGCGGGCGCCCGGACCATTCGTCCCCGGCGATGTGGTGCACGAGCAGCACCAGCACGTGGTCGTGCTCGCCGAGCCGCAGCAGGTCCGCGCGCAGCGGGAGTTCTTCGTCCAGCCGGAACCCGTAGGAGGTGATCCGGGTGAGGTCGGCGGTGAGGTCCGAGGTCTCGCTGACGGCCAGCTCCACCTGCGCGGGCCGAATCTCCTGGCGTGGCTCGCCGTCGTACTCGGTGAACACCGTTCGCAGGGCTTCGTGCCGGGCTTGGACGTCCGACACCGCCGCCCGCAGGGCATCGACGTCGACAGCTCCGGTCAGCCGGACCGCGAACGGCAAGTTGTAGACGGGGCTGGCACCGTCCAGTTTGTAGAGGAACCAAAGACTGCGCTGCGCGGGCGAAAGCGGCAGGACGTCCGGGCGTGGGCGCGGCCCGGCCGCCGGGCGTGACGAACCTGTGTCCAGCACCTTTGCGAGGCGCTGGACCGTCGGAGCGTCGAACACCGCGCGGATGGCGATGTCGGCGTTCAGCGCGGTCCGGATGCGGCTCACCAGCCGGGTCGCCAGCAGCGAATGCCCACCGAGGGCGAAGAAGTCGTCTCCGGCACCGACCGACGGAAGCCCGAGGACGTCGGCAAAGAGTCCACAAAGGATTTCCTCGCGCGGGCTGCGCGCGGGCGCACTGGTTGTCAGCGCGGTGAAGTCGGGTTCCGGCAAAGCCCGCTGGTCGAGCTTCCCGCTCGGGGACAGCGGAAGCGCGTCGAGCACGACGACCACCGCGGGCACGAGGTGCTCGGGCAGCGAACGGCTCAGCTCAGCCCGGACCGCCGACGGCACAATGCTTTGCCTCTCAGGCACGACGTAAGCGACAAGCACCTGTTCGTCGGGCTTCGCCACGACGGCCGCCGCGGTTATGCCGGGCAAGCCCGAGACGGTGGCTTCGACCTCACCGAGTTCGATGCGGAACCCGCGGATCTTGACCTGGTCGTCGGTGCGGCCGAAGTACTCCAGCGCACCGTCCTCGCGGGCGCGCACCAGGTCGCCGGTGCGGTAGAGCCGCCCGGGGCCGGACGGGTTCGCGACAAAACGGGACGCGGTCAGCCCCGGCCGGTTCAGATAGCCACGGGCGAGCTGCACCCCTTCGAGGTAGAGCTCGCCGGTCACCCCGGCCGGGACCGTCCGCAGGAAGGCGTCCAGCACGTGGACGCGGGTGTTGCGGACCGGGCGCCCGATGGGCACCGGCCCATGGTCTTCGGCACACGCCCACGAAGTGACGTCCACGGCCGCTTCCGTCGGGCCGTAGAGGTTGTGCAGCGGGACGCCGAGCACCGCGCGGACACGGTCGCGGACCTCGGGGCTCAACGCCTCGCCGCTGCACAGGATCCGGCTCAGCCCGGCGGCCTTGACGGCCTCCGGCGCGCGCAGGAACTCCGCCAGCATCGACGGGACGAAATGGACCGTGCTGACGCGCTCGGCTTCGATCAGCGAGGCGAGGTAGGCGGGATCCTTGTGACCGTCCGGTTTCGCGAGCACGAGCGCCGCGCCGGTGACCAGTGGCCAGAAGAACTCCCACACCGAGACGTCGAAGCTCGACGGTGTCTTCTGCAGGACCCGGTCTTCGGCGGTCAGGCCGTACTCGGACTGCGTCCACAGTAGCCGGTTCACGATCGCCTCATGTGACACGGCCACACCCTTGGGCCGCCCTGTCGACCCCGAGGTGTAAATCACGTACGCCGTGTTGCCGGGCCGCGCTCGCTCCACAGTGGACTCTTTGCCCGACTCGTCGGCGTCGAGGCAGAGAACGTCCACATCGGACAGTTCACCGCGTCGTGTTGTCGTGCTGAGCACCAGGACCGGTTCGGCGTCGGAGACCATGTAGGCCAGGCGTTCGGCCGGGTACGACGGGTCGAGCGGCACGTACGCGCCTCCGGCCCGGAGGGTCGCGAGCAGGGCGATCACCAGCTCCGGCGACCGCTCCAGGTGCACGCCGACGGTGGTTTCGGGCCGGACCCCGAGCGCGGCGAGCCGTCGCGACCATGTGTCCGCACGCGCGTCGAGTTCGCGATAGGTCAGCGTGGTGCCTTCGAAGATCAGGGCTGTGGCGTCCGGGGTCTTCGTGGCCTGCTCGGCGAGCATGTCCACCAGGGTGATGGCCGGGTTGTCGGCGCGGGCGCCTTCGATGGCCGGGACCGGGCCGAGCGCGTCGACGCGGCCGGTGCGCAGCGCGGGATCGTCGAGGAACTGGGCCAGAATTCGGGTGAACCGCTCGAAAATCCCGGCGACGGTGTCGGCGTCGAAGACCGTGACGTCGTGATCGAAGTTGACGGTCAGCTCGTCGCCGGGAACGACAAGGAGCGTCAGCGGGTAGTGCGTCGCGTCGCGGACGGAGACTCCCGTGAGGACAGGGCCCTCCGGACCGCTCGCGCGGGCGAGCGCGGCGGCGTCGGCGGGGTAGCTCTCGAAGACGACAAGCGAGTCGAACAGCGCGCCCTGACCGGCCGCGCGCTGGATGTCGGCGAGCCCGCGGTGGTGATGCTCCCCCAGCGCGGCCTGTTCGGCCTGCAGCCGCGAAAACAGGTCCGCCAGCGGCTCCGCGGCGTCGAGCCGGACGCGGACGGGCACGGTGTTGATGAACATCCCGACCATCGTCTCGACGCCGGGGAGTTCGGGGCTGCGGCCGGAGACGGTCGCGCCGAACACGACGTCGGTGCGCCCGCTCAGCGCGCCCGCGAGCAGGGACCAGACGCCCTGGACGACGGTGTTGACGGTGAGTCCGCGCTCCCGTGCGACACGGGTCAGCCGCGCGGTTTCCTCTGCTGGGAGCCGGAATTCCGCGCGGCGGGGCAGTCCGCCGGGCTTCGCGTCCGGGGCGAGCAGCGTCGGCCCGTCGAGCCCGTCGAGTGCGCGGGCCCAGGCGGTGTCGGCGGAAGCGTTGTCCTGCTTCGAAAGCCAGGCGAGGTGGTCACGGTACGGCCGCACCCGTGGCAGCGGCGACGCGTCGGCGTACAGCTCAAGCAGCTCCCGGACCAGGATCGGCGCGGACCAGCCGTCCCACAGCAGGTGGTGTGAGGACAGCACGAGCCGCGCCCGGTCCCCGCCGAGGCGGACGAGCGTGAACCGCAGCAACGGCGGCTTGGCGAGGTCGAACGGCTTCGCACGGTCCTCGTCGAGCACGGCGGCGACGCCGTCCTCGTCGGAGTCGATCTCCCGCCACGGCACCTCGACCGTCCGCCGGACGACCGCGACATGCTGGCCCGAGCCTTGCGCGCGGAAGGCGGCGCGCAGGTTCGCGTGACGCGCGACGAGAGCCTCCGCCGCCGCGCGCAGGCGCCCGGCGTCCAGTGGGCCTTCGAGGTCCAGCACCGCCTGCACGGTGTAGACGTCCGTCGCGCCGTCGTCGAGCAGCGCGTGGAAGACCATGCCCTGCTGCAACGGGGAGAGCGGGAGGACGTCCTCGATCCGGGACCCGGCCGCGCTCAGGACTTCCCGCTTTCCATGGTTCCGCTTTCCCTGGTTCCGCTTTCCATGGCCTCCACGAGGCTGCGAGGCCGCATGTCCACCCAGTTCGCCTCGACGTGGTCCAGGCAGGCCTGACGGCTGTCCTCACCGAAGACGACCGTCCAGCCCGCCGGCACCTCCGCGAAGGCAGGCCAGAGGGAGTACTGGCCTTCCGCGTTGACGAGTACGAAAAATGACCCGGTTTCGTCGTCGAACGGGTTCGTCACCGGAACGCTCCTCTCGAAGTTAGCTGAGGCTTACCTTAGAGAAGACGTAACTCCGAGTCCACCGCTACTCGTGGGCAATCCACGTGATCAACGTGACTTCAAGCGGTGAAGAACTTCAGCAGCAGCGCGTTCACCTCTGCCGGACGCTCCAGATAGCCGTAGTGCCCGCAGCCGTCGAGCTCCTCGTAACGCGCGCCGGGAATCGCCTCGGCGACTTCCCGCGCGAGGTGCGGCGGCAGCGTCAGGTCGTCGGCGAACCCGATCACCAGCGACGCCACCGTGATGCCCCGGTAGGCGTCCAGCCTGCTCTTGTCCATGCCCAGCGTGAGCTGCGTGCGCATCCCGTCGTTCCACAGCGGCGGTGACAGCTCGAAGATGTCGAGCCAGTCCCGCACGGCGGCCTCGTCGTTCAACGTCCGCGGCGAAAGGTTCTTCAGCGCCCGCACGATCGCTTCGTGACGGCGCGGGGGTTCGACGTCGCCCGCCCTCAGTTCTTGTTCCGCGACACGCATCGCGGTCCGCATGGCGTCGTCGCGGCCGCGGGTCGCCATCATCACCGCGTGCGTGACGAGATCCGGCCGGGCCAGCGCCAGTTCCTGCACCACCAGCGCCCCGAGTGAAGTCCCGGCGAGACGGCACGGACCGACGTCGAGGTGCTCGATCAGCCCGGCGGTGTCGGCGACGAGATCGTCGATGGTGAACGCGCCAGTGCCCCCGCTGTCGCCGACTCCGCGGTTGTCGAAGGTGATCACCCGGAAGCCGGCGTCGACGAGCGCGGGTACCTGGTGCAGATGCCAGACCCGGCCGGCGGCGCCGGCGCCCATCACCAGCACGACCGGCGGGCCGGAGCCCGTCACGGTGTGGTTGAGCGGAATCCCGTTGATTTCGGTCACCGGCATGGGTCAGCCCCGCTTCGCGACTAGTTCGTCCGCCGAGGGCGAGAGCAGGCTCGCCCGGCGCAGCCCGGGCATCACCAGCGCTGTCACGGCGACACCCGCCAGGCACACCAGGCCACCGGCGAACATCGCCCCGGAGGCGCCCAGCAGCTTGCCCGCGAGCCCGGCTTCGAGGTTACCGACCGCCACCCCGCCGGTCGCCTGCGCCAGCCACACACTGCCGACGCGGCCCTGCAGGTGATCCGGCGTGTAGTGCTGCAACAGCGCGCGGCGGAGGATCTCCGAGACGGTATCGCCGAGCCCGGCCAGCGCGAGGAAGGCGAGCGCGAGCCAGAGGTTCCCGCTCAGCCCGAAACACGCGATCGCCAGGCCCCACAACGCCACCGCGGCGAGCAGCGCGCGCCCGGAGTGCCGCACGCGGCCGGTCCAGCCGCTGGTGAGCGCGCCGAGGAAGGCGCCGACCGCGGGCGCGGTGTAGAGCAGCCCGACCGCGACCGGGCCCCCACCGAACACCTCCGTGCCGAGTTGCGGGAACAGCGCGTACGGCATCGCGAACACCATCGCCCAGACGTCGACGAGCAGCAGGCCCGCGACGACCTGGTCGCCGCGCACGAACCGGACCCCCTCCACCACGGCTTGCCACGGATGTTGGTGCGG
>Ga0247768_1000753_pt1 | contig 11683 bp, 6 predicted proteins | sample UWRJL016104C6_FD_179944 | JGI IMG/M metagenome (GOLD analysis project Ga0247768, IMG submission 179944) | Plant litter microbial communities from Arlington Agricultural Research Station in Wisconsin, United States - UWRJ-L016-104C-6 | ecosystem: Environmental > Terrestrial > Plant litter >... | reverse complement strand
GGCCAGCTCTATCCGGCCCGTGCGCTCCAGAGTGCCCAGGCCCCGCCCGACCTGATCGGAAAGCCAGGCGGACAACTCGGCGACCCCGCCCGCGACCCGCTCCGACCGCTGGCCCGCCCGTTTCGACGCGGCGGCCGGATCCCGGCGGACCGTGGACTCCGTCCGCTTCTCCGCGCGGCTCGCCCGCTCGGCGCGCTCGGCGAGCCAGGTGCCCACCCACTCCGGCGGGCCCGCGGCGTCGACGGAACCCCCGGCCCACAACAGAAGCAGCCCCAGCGCGTGCTTGCACGGGAACTTACGGCTCGGGCAGGAACAGCGGAACGCGGGCTCCGCCAGCTCGACGACCGTCTGATACGGCTTCTTCCCGCTGCCCTGGCACTCCCCCCAGACGGCTTCGGCCGACGCGCCCAGGAGCGGCCACTTCGCCACCGAAGCCTGCGTGCGGCCCGCTTTGCCCGAAGCCGCGTCGGGTGCGAGCCGGAGCACCTGCTCCACACTCCATCGCCCCATGGCCCTCTGTCCCCCTTCGTGATCTTGGGGCAGAGCATGCCAGGTACCCCCGACAATTTCGGCGGATCGGCGAAGATCCGCAGGTCACCCCAGGGTGACGTTGTCGGTGATCAAGCCGTGCCGGCTCGCGACGTAGTGGTAGTAGGGGCGGCCGGTGTCGGTGGTGCCGACGAAGCGGGTCTTCGAGTGGCCGTCGGACTCGGTGTTGACTCCGTTGGTCCGCCCCAGCACCCCCCAGGAATTGAGCCATTCGGTCGAACCGGACGTCGTGCGCCAGTGCCGCCCGTCGCCGGTCTCGTCGCGCAGGGTCTGGGTCATGTCGACCGCACCGGTCAGCTGGAAGTTCTGGTCGTCGACGTAGTTCGCCGCCGAGGCGTCGACGGTGAGCGGGTACGAGTACGAGTGCCGGTCCGCCGAGTGCACCCGTCCCTCCACAGTGGACGTCGACGTCTGGGCGCCATCGTCGTTCTGCACCACGTGCTGGACCAAGCCGTTGCCGGTGACGTCGTCGCTGTTGCGGTAGTTCCGCGTCCGCTCGACGGTCGTGTAGACGCGCCCGGCCGAGGTGTCGAGGTAGCCCGACGTCACGTCCTTGCGGTTCGACGTCACGGTCGCGTTGACACCACCGTTGATCGCGCGCTCGACGGTCCGCTGCGCCGCCACGGGCGCGACGTCGTCACGCACCAACGCGCCGCTCGTCCGCGTGGCACCGTGATCGGTGTAGAGCAACAGGGTCGGGCTGATGCTCCAGCTACCGCCGATATTGGGGATCTGGAAGGACAAGTCGTGCGGCTTCCCGTCGACGAGGCGTCCCGCGAACGGCGTCACGTCGACCGTCTCCGCCAGCAGGCTGAACGTGTCGATCGCGACCACCGGCCGCCACAACGTCGGCACGATCCCGCCGGAGTAGATGTGCGGGAAGGTATTGATGCCGGCGACCGGGGTGCCGTCCAGCGCCGCGTTCGCCTCGCGGAACGGGCCGTGGCCGCACATCCCGGCCGAGGGGTACTTCGCCGCGATGTCGTCGGGCACGGCGTCGAACCACTGCTCGTCGCAGGCGCCGCCCTCCAGTGTCACTTCGAGGTAGGCACGGGTGATGTTGCGCGGCAGGTCCTCGAGCTTGAAGTGCACCGTGTCCTGCCCGGGATTCGCGTCCTGGTGCGGGAAGCCCGCGACCCGGTCGGCCACCGCGGGCGCCGGGTCACGCCGATCCGCCTGGTAGTAAGTCAACGTCACGGTCTGCTCGTAGTTGCCGGTGTAGATGTTCGACAGGTAGTTCCCGATGCCGCCCTGGAACGGTTGCGGCGTCCGCAAAAGCGCGCTGTACGGGGTCAGGTCCTTGTCGAAGTGGTACGTGATCGCCCGGTGTCCCTCACCGCTGGGTTCCTCGGTCGTGCCCCAGTAGACCTCGGTGCCGCCGATGTTCAGGTCGCCGATGCGGTCGTACTGCCGCCCGCTGACGGTGACGGTCTCGTCCAGCACCACCTTCGCCCACGGCCCCGCGCAGGACGGCGGCGGCGTCAGGGTCCCGGAGAAGAACCGCTGAGAGCCGTCGGGCGCGTTCGAGAGGAACTTGTCCGCGAGCGTCACCGTGCAGCTCGGTGTCGCCGGGCGTGACACCGGCGGCGCGGGCGTCACGGGATTGTCGGTGTCGCCCTCCAGATAGGGCGCCGCCGACGCCGTCCCGGCGAACACCACGAGCAGCACGGCCGCGAACACGGCACTCAGCGTTTTGGCTTTCACGCGACCACATGCTAGCGATCACCGGCACCCGGTCCCAGGGCCGAAAGTCGCCCTGGGGCCGCTGACCCCAGTGCCCCGGGTCAGCCCCCGAGCGCCAGCGCGATGGCGCCGAGCAGCGCGCCGTCCTGGTCGAACGTCGCCGCGACCAGCTCCGGCGGGAACGGCACGGCGGAGGCGAGCCTGTCCCGCAACGCCGGCAGCAGGACGTCCGCCGAACGCACCATGCCGCCCCCGATCGCGACCCGCTGGGCGTCGATCATGATGGCCAGGTTCGCCACGTGCAGGGACAGCTCCGCCACCGCCGCGGTGACCAGCTCCTTGGCCTGCGCGTTGTCCTTCGCCAGCGCGAACAGCTCCCCCGCGGACACGCGCCGGCCGAGCAGCGCGCTCGCGCGCTCGCCCAGCCCGCGCCCGCCGACGGCCTCCTCCAGTGGCGCCGCGCCACTGGCGAACCCCTCGGTCGCCATCGGCGAACGGAGGTTGTAGCCGATCTCGCCCGCCGCGCCGTTGGCACCGGTCAGGACGTGCCCGCCGACCACCACCGCGGCGCCGATCCCGGTGCCCAGCGAGAGGAACACCGCCGGATCGGCGCCCGCGAGCGCCCCCCACTTCCACTCCGCCAGCGCCGCCGCCTTGACGTCGGTGCCGACCGAGACCGGCACCGCGGCGAACTCGGCCTCGACCAGCTCCCGGAGCCGCAGGTCCTCCCAGCCGGGCACGTTCGGCGCGAGCAGGATGCGGTCCGGCAGCACGATCCCCGGGCTGACGACCCCGACCGCGCTCAGCCGGGACCCGGCCCCGTCCTTCGCCAGCAACCGCCTGGCGCCGGACAGGGCCCTGGTCACGACCTGGGCGGCCCCCGCCTCCGCGTCGGTGTCGAGCCGGCTTGTGGCCAGCAGTCTCCCGTCGCGGCCGGCGAGTCCGAGGGCGACCTTCGTCCCCCCGAAGTCGATCCCGAGGATCACTTCGTCGTCGGTCACTCCCCGGGTCCGTCCGGTAGACCACCCTGGAACGGGCCGCCCTTCGCGCCGACGACGATCCGCCCGGTGTTCCAGCCGGAGACGCTGACCACCGGCGCCGCGCCCTTCAGGTCGGAGGCCTTGTAGACCGCCGTGACCGTCTGGGACTCACCCGGCCACAACGTGATGTTGTTGTCGGTCCAGGTGGCGGAGGCGAGCTGGTTGTCGCCGGGGAGTTCCTGGCCGGACGCGGTCCCGCGGCGCACGTCGGCGCGCAGGAAGAACCCGACCGCGGAGGTCTTGGACGTGTTGGTCACGGTGACCGTGGTGGCGGTGTCCGCGCCGTTCGGGCCCGCCTGCGGCCTGGTGGACGCGACCGCGCTCACGGTGCCCTTCGGCAGGTCCTGCAACGCCTTCAGGTCGCTGTACTGCGACAGGGTGGCTTGCGGGTTGCCGAGCGTCTTCGCCCAGTCGACGACGTCCTTCTGCGTCGAGAGCCAATAGACGTTGCGGTCGACGACCTTGCCGCCCTGCTTGACCTGCAGCTCGACGAAGAACACCTGCGCCTTCGCCGGAGCCGTGGTGGCCGCCGGGACCTTCGGCTTGAGGACGTTGTTCCGCACGCCCTGGCTGCCGAGGCTGAGCCCGTTCGCGGTCTGGTCGTCGAGCACGGTGCCCGCGGTGTCGTAGACCTTGGCCTGCACGGACAGGCCGGACTGCGTCCCGGCGCCGAGGTTGTCGAGCGTGACGGTGTTGTCGTCGTAGCCGTAGAGCGCGTGCAACGGCTGGTTGGCCTTCTTGGCGCCGTAGAAGCTGCCCGCCTGGTCACCGTCGTCGTTGTAGAGCGACCACAGCAGCGTCGGCCAGCCCTTGTTCAGCTGCCAGTAGACGACGCCAGTGGACGGGTTCGCCTTGTCGGTCGAGTGGTCGATGAACGCCTCGAACTGCGAGCGGGTGTTCTCGTAGTTCGCGACCTGCGCCCGCTCCACATAGGACTCGAGCGAGTTCCACGCGCCGTAGCGCTGGGTGATCGAGTTGTCGAGGCTGTAGAGCGTGCCGAACCGGTACCCGCCGTGTCCCGTCTCGGGGTTCGCGTGGTACTGGTTGGCCTCCGGGTCCTTCCACAGCTTTTCCTTGTCCGCGGGGGAAAGGAACCGGTTGATCGAGTCCAGTGTCGGCACGGTGTGCCCGGCGCTCTGCTCACTGGCGAAGCCCCACGCGCCGCCGACGTTGGTGCGGCTGGAGTCGTCGGCGTCGAAATGCGTGCTGTCGTACCAGTAGGACGGCGGAACCCAGTCGTACGGCCCTTCCTTCTCGCCGGACTCACCCAGCGTCGGCGTGCTCTTGTACTCGGCCGACGCGACGATCGGGACCTGGAGGTCGGCCTCCTTGAAGCCCGCGAGCGAGACCTTCTCCTGCGTCGGCAGCGGCTCGTTGTCGCTCCAGCCGTAGGTGAACACGCTCGGGTGATTCCGTTCCATCTGGCCGAGGGTGTAGGCCGAGTCGTGCATGATCCGGAAGTCGCGGTCGGTCAGCGTGTCCTCGCTGTCGGGCTGCCAGGCGTCACAGCACAGGAAGCCGCCCATGACGAGCAAACCCGCCTTGTCGGCCTGGTCGTAGAAGTCCTGCGGCATGTCGTGGCCTTCGAGCCGGACGCCGCTGAGGCCCAGGTTCTTGATCAGCGCGATCTGGTGCGCGGTGTCGGCGGAGTCGTAGCGGAGGAACAGATCCGGCGCGAAACCACCACCACGGAAGATGAAGTCCTTGCCGTTGACCGCGAACAGGCGGGAGCCCGCCGGGAGCTGCGGCGACTTGCCGACGAGCTTGGAGGTGACCGTCCGGATGCCGAAGGTGCCCTGCGAACTCGTCGAGAGCACACCATGCTGCGAAACCGAGGTGGACAGCTTGTACAACGGCTGGTCGCCCATCGAGTAGGGCCACCAGACCTTCGGCTTCGAGATCTTCAGCGCCGGGAACTTCGACGGCTCGAACGAGACCGTCTGCTTGCTGTGCGCCGTGACGGTCACGGACTGTTTGACCACGATCGGGTGACCGCCGCCGGGCGAGGTGACCGTCGCGGTGACGTCGCCCTTCTGCGCGGTGTCCGAATTGTTCGTGACGTCGGTCTTGACCGTCAGCTTCGAGATGCCGAGGTCGGCGGTGTTGTCCTGTGTGACATGCGCGTTGTCCCCGGTGAGCGCCTCGGAGAGCTGCAGTTGCGGCGGAAACTGGATGCCGGTGTTGTTGTCCGGCGGCACCTGCGACCAGTCGACCTGGTCGAGGGTGTACATCTTGAGCGGGTTGTTCGGGTACATCTTGATGGCCAGCGAGTTCTTACCGGGGCGCACCAGGTTCGTGATGTCGAAGGTGTGCCCGGCGAAGGCGCCGCTGACGACGTCCTTGGTCGCCACGAGCGCGCCGTTGACCCACACGTCACCCTCGCCCACCACACCCGGCAGGGTCAGCTTCGCGTACTGGCCGCGCTTGAAACCGGGGTCGAAGTCCGTGCGGAACCACCACGGGTCGGCGAACTGGCCGGTCGTGATCGGGCCGGCCGAGTCGACCTGCCCGAAGCACTTACGCATGTTGTCGGAGAAGAAGACGTCCGGGCACTTTCCGTTCTGTACCAGCGCGTTGATCTCGGTGCCGGGCGCGCCGGCGTCGTCGGGCTTGACCTTCAGCCACCCGTTCGTCGAGTAGCCGGGCGAGGAAACCTTGTCACCGCCGTCCTTCGCGACGGCGCTGGTGAGCACCTGCCAGCCCTGCGCGCCGACCGTGCTCAAGCCGTGCGGCCCCGCGGCCGCGACCTGCGCGTCGGCATTGTCGGCCTGTTGGGCGGAGGCGGGCGCCGCCACCGTCAGCCCGGGCAACAGCAGCAGCGCCGCTCCCGCGGCCAGCCGGGTCATCGGCGACCTTCTCATGCTTGGGCCCCCTCACTCGGGTTGGTGCCGGACACGAAAGTTTCGCGGATGGCCTTGGGGCCGAACGGCCAGACACGCTCCGCCAGGGCGTAGGCCAGGAACGCGAGCACGCCGACGGCGATCCAGCCGAGCGAGAGCCAGATCGACAGCCAGGTGGCCGACTCGTAGATGTAGACCCAGCCGACCAGCGCGATGATGGTCGGCACCGGGTAGAGCCACTGGCGGTACGGCCGCTCCAGGTTCGGCTGGCGCCAGCGCAGCATGACGATCGCGGCGACCTGGGCCAGCGACTGGATGATCACCAGCGTGGCGACGGCGGCGTTGATGACGTCGGTCAGGGTGAACAGCGAGCCGATCGCGGTGATGATCCCCATCGTGAGGACCCCGGCTGTCGGCAGGTGCAGCTTCGGGTGCAGCTTGGCGAAGAACGACAGGAACACCTTGTCGCGGGCGGCTTCGTAGGGCACCCGCGAACCGCCGAGCAGCCCGGCGAACACCGAGCCGATCGCCGCGATCACGATGAAGACCGTGAACACCTTCGCGGCGCCCAGCCCCCAGGCGTTCTCCAGCACCAGCGACGCGACCGAGGTGGCCGTCTTGACCTGCTCCAGCGGCACCGAGCCCAGCACCCCGACCTGCATCAGGAAGTACAGCGTCATGATGCCGAGGATCGAGTAGATGATCGACCGCGGCAGCGTCTTGCCGGGATTGCGGACTTCGGCGCCGAGGTAGGCGGTCGTGTTGTAACCGAGGTAGTCGTAGATGGCGATGATCAGGCCCGCGCCGAGGCCGGTCCAGAACGCGCCGCCGGAGAAGCTGAACGCGCCGGGGGTGAAGTCGAACGCCTGGGTGCCGTTGAAGTGGCTGAACGCGGCGACGATGACCGCGAGCACGGCGAACAGCATGATCCCGAACAGCACCGTCGTCAGCTTGCCGATCTGGCCGATCTTCAGGAACAGCGCCAGCACGATCACGACCAGGATGCCGATCCCGACCACGTGCCCCAGCACCGTCGTGCCGTTGTCGTCCACCACGCCCGGCACGATGTAGCCGAGATACTGGACGAGCCCGATGATGCCGGTCGACATGATGAGCGGGATGAACAGCACCGCGCTCCACGCGAACAGGAACGGCATCAAGCGGCCGGTGCTGTACTGGAATGCTTCGCGAAGATAGAGGTAGGTGCCCCCGGCCCCCGGCATCGCCGCGCCGAGTTCCGCCCAGATCAGGCCGTCCGCCAGTGCGATGATCGCGCCGACGATCCAGCCGAACATCGCCTGCGGGCCACCCATCGTGGCCACCATTGCCGGAATCGTGACAAATGGCCCGATCCCGCACATTTGCGTCATATTTATGGCGGTGGCCTGCAACGGGCCGATCTTGCGCTCCAACTCCGGCCGGGGCGAAACCCCAGCTCCGGCACCGTCCGATCGAGCAGGTGAACTCACGACGCGCCTCCATCCCGATAGTTAGTAAAGTTTCTTAACATAAATCCCGCGCGCCGGAAAGAGCCCGGCGCGTAACGTTTGCGGGAACCGCGGCCCCAAGCCGGGCACCGGTGACGGGCGGCGCGAACCGGACCGGTGTTACAACCAGCCCAGGATCCCAACTCCCCCGGCGCCCGTCCATAACCTCCGGGCATGCCCACTGGACATATCGCGGATACACCCCGCGCCCGGCCGCAAATCCCCGTTACGTGTTGCATGATGGATGTTGCAATGCGTGTACGAGGAGGGTCACCCATGCGGCAATCCCCATCCGAACTGAAGTCCGGCCTGGTCGATCTGACCGGAATGTCCCTGGACGAGGTCCGGTCCAGCACCGACCCGGCGCTGCTCCGCTCGGTGCTGGTATTCGCGGACAAGACCGAGCGGAGCCGTCCCGTGTCACTGCAGAACCAAGCCGAGACCGAAGGCTGAGCGGAGCCGCCGGACATCCCGATCACCGATGCTGCACCCCCACAGCGTCTCGATGGAGGATTTCGACGCGCTGGCAGGCGGCCCGGGGCAGGCCGCCATCGTCGACCGGCTCAAGCAAGCCGGGCGGAGTCGCCAGCTCATCCTTCTGCGCGCGGTACTCGACCGTGCGTCGGCACTGGCGCCGGACATCGGCCCGTTGCCCGCGATGGAAACCGCCTGGCAGCTGCTGGTCGCCGCGCAGCGGCATGACCACCAGGCGGCGGAGCAGGTCATCACCTGCCCCCAGGTGGGGCTGTGGGCGGCCAAAGCCCTGCGGCGCTTGAAGAATCTCACCAGCAGCGACACCCCGCTCTGGGCCGACCTCGGCTACCTGCACCTCGTGGCCGCCGCCGCGGCCATCCGGGCGGCCTTCGACTTCCACACCCGCGTGCCGGTGTGGAACGGTTCTGTATTCCTCCCGACCCTAGGCCTCGCCCGGCTGCCGGGGCACCGCCGCTGGGACATCGCGGACGTGCACGGCGAGCGGAGCCAGGTCAGGCTGCGCGGCTCGTCCGGGAGCGCCACGCTACCCCGGGCCCTGGACAAGGACGGCGAAAGCTGGCAGGCCCTGTGGCGGCTGGAAACCGGCCACGGCAAGGCACGCCTCGGCGTCCGGCTCGACGACCTGGACCCTTACCGCGGATTCGACGAACCGCTGCCGCCCAGCCGGATCACCTCCACCGAAGCGGTCGTGTGGCAGGAAAGCCTCGACGCGGCATGGCGACTCCTGTCGCGGCACCACCCGGCCATCGCCGAAGAGCTTTCCGCGGGGCTCAAGACGTTGGTCCCTCAAACCGGGACGGGCCGATTCAAGGCCTTCAGCGCTTCCAACGCCGACGCCTTCGGCTGTGTGGTGCTTTCCCTGCCACCGGACCCGATGAGTTTCGCGGCCACGCTGGTCCACGAATTCCAGCACAGCAAACTGGGCATCCTGCTCGACCTCTTCCCGCTGACCGACCCACGCGTCACCGAGGATCCCGCCCGGTTCTACGCGCCTTGGCGCGACGACCCCCGGCCGCTGAACGGGCTGCTCCACGGCGTCTACTCGTTCCTCGGGGTCACCGCGTTCTACCGGGCACAACGCCTGCGGGACAAGGAACCGGGGGCCCGCACGGCGCAGTACGAGTTCGCCTACCGGCGGGAACAGACCACCCGCGCGGCTACGACTTTGGCCGCTGTGCCGGAACTGACCCGACTGGGCCGCCGCTTCACCGCCACGATGCTCGAACAGCTGGCCGAGTGGAACACCGACGCCGTTCCAGCCGACCTGCTCACCGCCGTGCGCCGGACAAGCGCGGACCACTACGCGACCTGGCGCCTGCGCCACTATCTGGTCGAACCGGACCAGGCCGACGAGTTGGCAAGAGCCTGGCTCCGCAACCGCAAGCCCCCCGAAATCCGGCTGCCCCAGCCCAAGCTCCGCGACGACATCGATCCGGCACCCGGCCCGTCCGCGCGCGGCGACCTGACCCGGGTCTGGCTGGGCGATCCCGACCTGTTCCGGAGCTACCTCGCCGCACCGGAGCTGGCGATCGCCGACATCCCCGGTGCGACCACCGCGGACCTGGCTCTCATCTCCGGCGACACGGAGGCCGCGGCCCGTGGCTACCGGGCCCGCCTCGCCGTGGAGCCGGACGACCTCGCCTCCTGGATCGGGCTCGCGCTGACCGTGCCCGGCGGGCCGTTCACCCGGCCCGAACTGGTGCGTGCGGTGCAAAAACGGATCACCGCACGCTCCGGGACCGTCGCGGACCCGCTACGCCTCGGCGACTGGCTCGCACTGGTGCGTTGAGCCTCACCTGGGGCACGGCAGACGGGTCAGATCTGCATGGGGTCGATATCGCAGTTCGCGCGGACGTTGAGCATGGCGTCGTTGGTGGCCGGGTGGTCGTGGCCGAGAACTTCGCGGAGCAGGGTCACGGCCTCGGCGTGCACGGCGTCCGCTTCGTCCGCCCGGGCGAGACCGCGCAGGTCCAGCGCCAGGTTGACGGTCACGGCCAGCGTCGACGGGTGCTTGTCCCCCAGCGCCCGCCGCGACCGCTCGAGGGTGTTGACGTCGAGTTCGTGAGCCGCGGCGAACTGCCCGGTGACGGCCAGGTCGCTGGCGAGGTTGGTCGCACACACCAGGGTGAAGGGGTGGTCCTCGCCGAGCACCACCCGCATGTGCGCGAGCGCTGTTTCGTTGAGTTCACGGGCGGTGTCCCATTCCCCCAGCAGGCGCAGTGTGACCGCCAAGTTGGTCGCACCGGCGAGGCTGAACGGGTGTTCCTTGCCCCAGCTCGCCTCGTACAGCTCGTTGACCTCTTTGCCCAGCTTCCGCGCGGCCTGCTTGTCACCGGCCTGGCGCAGGTCGAGGGAGAGGTTCATCGCCGCGGACATCGCGTCGGGGTGCGACCTGCCGTAGCGGCCGCGTAAGCCTTCGACGGCCTCTCTCGCCAGCTGCTGCCCGCCCCGGTGATCGCCCGCCTTCCGGCGCGCCACCGCGAGGTTCTTGATCGCTGACAACGTCATCGGATGCCGGTCGCCGACCACGTCACGGAACCTGCGGACGGTCTCCTCCTGCCGTCGCCGCGCCAGGACGTACTCCCCGCTCTCACGGAGGTCGACGGACAGGTTGTCGAGGGTCAGCAAGGTGTGGCGGTGATTCTCCCCGAGCACGTCCTTCTTGCGCTGCCAGGTCTGTTCGTCCAGTTGCCTCGCGGCGGTGAAATCGCCGACCAAACGGAGACTGAGCGCGTAGTTGTTGGCGGCCGCCAAAGTGTCCGGGTCATCGATGCCGAAACTGTCACACGCGCTTTCATAAGCGATCTTGTTCAGATCACGGGCGGCCACGAAATTGCCTTGTGCCCGCAGGTCGGACGCGACCGCATGGGCTGTCCGCAGGGTTTCCTCGTGTTCGGGGCCGAGGGTTTCCCGCATCAGGTCGAGGGTTTCCTGGCCGATCCGGCGTGCCTCGTCGAACCGGCCGACCGCACGCAGCGCGCGGCCGTACCACCGGGAGGCCACCAGGGTGTCGGTGTGTTTCTCGCCCAGCTTTTTCAGCCAAAAGGTGCGGAGCTCTTTCGCGGTCTCCAACGCGCCAGCGGGGTCACCGGCAGCGAACTGGTACACGGCGATGTTGATGGCCAGCCGCCGGGCCCAGTCGTCCGTGCAGTCCATCGCGCGGACGGCACGCACATGCGGCAGCAGTTCGCCGTACCGCTGCCAATGCTCGACGAGGTCGGGCTGGTCCGGGTCGCCGTTGGCCAGCAGCAGGTGACCCGAATGCCGCACCCGTTCCTGCTCGTCCGGATCGAGTTTGTTGCGCAGCACCGTCTGCACCAGCCGGTGCAGCTGGATCGTATTGGTGCGGTGGTCGATCCTGGCCAGGCTGTACCGGCCGATTTCCCTGATCGCCCGGCCGAGCTGGATCGGGTCGCCCAGCAGCCGCTCCAGTTCGGGCGACACCGGGATGTTGCGCACCCCGGTGAACAGGGAACGCGAGATCGGCTCCGGCGCGAAGAACGCGCAGACCTGGAGCAGCTCCAGGGCGCCGGGATTGTTCTGGCTCAACCTGTCCAGCGAAACGTTCCAGGCCGCCTCCACCGCGACC
>Ga0247768_1000751_pt1 | contig 11693 bp, 10 predicted proteins | sample UWRJL016104C6_FD_179944 | JGI IMG/M metagenome (GOLD analysis project Ga0247768, IMG submission 179944) | Plant litter microbial communities from Arlington Agricultural Research Station in Wisconsin, United States - UWRJ-L016-104C-6 | ecosystem: Environmental > Terrestrial > Plant litter >... | reverse complement strand
AGGCGGATTTTCTTGCCCACCAGGTCCCTGTAGCGCTCATCATCCGGATTTACCGCGACAGCCGTGTCACCGAACATGGTTTCGGGACGGGTCGTTGCGACGACGATGTTGCCCGAGCCGTCCTCGAGCGGATAACGCAGATGCCAGAGCTGACCTTCCTCCGGCTCACTGTGCACCTCGAGATCGGACAGTGCGCTCAGCAACACAGGGTCCCAGTTGACCAGGCGCTTGCCGCGATAGATCAGTCCGTCCTCATACAGGCGGACAAACAATTCCGTGACCGCGACGGAGCGCTCCGGATCCATCGTGAAGGCATCGCGCGACCAATCCAACGAGTCGCCCAGGCGCCGCATCTGCGAGGCCATGGTGCCGCCCGATTGCTCTTTCCACTGCCAGACGCGCTCAATGAATGCGTCCCGGCCCAGGTCGCTGCCTTTCTTGCCTTCGGCGTTGAGTTGGCGCTCGACCACCATCTGCGTTGCGATACCCGCATGGTCGGTCCCCGGCTGCCACAGTGTGCAATCGCCCTGCATGCGGTGGTAGCGCGTGAGCGCATCCATGAGGGTCTGCTGGAAAGCGTGCCCGAGATGCAGCGTGCCCGTTACGTTGGGGGGCGGAATGACAATGGAGTAGGCGGGCCCATCGCCCTTCGGCGCGAACCAGCCGTTCGATTCCCAACGTTCGTAGATTCGCCGCTCAATCTCGGTCGGCGCGTAAACTTTATCCATCACTGGTCGCTATTCAGGCGCAAAAAGCAGCGCCGCCAGATTATAGCGGTGCGCCAACGATACCCCGCCGGCAAAAACCACGCTTTTTGCCGGTCGCCAAATGGAGCGTTGCCGTTGATTCCGCAGAAATCGCCTGCGATTTCTGCCCATGAATAAAGTCCCGGGCGTTGCTAGCCGTTTACGTTGTGGGACGCTGGTTGGATGCCCAGGTCCCGGTAGGCCTTGAAGCGCGCCCGGCCCGCGCGCCGCCGGGTATCGTCGCCATCGATAATCTCTGCAACGCGTCGCGTCAGTCCGAGACAAGCAGGCACTTCAGCAGCCAGATTGATAATGATATCGACCGTCCGCGGCGGAGGAGTTCCCGCGCTCAGCAGTACAGGGACGTTGTCACTGGACGCACCCACAGTGAGCATCTCGTGGGGGACAAAACTGCCATCCATGAACGTCCACAGAAGGTCGTCGAACGCCTTCAGCTCCTGCGCGTCTGTGTGCCACACGAGCGCGACCTGCGCCGCGAGATAAGCCTTCTCAGCCAGCCGGCAAGCCAGCTTCAACCGCCCGGCGGAGGATGCCTCCTCGAGCACGTAGAAGTCGACGCGCAGTGCGTCTGGGTTACCGCCTGATGAGCCGGGCGGCGACGAGCTTCCGCCGCTCGAGGCGGCAGAATCGAACGTGCCGGCGCTGTCTTGCATGACTGACGCCGTTCCTCGTCAACGACCCGCGCGGCGAATGAGAAAGTCCGCGAGCAACGGCGTGGGCCGGCCCGTGCTGCCTTTCTGCGCACCGCCCTGATAAGCGGTTCCTGCGACGTCGAGATGTGCCCATTTGAGCCCCTGGGTGAACTTGGCCAGGAATGTCGCGGCTGTGATGGCACCGCCGTCACGCCCGCCGACATTCGCGAAATCCGCGAAGTTGCTCTTCAACTGATCGGCGTACTCTTCCGTGAGCGGCAACTGCCACGCACGGTCATCGGCACGCACACCGGCGTCCACGAGCTCATCGACCAGCTCTTGATCGTTGCCCATGCAGCCCGAATGATGATGCCCCAGCGCTACCACGCACGCACCGGTCAAAGTCGCAATATCCACAACGGCACTGGGGTTGTAACGGCGCGCGTAGTGGAGCGCGTCGCACAGAATCAACCGGCCTTCGGCGTCCGTGTTGAGAATCTCAACCGTGAGACCCGCCGCGCTCGTGGCGATGTCGCCCGGCTTCACCGCGTTCCCACTGGGCATGTTCTCCACAGCCGCAATGAGCCCGATGACACGCAGAGGCAGCTTCAGCCGCGCCACGAGCGACATGCACCCGAGGACGGCCGCCGACCCGCTCATGTCGAACTTCATCTCGTCCATGCCCGGAGGATCTTTGAGTGAGATGCCGCCGGTATCAAAAGTCACGCCTTTGCCGACGAGCACCACGGGAGCCCCGTCCGCCTTTGACGGCTTGTGCTCGATCACAATGAAGCGCGGCGGCTGGTCGCTGCCCTGTGAGACCGCCAGCAGGCAGCCCATCTTTTCCTTCTTGATGGCCGGCTCGTCGAGAATCTGCACCCGCAGCGAGGAGTGCTGCTTGCCGAGCGCCTTGGCCTGATCGGCGAGGTAGATCGGCGTGCACACATTTCCCGGCAGGTTGGCGAGATCGCGCTGCAGGGCGGCGGCGGCGGCGATTGCTTCGCCGTGCTCCAAGCCGCGCTCCGCGTCCTGGATCCCGGATTTCTTGACGGGACCCGCCAGCACCTTCTGCAGGACCGGCGTTTTCGGCTTCTTGCCGGTTTTCAGGTCGTTGACGCGGTAGAGCGAGTTGCCCACGATTTCAGCGATTGCCCGACCGAAGTAGTAGTCGTCGAGCTCCTTGCCCTGCGGCCGCTCGATCGCAATTGCAATGCTCGCAATCCGGGTGCGCAGTACAGCGGTGATGGCCGCGCCCAGGGCCCGGCGCCAGACCTTACGCGCGAAGCTCTTCCGTGTGCCCAAGCCAGTGAGCAGCGCGCGAGACGCTGCAATTCCCGTTACGTCGGTGAGAAGGAGGGTCTCGCCCGCGCGACCTGAGAAGTCACCGCGCCCGAGCAGCTTCTTCAGCAGCCCCCCGGAGGCGGAATCAATCGCGCCTGCCTCTTCCGACATCTCACCGTCCTCGTAGACTCCGAGTACGATGCAATCAACGCTGAGTGTTGCCAGTCCCTTGGCATAGACCTCGAACTGCATTCGATCTCCCCTTAAGATTTACTCTAAGTGTAACCAAGCGAGCCTGTCTGTTGGGGAAAATCCTAGGGCGCTATATCTTCCGGGAAATCGTGGTCACCTCCGTCGTGGTGACTGCGGTTCTGCTGATCCTGCTGCTGGCCAACCAGTTTGCCGCGGTCCTGGAAAGGGCTGCCGTCAACCAGTTTCCCCAGAGTGTCGTGCTGCAGCTCATCTGGCTCGGCGCGCTGCAGAATCTCACCATCCTCATTCCGGTCGGGCTGCTGCTCGGCGTGGTTCTGGCCTTTGGCCGGATGTACCACGACAGCGAGATGGCGGCCGCGCTCGCCTGCGGAGTCGGTCCTGCCAGCATCTACCGGCCTGTTGCATTGTTGGCTGTGCTGATTGTCGCGGTGTTGGCTTGGCTGACGCTTTCGCTGGCACCGGAGGCAACAGCACAGACATTCAGTCTGCGCAGTGCGGCGGCTCGCGCGGGCCGTTTTGCCGCAATCGCGCCGGGCAAGTTTCGAACCTTCGGCGGCTCGGCCGTCGTGTACGCCGAGGATGTCAAACCCGACGGGATGCTCGGCAAGGTCTTTGTCGAGCACAACCGCGGTCCGCGTGTCGAAGTCGCGCTCGCCGATCGAGCGCGTCACTCAGTCACAGCAGACGGCATGACGCACACCATCACACTGTATGACGGCGAGCGCTTTGAGGGAGTTCCCGGAAGCCCCGAATTCCGCATCGTGCGCTTCTCCGAGCACGTGGTCCCGATCCAGGTGCCGACACCGACCGATGCCATCAAAAACATCGAGGCACAACCCACGGAGGCGCTGATTGGATCCAACGACCCGGAGAAACGGGCGGAGTTGCATTGGCGCATGGCGCTGCCGGTCATGTGCCTGGTGCTGACGATCCTGGCGGTGCCCTTGTCGCAGTTGCGGCCCCGGCAGGGGCGGTACGCGAAGGTGTGGCTCGCGATCATGCTGTACTTCGTGTACTCGAACCTGGTGTCAGCCGGCAAAGTCTGGCTGGCACATGGCAAGACTCCCGACGCGCTGGGACTGTGGTGGACTCACGTCGCCGTCATTGCCTTCGCGCTTCTGTTCTTCAACGGCCCCCGAACATGGGCGAATTTTCGCCTGAGGCGCGCATGACCGTTCTCGACCGTTACATCGTGCGCAGTATCCTCGGCTTCGTGTTGCTCGTGCAGTCTGTGCTGCTCATTCTCGGCGGACTGGTCATTTTCATCGATCAGCAGGACGACATCGGAGTAGGGCATTACGGCGCCATCGACGCACTGTGGTTCACTCTCCTCAACCTTCCCCAACAGGCCTATGAGCTTCTGCCCATTACCGCGCTGATAGGCTCGCTGATAGGCCTGGGCCAGCTCGCACGGGGCAGCGAGCTCGTCGTCATACGGGCGACCGGCGTGTCGACGCAGCGGATCGCGGGAGCGGCGGCGATTGCCGGGCTCATCCTGATCGGCGTGCAGTTGCTGTTGGGCGAGGTCCTGGGACCGCCCCTGCACGAAGCCGCCAAGGAACAGAAGGCGTTCAGCAAATTCAACAATGTCAGTTTCGGCGGCGGCAGCGGCGCCTGGGTTCGCGACGGCAACCTCATCATCAATGTGGCGCGCCAGTCCGGCCAGCGGCAGTTCAGCGGCATGCAGATATTCGAGCTGTCACCGCAGCACAGGCTGAAGGCCATCGGCCACGCCGGGGGGGCCACCGCGGGTGGGAATCGGACCTGGCTGCTGACCGACTACACGGAATCGCGATTCACTCCGGAGCGCGTAGTGGCGGCGCCATTGGGTCAACGGACCATGGAGTCCAACGTGACCGCGGGATTCCTCGGCCTGGCGGTGGAGAGTCCCTCTCAGCTCACCAGCAGGGCATTGCTGCGGTTGATCAACTATGTGCAGGCCAACTCGTTGAGCGCTCGCGATTATCTGTTCGCGCTGTCGTCGCGTCTCGCGCGGACGGTGGCCATCCTGTTCGCGGTCCTGCTGGCCATCCCGTTCGTGTTGGGATCCCTGCGGTCGGCGGGGGCGGGAACCCGTATGTTGATGGGCCTGTTGGTCGGGGTTACGTTGTTTCTGCTGCAGAAGCTCGTCGAGAGCGGCACCGTGGTATTTGATCTCAACCCGGTGCTGCTCGCGTCGTTGCCAACAGCCTTGTTGGCAACCGTGACTCTCGTGTTACTTGCCCGGGCCCGGTAGCTGCATTCCGGGCGGCAGACCCTGGATGCCCTGCAGGCCCGGCGGTAATCCCGGCGGCGGCCCGCCTGCCGGCGCCTTCTTGCCCCCTTTCTCCGGCGGCTTCTCCAACAGCTCTTCCAGCGGCCGGAAAATGCCGTCGTACTTGTAGCCGGGGATCTCAAACTCCCAGCCTTTCAGACGGGCTTCGAGCGTTTTGGCCTCAGCCTCGGTGGCCGGGTCTGTCGAGGTCGGCGTGAAGGTCACCAGGGTCTTGGAGCCGTCCTTGCGTCCGGCTACATCGATCTTCAGCCCATCAAACGTGGTGAACACCGTGTGGACGGCACCGGGGGCGGCTGCTTTCTGCACATCATCGAGGGAGACACTGCCGAGAGATCCCGCGATGGGATCCGCGGCCGTGGGACTGCTCAACTTGCGGCCCTTCGGAATGTCCGCCACCGCAAAATCACTCGTGTCCTTGTTGGGGCGCGAGGCGGTGTAGCCCGGCCCTTCAGCCGGCTTTACCGCGAATTCCTTGACGCGCTCCTGGCCGATATCCATCACGGCTTTGTCGAGCCAGTGCCGCGGGTCGGCATCGACGCTGATGAGGGGGGCGGCCAACAGGCTCTGCGGCGCACTGGCAACGCGCACATAACCCGATTTCGCGCCCGCAGATTTGCCGATGATCAGGCTGTACGTTTTTGACGGCGTGACCGCATCAACACGGGTACCGGTGGCCTTGTCGGAAGTCGGATCTTCGACACCGAGCGCTGGATAGTTCTGCGCAATGCTGGTCTTTTCCTCGACCACGTTCAGTGCCGCCAGATCCAACAGGAGCTTGCGCACCTTGCCCGAGTCCGCCGGGTACTCTCGCTCGCCCACGCTCCAGTCGTTATTGCCCTTCTTCAGGGTGGTCTTGCTGCCGTCGCCCTTGGACAAGCGGATTTCAGTGACCGAGTTCAGGATCCCCTTGTCAAAGCCCTGCATGACAGGCTGACCTGCCAGCGTGGGCCGGGTAGTCGGGCGATTCGACGACAGCCACGCGGCCAGAACGACAATCACCGCGCTCGAGACCAGCAGGAGGCCGACACGGCGTGACGTCATGATCGCGCTCCCGCCACCGGGGCCACGTTACGCTTCTGCCGGCGTATCAATGTGATGACCAGCGCGATCAGGGCAAACAGGATCGGCACCACCACGATGTTGATCAGCTTGACCTCGTTGCCCAGGCTCTTGATGTCCTTGTCGAGGCCGGCGCGAACGGCTCGCAGCTCCTTGCGGATGCGGAGCTTTTCATTGGAAAAGTTATCGAGCTCCTTTTCCTGGTCAGGCGTCAATATCTGCGCTGATTTGTCGTTGCGCTTGGACTGCAGCGCTGTGAGCTTATCCTCAGTCTCGCGCAACTGTTGCTCCAGCTCCTGCTCCTTGGCGCGGAACTGATCGTCGGCGAGGTGACGCAGCTTCTCGACGCGATCAAACGGGCGGGCGAAGGTGGCGCGGCCGCGGACACTGATCAGGTCGGCGCTGCCGGCCAGGTTGTCGAGGGTGTTGAGCACCAGGTCGCCATTGTTGGCAAACACCTGGTCGACGCGCTGTCCAAACACGCTCTGGGCATGGACCCACAGGTAGTCGGTCAACAGGTCTGTGTCGGCGTAGACGACGAGGTTGAGCGGCTTGGCCGACTCTTTCAACACCGTCTGGCCGGAAGCCGGCGTGACTCCGGGCGGGGGACCGTTCGGGAATGCGGTTTTCACGTTGCCGATGACGCGGGCGCCCATCACGTACTTCTGACCGGTTGGCTTGAAGCCATCGCGCAGGGTATTCGGATCGAACAGCATCGTGAACCGCTCAATGGGCAGCAGCGCCGCATCCGCGCTCGAAATCAGCAATGGCTCAAACTTCACGCTCGAGCCCTTCACCTGCTCGAGGCTGCCGGCGGTCGCCACGTTGACACTCGACAGGCCGGCGGTGATTACATCGCCCGGCGTGAAATCCGTGTTGTTGAGTCCGAGGATTCCCAGGTGCAACACCGGGGCTTCGCTCTGGCGTGTTGAAACCTGCAGCGCATGACCGCGGTCGGCCACGACCTGCTTCGGGTTGAACTGCACGCCCCAGGCCGCGAGCAGGGGCCCGGGGTTCGAGGACTTGTCAGCCTGCATGGCGGCCATCGGGTTCTGCGGATCGGCGCCGGATTGATCGGCTTCCGCCAGCGGGTCGACGAACATCGCCACGTGGCCGCCCTTCAGCGCGAACTGATCGATCGCAAACTGCATGGCGGGAGAGAGGTTCTTTGGATGGACCACCACCAGCAACGTGATGTCCTGGTCGATCTTGCCGGAGGCCGCTTCCACGGGACGCAGGTCAAACAACTGCTGCGCCTGGCCGTAGATGGCCCAGCCCTCTTTCATCTGGCCGCTCTGCTGGTCGAATCCCGGACCCATCGGCAGGCTCGACAGCCAGCCCACCACGGGCTTCTTCGGCGTGCCGAGCTGATAGATCAGCTTGATGACATCGTATTCCAGGAACTCTTCTTTCTTCGGGTCGAAGAATTCAATGGCCTGCTTGCCGTCGGTCGAGTTGGTGCCTGCCAGTCCGAAGTACAACTGGTTGCCCGCCGCATCCAGCGGCCGGCCGCGCACGCCGAGCTCCGAGGCGCGATCTTCGTCCTCGGAGAAGGGCTGCGGATCGACCATGTGCAACTGCACTTTGCCGCCCGCACGGGCCGCGATCTCTTCCAGGAATTCACGGACCCGCACACCGTAGTTGGCGATTTCGGGAATCTGCGTGGCCGACTTCTCCGAGTAGAAGAAGTACAGGTTGATCGGCTCCTTCAGGCCCTTGAGGATGCGGTCGGAGCCGGGCGCCGTCGTGTAGAGATGATTCGCCGTGAGGTCCAGCCGCCAACCGCGCAGCGCGTGATCGAAGAGCACGGTGAGTCCGATGAGAAGCAGAGCCAGCGCGAGAAGCGCGCCACCGCCGAGTGTCGAGCGATTCGTCATAGTCGTGAGCCTCTATTGCGCCTTGCGCAGGTCGAGCGTGATGGAGGTCGCGAGCAGGAAGAACGCAATCAACATCCCGAAGTACAACAGGTCGCGCACATCAATGACTCCCTTCTTGATGGAATCGAAATGCGTGAGGAACGAAAGTGAGGCGATGGTATCCACCAGCCATTGCGGCGCCCACGAGCGGAACACATCCAGCACCAGCGGGAAGCCGGCGAGCGTCAGCAGGAAACACACGACTACGCCGAGAATGAACGCAATGACCTGGTTGCTGGTCAGCGCGGACATGCAGGAGCCGACTGCGAGATAACCACCGGCCAGCAACAGACTGCCGATGTAGGCGGCGAAGATGGTGCCGTTGTCAGGCTTGCCCAGGTAGTTGACGGTAATCCAGATGGGGAAGGTCAGGGCGAGCGCGAGACCGGCGAACAGCCACGCGGCGAAGAACTTGCCGAGCACCGCTTCCCACAACGTGATGGGCTGGGTCATCAGCAGCTCGATGCTGCCGGACTTGCGCTCCTCGGCCCACAGCCGCATGGAAATGGCGGGAATCAGGAACAGGTACAGCCAGGGATGCCAGTAGAAGAACCACTGCAGGTCCGACTGGCCGCGCTCAAAGAAGCCGCCCAGGTAGAACGTGAAGGCATTCGCCAGCACCAGGAAAATCAGAATGAACACATAGGCGAGCGGCGTTGCGAAGTAACTTGCAAGCTCGCGGCGCATGATGATGCCCACGTTACGCATGGCGTCCCTTTATTGGTCTTGGTTGTGCCCCGCAAAGCGCTAGGCAGTGATTGTGCGGAATACTTCGTCCAGCCGGCCCGACTCCAGGTGGAGCTCTTTCAACTTCAGTCCCTGCCGTGTGGCGAGCTCCGATACCGTTGGCAGTATCGTGGCCCCGGCGCGCGGCAGTGCGGTCAGGCGCGAATCGCGCACACTAACTTCAACTTCAGCCACCGACGGCAGTGCCGCCACGGCGGCACGCGCGGCTTCCAACTGGTCAGGCCGCTCCAGTTGCAGTGTCACGGCGTTGTAGTAGCGGGATTTGGCTTCGAGCGCCTGCGGGGTATCGTCTGCAACGATCCGGCCACGCGCAATGATGATTGCGCGACTGCAGACAGCGTTGACCTCTTCGAGAATGTGCGTCGAGATCACGATGATCTTGTCGCGCGACATCTCGTTGATGAGGGTGCGCACTTCGTGCTTCTGATTGGGATCGAGGCCGTCGGTGGGCTCGTCGAGAATCAGGACGGGCGGATTGTGGACAATCGCCTGTGCCAGGCCCACGCGGCGTCGAAAGCCTTTGGAAAGGGTCTCCACAGTCTGATCCAGAACGCGCGAGAGCTGGAGTCGCTCAATGACGTAGTCGAGGCGCCTGGCCCGCAGATCACCGTCGAGGTGGCGCAGGTCGGCAATGAATTCGAGAAACCGCCGCACGGTCATTTCACCGTAGGTCGGCGCGCCTTCGGGCAGATATCCCAAGCTGGTTTTGGCCGCCATCGGCTCCGTGGCGATATCGTGGCCACAGATGCTCGCCTTGCCGGAGGTCGGGGTGATGAAACCCGCCAACATCCGCATCGTCGTCGTCTTACCGGCTCCGTTGGGCCCCAGAAAACCCAGCACCTCGCCGGGGGCCACCTGGAAGCTCACATCGTCGACGGCAACGAGGGAGTCGTAGCGCTTACTCAGATGTTCAGTCTTGATCATACGGCGCTCTAGAGGGAGGGTAAGGTCAAAAAGTTCCCCCGGTCCTTTCGGGCGCGGATTGTATCAGTTGAAATTCACCGCGGAAGTGTTGCCACCGCAGACGATGACCCCAACTCGCTCGCCCGGCGTCGGCAGGTAGCGACGGCTCAGCAATGCGGCAAAGGCCGCAGCTCCACCGGGTTCGGCTGCAATCCGCAGGTTTTGCCAGAGCTGTTTCTGAGCATCGCGGATGGCGTCATCTTCGACCAGGACGGTCTCGCTGACAAATTTCTTCGCCAGCGGAAACATCAGTTCTCCTACACGTCTGGGCGCGAGAGAGTCCGCTGCGATTCCGCCGGCTTCCGCATCCACAGGGCGACCGGCGGCCATGGCCTTGGCCAGAGTAGGAGCGGTCTCGGGCTCGACGGATACGAGCTTGATCCGGCCGCGGTACCAGGCCGCGACGCCGCCGATCAATCCGCCCCCGCCCACGGCGACCAGCAACGTGTCGAGCTGCGGACATTGATGTTCGATCTCGAGCCCGAGTGTGCCCTGGCCGGTGAGGGTTTCGAGCTGGTCGTAGGCGTGTACTTCCAACGCGCCGGAGGATTCGATCCACTGCTTGCTGGCGGCGAGAGCATCTGCGTAGCGCTCGCCGCCAATGACGAGCTCCGCGCCGAGGCGCCGGATCTGCTCCTGTTTGGCCTGTGAGGACACTGTCGGTACGAAGATTTTCGCCGGCACCCGCAGTTTTTGCGCTGCCAGCGCCACGGCAACACCGTGGTTGCCGCCTGAAGCCGCCACGACACCGGCGGCCGGCACCGTCCGGGTCAACATGTGAGTGAAGGCTCCGCGCGCCTTGAAAGATCCCCCATGCTGAAGAAGCTCGAGCTTCAGGGCCAACACGTGCGGCGGCAGTCCGAAGTCCGCCGCGTCGACTTCAATGACCGGGGTGCGACGGATGTGGGTTCTGATGAGCTCGTAGGCCGTCTCAATCCGTTGGGTGGAAGGCTCGTCAGTAGGATCGGCCACGAGTCGCGGTTCTCCAATACAGGATCATGAGGGCGCCGCCCAGCATTCCGCCGAGATGCGCGAAGTGGGCGACACTGTCCTGGGTGCCCCTGACACCGAGGAACAGCTCTATCGCGCCGTAGACGGTCACAATCAGCCAGGCGGGCAGCGGAACCGGAATCGGCAGAATGATCAGCTTGCTGCGCGGGAAGAACCAGGCGAATGCCAGGAGCAGTCCGAAAACGCCGCCGGACGCTCCGATGACGGGCTCCACGACTTTCGACTGGCTCAGCACGAGTAGCTCGGTCGCAGCGGCGGCCAGCACGCTGGCGAAGTAGTACAGCACGTAGAAGCGCGCCTGGCCCTGGCTTCGCCAGAACATCTCCATCGCGCCGCCGAACATATAGAGCGCGAACATATTGAAGAGGATGTGCATGAGGTTGGTGGGCTCATGCAGGAAGGCGTAGGTGACCACCTGCCACGGGTAAAACCGGGGGCCGATGGGCCACAGCGCGAACAGCGGAATGATCAGGTTCGGGAGCAGGAATTCGAGGAGGAATACCGCAACGTTGATAATGATCAGCGTACGGGTGATGGGCGGTAGAGTGGGAAACATGCCCCCAGTTTAACCGGCGAGAGCCGCGCCCAGGTATCTGATGAGCGGGGGAGCCGTGCTATGTGCCACATTGAAGCGAAGGCACTGCCGGGAACCCTTCGACGGGGAAAAGAGCGTCCCTTTCGCCAGGAGGATGGATTGATCCCGGGCGCCTCGCACGAGCTCGTCCATGCCTATGGCGTCCGGTACCCGGCCCCACAGGAATATGCCCTCACCCGCGCCGCTGTCAAAGGTGATCCCCGCACCGGAGAGTGCCTGGATTGCATCACGACG
>Ga0247768_1000749_pt1 | contig 11712 bp, 6 predicted proteins | sample UWRJL016104C6_FD_179944 | JGI IMG/M metagenome (GOLD analysis project Ga0247768, IMG submission 179944) | Plant litter microbial communities from Arlington Agricultural Research Station in Wisconsin, United States - UWRJ-L016-104C-6 | ecosystem: Environmental > Terrestrial > Plant litter >... | reverse complement strand
AATCCGCCAGGTTCTTTTTCGCCGCTCGAAGGGCTTCCTCTGCTTCCACTAGAGTTGATATGCGAATATATCGCACGGCAAGACTCCAACCGCCGCTCTCTCTTCGCGTTCTCTCTGACCAGCAAACGGTGCGCTGCAGCATCAGAAAGAGAACGTTTCCGAAAGGTGATAGTCTGGACGTTGGATCCCCCCTCTCTACAAGAGGCTATTGGGCGACACAATGCCATCCTGGCCGTCAATCATCGAACTCGATATGTTCGCCAACTTGGAATCTTTGGAACCGTGTGTACGAGTCAGCGCTATATAGAGTACAGGCGCACGAAACCGCCACCTATCGAGTACAAGCACCCTTTCCTAGGAGAGGAATATCCCTTCGGCGAGTGCCAGAGGTATAAAGTACACCGTAATTCTCGGCGCGGGAACACCCAAAAGGAGCGAGTAGCGCGAGGTTGGGAGCCTCTAAAATCCTTCATTTCGCAATTCCCAGGCCTCCAGGAACTTGTATGGGACTCGCACGATCCAATTCCTCGATACATCTTGGATTCGTTGCTACCCGCGACGCGGCTCGTGATGCCCAGTTTCGAATTGAGAAGCTTATATCAGCATTGGGACCAACTTCATGATATCGATCCTGATGACTACGCATTAGCGACATCTGTCAATCTAGCCAATATCAGCACTTACAGCGACCCTTACGCGGGTCCCGGATTCGCGAGTTATATGGAAGAAGCTTTGTATCTAATGGTGGCGGGCCTAGCGCCAAATTTGCGTTCCGTGGAAATAAGTTCTCGCAATGTCGACGCAGGCGACATAGACATCAACCAGATGTACGGAGAAGGAAGACCACCCTGGCAAGGCTTTTTTGCGGAAGAGGAGACTCCGACGCCGAAGGGGCGGGGCGCCATCGACCGGCTTGCTTTCCTCAGCAAAATTGCACCCGAAGGGATTCTAGATTGGGAAAGCTACATCGACTTCTCCAAGCTCAAAGCTCTTGAATTTCATGGCAATGTTTATGGAGAAACACTATTGCAAGAACTAACCGATCTCGCTGAGCAAGGTGCTTTTGCTGGTCTCCAAACTTTTGCTATCAACATTGGGTATGACAATGAGGACATCGAAGACATTGAGGAGGCCAAGGATCGAAATAACCTCTGCACAAGACTTTTCTCGTCATTACCCCCTCTTCATGGACTCCAATTATGGAAACCTACGACACGGGAGGTAAAATCGACTTTACTCCAACGACACGGTGCAACACTAAAGAAACTTCACTTGGGAGGCATTTTCTCTGTTGAAGAAGTCCACGAACTTCACACAACCTGTCCCAATCTCCAGAAACTCCATATCTGTGTGAAACGAACCCAAGGAGATCACCACGAGGTCGCCGTATACAAGGTGTTGGCAAAGTTCCCGATGCTTGAATCCCTCTCACTACGTCTTTGTATCACATTCGATTTAACTCATGAAGAGGAATCCGATAAGATCAAGGTTGCAGAACAGATGCGTTCTGACCTCGCCAATGCAGCAATAGACGAGAGCCTTGCGCGCTCTATTTTTCTCCTCATTCTCAGAGCTCATCGCGCCGAACGACCGAGGATGTTGACGCCCTTCCACCATCTGTCCATAGAGGGTGTGGGACTGGGCCATTACTTTTTCCACTACGTGTGGGACGATGTCACTGAATATCTAGCAGCTAGCTGGTCGCTTGACCTCGAGCGAGCAGATGTCGCCAACGAAGATTGTCAAATTCGTGAGATTGGAGACAGCCAGAGGCCCCAGAGTTATAGGGCGTCTATATATAACTATTCGCAGGAGAATTTTGATGATTGGGCTCACGGAGAGCTGATTCGGCCGTCATGGGAGGCGGTGTGGCCGGAGGCAAAAGGAAGAAGTGACTGGATTCATGTCTGGAATAGCTTTCCATTGCAGATTGGATGAAGCGTCCTGGTACGATGGAGACTGAATCCGGTGGTCCATTTACGCCCTCCAAACCAGAGCTTTAGCCTCATTACCTGTACCCATTACTGAAATGGCTAATTTCTACGGCTTGACGCCAGGATAGAACAGATCAAACGGCATAGCGCTTCACGAAAAGGCTCTATATACCGCGGTAAGCCTTCAAGAGTCGAGCATGGACTGTACCTCGTGAATATAATCAAGTCAAATCCATGGAAGAAACTTCTATAATATTTCGTGACACCCATTGACCTTCTCAAACATTCTTGTTTTCTTTCAAAAAGACGCACTTCAGCGGGTGAAATTCTAACACGACATGAATAGAAATTCTAACACGGCACGAATACCACCGCCGCACCACCACTAGTACTTGCACACCTTTCCTTCTAAACCTCACCATCGGCCGATTGCCTCAACAGATTTTCGTTAAGGAATTTGTTGAGGACCAAGGGAGGTTGCCAATTTCGCCAGTTTGACGCTGATATGAAAAGTTCTTACGCTATCTAAACGTGCTGTTGAGTGTTTCGCCTTCACTAGGCGGCCGGTTGGGAGCTAATAGGAAATTATCATGATATCGTATACTTCCTACGAGGCATTTTGCCCCCTCCCTTCCCTCTAGATGCTCCTCTGCTCTGGATGCATATCTGCACCTTTAGATACGCTTTCAAACTGATCGCGCTACTTTAACCTACCGCAACGTAGAAATACACCAAACACCTCTCAGATCCTGCTCGGGTCGGACGCTTACAAAAATTTTAGGCATTGAGTCCGGTCGAATTGGATATGGTAACACTACGCTTCTACTATATTTGGTGCTCTGCCCCACTCCAACCCAAGGATTGGAGGTATATGGTGTTGAGGATCTAGTTAGGGATATGTGACGACACAGGTGACGAAGTAGGTGTCGGACAATAGCCCCTGTAGTGCTATATGTAGACATCCCCTCGTAGGTAGTCCTTTTACCTAACCCCTTGTGTGTAAGGGTCCACTACACCTCGAATCTATGTTTAACATATGGGACGGCATGCTGATGGCGATATTCACAGCTTGCTATATCTGACGTTTTCTTTTCATTGTGTTGGGACTCCGGGCGTGCCATGTTTTTCTTCCCCCACAATGCACCACCGCACCTTCACCTTCATTCATCCCGATTTTCAAATCGCTGTATCGGACAAAGTCTACCACGCATCAAGGCGACTCCATTCAGCGGATCCATGAAAGACTGGTCACGATTCCACCGCAGCCATGGCAAAAACCTCACAGGAGCTTTGCGGCCCCAGCAAAAATCATGAAAGCGGCCCAGGCAAGAGTACCGACAGCAGCCCAACTAAGAGTCTCAAAAAGCGAACATTTTCCCAGTAAGCATCCAACGTAATCTCTTCAGCATTTTCTCAACCCGCTTACTTCTTGGAGATATATTTCATCTCCAATAGTGACCGTCGTTGTGGGGAAGAATCGGGTCACTCGACAATTCCACATCCATCTCGACCTCCTTGTCCAAGAGTCCAAGACAATCGCCGACGAGATCAAAGAGACTGGAAAAAACAGCATCATTTTGCGAGATGAAAAGCCGCACATATTCGACCTCTTCGTTGAATATCTCTATGACAGGAAGTACGGATTTCTTGCCGAAGGTATCTTAACCGATCAAATGTACCTCTTTTGGGTTGAGGTCTATTTATTGGCCTACCGGTTCGGGGCTCCGGGATTCAAGAACCTTTGTCTTCGTAACCTTATCTTCAGTCAGATCCGAGAAGACAAAGACGTCATTCTCGAAACGGTCACGTATGTAGTGGAGTCTGGGGTCTCCCCCGAAGACCCCTTCTGTCAGTATGTTTTCTGGATGCTTGGGCAGCAGATTACGAAGCTTCGAAAGGAAGATGCTTTCTGGGATTTGCTGACCAAATATCCTGACCTTTCACGGCATATTTGTATGTGGTTTGGGAGTGAGCAGCCTGAATTGCCGCGGCTCAACCTTTGGAAGTCCGAGCGGTTTGAAGAGTATGGCAAGCTTTATCGGCCTGGATACAGTTACGACTCCGAATGCGAGGACGATTAGCTGGAATTTGGATGCAAACTCGTGTCTACACAAAAGGTCGCGCTATGGTTTTCTATTCGTGCATTTTTCCTTAATACTGCCGGAGTCGAATGCTGTGGTTATTATGAATGAAAATGGAAACTAGTCAAAGGAACTAAACATCTGGCATAAAGTATCTTCTGAGTATCTTCATGTGTTAATGGATATAACGTTGTCTTGAGAGTCGATAGTGCAGATGTTGACGCGTATACTAATATGAAATAATGTCCAACGGGGAACGATGCGAATAAGATAGATATTGGAACTGGTTGAACACTAGAAGCCTTGACAGCTGAATTTGTATTGCTCGAGTATATCCCATCGTGTTAACGCAACAAATCCAATTGAGAGCTATGTCATATTTTGATTGCACTCTGTGTGTAAAAGTTCATCCTGGTTTGATACGATCTAAATTATCTCTATAGGCAAAGATACTGATCGTTCCTCATAAGTGATTTTCTCTTCATATATAACATGTGCCTTCTAATTTTGTACCTGGTACTCTGCCATCTCACAGCCTCCCCTCTACGCTATTTAAGGAATTAGCTTCCTTCACACTCCCCGGTTATTGAGCTTATTGCCATCGCTTGAAAATATCGCAGAATCCATTTATTATCGCTCATCGAACTTTGGCAATGTTAAAGGGCTCGGAGCGCCGAGCGAAGTCTATTATCTTAGCGAGTAATTCCGTCCAGTCCCGCTTTGCACATTTGCACTTTTGCGATCCTCGTGAAATTTGATGATTCACCCGGTCACCTACAGATGACAAAGCGCTGGGATATACAACTAGTTCTACAATGTCTAAATCTTATTTGCCGTACTTCAGGACAGAGGCTTGCTTGAGTCGCCATTCGGAATAGGACGTGGTCCCCCACTGTTGTCAAGTGGGGTCTGAAAATTCCTGAACCCTTCGTTGATTTCGCATGTCTGCATCAAATCAAAATGGAACCCTCTCAATCGATCAAGCATTTTCCAAGATTTGAGTATCGGGGCTAAGACTCTCCGACCGTTGAAACCGCGCCTGAAGTTTTCCCGGGACAAGGTTTCTAACGGACGTAAGGCTGGGTCACGTGGGTTGACAACGACACATTTGCAGTCATTCGTTCCCCCTTTCAAAAGATGATGGTATGATTGTATTGCTGCGAGCAAATTGAACTTTTACATTCCACCATGCGCCCTCCAGCGGTTTTTAATTCTCTCCTCGACAGGATGACGTATTCAGCAGCACCTCGACATAATAGTTCCCCCGGTAAGTCCGACGTATTCGCGAGACTCGGCTAGATTGGAGCCTGGAACGGACCCCAAGCCTCAAAGACCCATCCAAGTGCGGCTGGGAAGAAGCAACTTGGAATCGAACGCGTCAGGCCAACCACCATATGAAACAATCCAGTTACCTAATGTGGGGGCCAAACAGAGCTCGGGCGAGAACTTGGAATCCTTCAAACCTCGATCTCACCCCGCAACAATGAACTTTCTTCTTCTCTCATCTCGCTGATTTACACGGATCTGCAAATACAAGAAGCTAATCGATATTTTGAAGGCATGGAGCCCGTTTCCGTGGCGGTGGGCCTTGTGAGTTACCACTTCCATATCCAACCTACCCCGCTTTCAAAGCTGACCTCAAAATTAGTTCGCCATCAGCCTCGAAATCATCAACACCGCGCGCGAACTCTACGACCTGCGAACCCGCTACAAAGAATCCACCAAACTCATCACGGCCATCTACTCTGAATCCATGATCGTCGCCGCTTCCCTTAACCAACTGCAAAACCTCCTCCAATCCAATTCCCACCTTTTGCCTGAGAGACCGGAATTGTTGGGGACGTTGCTGGATGCTTTGACGAGTTGTAGGGAGGTGTATTCGTGTTTACATGAGGAGGTGGAGGGTTTGGCGAAGAAGGTGAGAGGCCCGGGGTTGGGGAGGAGCGATAGAATGAGGTGGGCGTTGAGGGAACCGCATTTGAAGGATTTTTTGTCGCAGATTCAGGGTCAGCAGCAGGCGTTGAGTTTGTTGATGCAGGGGGTGCAAATGTGAGTACAGGCGACCTAGAATTTCAAATGGTAATAAAATGAGGGTAAGGAAGTTTGTTGCTGATTTTATGGTTCAGGGAATCATTGGCGGAAGTCAGGCAGCTGGTCCAAGAAAACAGCATCTTACTTCGCGAAATCGCCAGCCGCTCAAAGTCGCTGCGAGAGTCGCATCCCAGCGCCAGTCTCAGAATTCCAGACTCCGTTCTCAGGCAGTCTAGTATTCGGAGTATTGAAGAGGTGCACTCGGCGCTTACACAGGTTGAATTTGATTTCGACGACGAGTTAGTGAATTCTAGGGTCTATAAGAGGGCGATGAAGATTGCACGGGCACGATCCCAACGAGTCGCAAGAACTGATCGGGGGGATGAGGAGAGTGAAAAAGAGGACCTTGCAGTGTTGGAAGCTGAGCTGATTGATTTAATCACTCCCGTTGATGGATATCGTGAAGCAACGGAGCAGCCGGAAGAAGAGCAACCACCACCGGCCTACGAAGAGGTCTGGGACATTGATCGCGCACTAATTGACGAGCAAGGATGGACCCAGCCGCAAGACGATGCGGCCCAGGAAGGTCATGCAGGGCTTTTTGAGGATTTGGAAACGAGCTTTTTGCCTTTTATGCCGCCAGCAGAACCTTTATCAAGGTCTACGACGCCAAAACCATCCACGCAAATACAATATACTCCACCTGAGCTTAGGGTCAATCCGGAACATCCTCTGGCAACCGAAACAAGGGCTCACTTGGCAGAAGTTGCTCCACTGTCTATCAAAAAGAAAAAATCAGTGGCTTTGGTTGAAACTTCCATTACGCAAAAACAACCAGCCCAGCGAAATGAGCCTACCGAATCGGCAACTCATTCGAGAAAAGAAGAAGACTTTGGGGAGAATGTAGAGGAAGAGGGAGACGATGGTGAGGAGGAACCTCCACAACTTCCTCCCCGTCCTAGGCCTGGCCTCTCCGCATCAAGGTCAACGCCAAATCTGCACGAACACAGGCTCTCAATCACTCATTCCATACCCTCAATCTCATCCGCTGAGACGGCATCACCAACAGGACAAATTAATCTAGGCCCATCAGCTTCAAGAACCCTCACCGAACCAACACTAACCTCCCAGCAACCCCAAACCACCTACCTCCAAATCCGTCGCAAACCCCTAGGCCTACACGCCAAACCCTCCTCCGACATCCTCCGCTCCCTATCCTCAGACTCCCTGGCCACCACTCCACAAAGCCAAAGCGCACCAATACAATCTCTCCCCCCTCTCCCTTCAAATCCGCCAACCGCAGCCGACACCTCTCTCCACCAACTCTGGACCTCCCTCCTCAAAGACGAAGAACTATTCATAAAACGCCTCACCCACTTCCACTCAATCTTCCACTCCGCTGCAATAAAACAATACCCCGCCCTCGAACCCCGCATATCCCTGATCACCCTAGCCCACGAAACCCTAGTACCAGTCCACCAAAGTGAATTGCTGTCGCCAATGAAAGAACAAATGGGACAAACATACCCCGCCCCCCGCTGCGACGTCCGTATTTTCGAAGAATGGGTGCGGAAAGCGCAGAAAGGGTATCGTAGTTACAGTCAACGAATTGCACATGCCGAGAATGCGATTCAGATGACTGCGGAACGGGATAAGGGGTTTGGAGCCTGGGTAAACGGTTTAGGACTCAGTCTCTTGTGGTTTGGTAAAGGATGGACCGACTACCTAAAACTACCCGTCATACAACTAGATTCCTACATCCATCGTCTCTCGTCTATCTCCGAAATCCTCTCAGAAGTCGTAGAAAGCGGTGGAAACAACGAAGAACTAGGTACTACAAACCACGTGCTGGATATCCTGCGCAGTCTCAAAAGACAGTGTGAGGGACTGATGAGGGAAGGGGAGAAGAGGGAGGAGGTGCAGAATTTGTTGAGGAGGCTGAAGACGGTTGATACGCTTGTTTCAGATAAACTGGCTATGGAGTATGAGAGGCGCGTTATTGTTTGGCAGGGAAGATTGGCGATGCGGAAGAATGGGGTGGGGAGTTGGGTGCCGGTGCATGTAGTTTTGATGGATAATTATTTGTTTTGGGGGCAGGTGAAGGCGAGTGGGAAAAAAGAGAAAAATGGGGAGGTGGGGGCTAGTATTTGGGTTTTGGATGATGTGAGTAACTTTCTATACCAATCACTGTATGTTGGGGATATTTATGCTGATACGATGTTTTCTAGCCTATACCAACAGCAAACCTTCGGATTACTGCTGCGCCGCAGAATGTCAGTTCTGTCAAGACGAGCATGCTGGATCGCGATATCCCGTTTCGCACCGTGCTCCATCAGTTCTTTGTTCATGATGAGCAGTCGTTGGCGCCGTCGCATGCGTTTGGAGCGTTTGCGATTCAAGAGAGGAAGGCGTGGGAAGAGGCGTTCCAGAAAGCGAGTGAAATGCAGCCGTTGACAAAACACGACACTGGCTTGAGTGAGTTAGACAGTGGGGGTGTGAGCGCGAGTGAAGTGGAAGGGACGAATGGGGGTAGAGGGTTGGTGGAAATGGAGGCGGGAATGGGAGCGGTGGAGTTGAGTGCTAGGATGTCGAGGAGTGAGTTGCCTGATTGGAAAGCGTAATGTCTAATTGAGGTGTTTATTTTCACGTATACCCGTGTTTTGTTGCTTGTAGGATATATATCGACGTCGAATAATATCTGCCGTGGTCTTCATTTTCCTAGCTAGGCATAGGGAGCGATTGAGCCAATGATATGAAGATGGGAGTCTGCTGACTTTACGTATAGTGAGACTTGCTGACAGTGGAAGCCTAAGTTCGGACGATTTTTGCGCAGTTATTCTACAAGGTATCTCGACTATCAGGTGAGAATGATCGCAGAGTTGAGCAGTCTTCCACCGAACTACCATACCTTTTCGGGAATCTTGTATTGAGATGTTTCAAATTGCAGATCCGATTTGACGCCTCAATATCCAGCTATGCGGCTAGAAAATAGACTCAAGCGAAAGCCACCGGTCTCGATTCTCGACACGTGCACAACGGGGATATGCCGGCCAAGGTGATGTGATTTTTGATCTTACTTGCATGCAGCATGCAGCATGTGGCGTTCAGCTGAGCTGAAACCTGGCTGCCGCCTCCATCCGCGTAGATATAAGTAATCCTGCCACCCCGCCATACCTCGATCAAAGAAAATATGCTACATTTCCGTATTGCCATTTCGTGATATATTCTACGGAGCAGGACCCCATCCGCTCATAATGGGACTACTCCTCCCGTTAACAATTTACTCGAGTCTAGGCTATGTACGATCACGTCACATTGTAGTATAGCTCCTTGACTAACATACAGAACGATAGGCAGTCTTGAAAACAATCTATAACATCTTCTTCCACCCGCTCTCCAAGGTCCCCGGTCCCTTCTGGGCCCGCGTATCTTCAATCCCATCCTGGTACCACGCCTACAAAGGCGATCGCCACATTTGGATATGGCAGCAATTCCAACTCTACGGTGCTGTCCACCATTTCCTCACCGCATCCATCGCCATTCACAGGATCCCACATATCAGATTTAATGATATCAAAACTGACACCAACCCACAGGCCGCAAATTCCGCGCCACCCCTAACACCGTCCTTTTCAACACACCAGAAGCCTACAACTCAATCTACAGCCACAAAGCCAATGTCAAAAAATCCAATTTTTACGACACATGGGTGCGCAACGAGAACGATATCAATACGCTGGGTTGTACTGATGTAGCGGAACACGCGAGGAAGAGGAAGTTGATTAACCTGGCGTTCACCGATAAGTCGACCAAGGAGGCTGGGAAGTTCATTGTGAGGCATGTGGATCGGTGGGACGAGTTGTTGGTGGCTGGAAAAAAAGATGCGGATGGGTGGTCGGAACCTAGGAATATGACGGAGTGGACCGATTATTTGATGTTTGATATTGTTGGCGATCTGGCGTTTGGAGCGGATTTTGGGACGAAGGAACCGGATGGGGATGTGAAGTTGAAGAGTATACCGCACCGGATTGTGGAGTATGTGACGTTTATGTATCCTGTAAGTTCACCTCTCTCATTCCCAGTCGACCGATTCTTGTTACACATGGACTTTAAACCACGAAATACGATGGCTCGCGAGTAATGGCTAAAAGTCGTCAAGATCGCAAGAAGCCCCTTCCTAGAACTAATCCTCTGGCTCAAACCCCGCGGCCTGAACACCCTCATGGAAATCCTCACCCCAAAAGACGTAAAATACTACTACAAATTCGTCGAAGACCTAGCCCTCAAACGCATCGCCGCAGAAAAAGACCGGCTAGCAAAAGACCTGCCCCCAGACCGCGAAGACCTCTTTCACTTCCTGCTCTCAGCCAAAGACCCCGATACCAATCAACCCGCGTATTCAACCCTCGACCTAATCGCCGAATCGCACCTCCTAATAGTCGCCGGCGCAGACAGTAGTTCCGTAACCCTCTGCGCCCTCTTCTTCTACCTAACCCGCAACCCCCGCGTCCTCCTACAACTAGAACAAGAAATCCGCAGCACTTTTTCCTCAGTCGAGGAAATATTTCACGGACCTAAGTTAGCAAGCTGCAAGTACCTCCGCGCCGTAATCGACGAGTCCCTCCGCATGTGTCCAGCCGGTCCCTCAGAACTCTCACGCGTCGTTCTCCCAGGCGGCGCAATCATCGACGGGAGTTTCTACCCCGAAGGCACGCACGTTGGGACCGCTGGCTGGGCTTACAATCACTGCGAAGCTTTGTACGGGGACGCGTATACATTTCGTCCGGAGCGCTGGATTCCGTCCTCGGACCTTTCGACCCTGAATACGGACCAAGATATCTTGAAATTGAAACGAGGGTTCCATCCTTTTTCGCAGGGACCGGGGAATTGCGCGGGGATGCGGATTGCGGTTTTGCAGCTTAGTTTGGTGGTTGCGAGGACGGTTTGGAGGATGGAGGTTAGGGGGTTGGAGGGGGAGAGGTTGGGGGAGGGGGGTGAGGAGAGGGGGTGGGGGGAGAGGGATGAGAGGGTTTTTCTGGTGAGGGATAAGTATGTTACGGTGAGGGAGGGGCCGGTGGTGCAGTTTAGGAGGAGGGAAGTATAGTGTGGAAGGGTGAGTAGACTCTTGAGCTGATGTATAAACTGCTTGGAGTTTGGTGGGTGTAATTGAATATGGAAAATTCGATGTGTGGGAATAGCTGCGAATTGGCTATATATCTAAAAATCTATAAGGCGTGTTCGCTAAGTTGGTATATTGCCGGAACGTATTCACACCTTATATACATGTGAAGCCATGCCTGCTTCTTAAACCTATATATTCCGTGAAAATCATCGCTGCACCCACTTTTCTCCAGATTACATCCCCGACATGATTACGTCTGAACCTTTGACCTGGCCTGTACAGCCACTCGATTCTCCACACCGTCTCTTCCTCTCATCGTCCTGGTCCACCACCCGCCACTCCTCCATCAGTGATGGTGTTGCTCTTGAGCGTGGCCTAGGCTTCCCAAACCACCTACATATACCCCGCCCCAAATCCGGAAACTCGCGCAAGAGTTTCCAATACTCATCGTCGAGCAAAAGCGATCCCATCTGCGAGGTTGCTTGCCAAAACACATGTTTTCTTAACAGGTCTTCAGGGATCGTTTCCGGAAGTTCCGTGACCA
>Ga0247768_1000748_pt1 | contig 11721 bp, 10 predicted proteins | sample UWRJL016104C6_FD_179944 | JGI IMG/M metagenome (GOLD analysis project Ga0247768, IMG submission 179944) | Plant litter microbial communities from Arlington Agricultural Research Station in Wisconsin, United States - UWRJ-L016-104C-6 | ecosystem: Environmental > Terrestrial > Plant litter >... | reverse complement strand
TGGGCACTTGCTGCTGCGTGGCCTGCGCATTGCAGCATCGAAGGTCCGACGCCCAGGATATCTCACTGGACATCATGTCGACCTTCCTGCCCAGCTGCTCTCCGCACTTTGACGGCCGCATCGGGTCCATGAAAACGGACCTCATAATGATACCTATATATATATGGCCTTCGCAAAGCCTGGGGAGAGTAGCCCTGGAAACTGGCTCATCGCCCAATTAGGCTAAACATCTCCTCCACAGCGCCATGGTCCATGGATGCCCGGCTGCGGCCGCGCGCACTGAACGAACGCTCATCAACCACAGTGCAGTGTGCACACGTCCCCGCTGCCCAGGGCGGTCGAGAACCCATTACTCGCGAAGCCCCACTATCCAGTTTGACTCTACGCATTTCCTTCGTCCTGGCTATCAATCATCATGCTTTAACACACACAGTAAGTGCTTGCTCCATCGTGAACGCTGGCCCCGCTACTCCGTACTCATCGCTCAGCCTGGCAAGGTACTGTAGCTTGTTGCCAGTCCAATTCGACCCGCAGCTCTCGCGGCCGAACCGCCCTGGTCCCCCCCGGCTCTGACTGGAAATAGCACCCAGATTCGTCCGGTTACAGGAAATGCGATATCAGATGGTGCTGGCGAGCCATCATCATGAACTTGACAGTACTTGCCGACTTCTGAATCCTGATCACGACTGCATATTGCTCATCACCGAATCGGACTGATGCCAAGAGCCTCCCCACAACACCGGCCAGGACCTGACCAGGCCCGCCCACCAAAAGAAGCTTCATGTTGCAAGCATTCCCTCCGGTGCGTCATGTCGAGAAACTGGCCCTGCCCGGCTTCGAAAACAGGCGACAAGTCCGCGAGATGAAGGTGTGCCAGCCTCTCCACTGTTGCGTACAAAGACCGCCGCCCTAATGGGCCTGGAACCACGCTGCTACTGTGATTTTCGAGACCTCACGCTTTTCCAGACTTTTCCACGGATCTCTTGGCCGGCACATGGCTGATACCTACTAAGCTGCAAAAGCCTTGATGCCGTCACTCCCACGTGTCGGCGGCTGATTAAGTTTCGGCAATGGCTAAGGTGAAGGCCGGGTGCAAGCGAGCCACCAGCTCCAGGATCGATTCCAAACCCTTTCTGAGAACATGAAGCAGTAGTTCGCTCAGGGGAGCATGCGACGAACGCTCGGCGCCATCTTTGGAAGTTGCTAGCAGCCGCTGGTGCCGACCGATCGCTGCTTTTCTAAGAAAGCTCCGTGTTCGTTTTGAGGTCGTTCTGCAAGGACCACAGGGGGTTTCCTTCAACAGGTGTACAGGAGAGTCTACGGTATGTACTAAATCATAAAAAAGAGCGAAAAAAAGAGGCAGTGCAAGATCCGCTATTCTGGCCCCCCATTTACCAGGTCATGGTTTCACTGCGACTCATTCAAATTGACTCTCAGCTCACTCGAATTTCGCAAGGGCAACCTACCTATTGAGGGGAGAAGAGCGCAACGAACACGGAAGCGTATCAGGCGGTCTACGGGTGATTGCCAATCGTCATGTGAGCAAATACCTAAAAATACGGACGGCATACCTAGGTAGGTACGCCACTATAACAACAAAAATGCCAGGAACAGATGGTCAATTCGAAAAGTCATCGTGTCGTTGTTGCAAGCTCCATTGGACCCTTGTGTGATGTGCCGTGTGACCAGTGACTACCCGCCCTGGAGGTGCGGACCCTGCCTGGGCGGTGAGAAGAGGTGGTCGCCGGAAAAGTGTCGGCCCGATTTCATGGGGAAATTTTTGGACCTCGTAATCCTCACGACATCGCCAGGAGTCGGCACCATGAAACACCCTTGGAGTCTCAGTGAATCGCTGCGACCGCCCAGCTCGACTGTACTGTTATCTCTCTCAACTTTGACTTTCCCTGCCATTGCAATCTGCCAGGTGCATTGCCAATCATGGGGCCTGGTCGCGTGCCCTCGGCCCGCTTCCTCTCCTCACGTTCCTTGTCCAGACTCGGACTGTCATCCCCGATATCGCTGATTCATCGTCGTTTCTTCACGACTCCGCAGCATCCCATAGCCAGAGCAAAGCTTGTGAAAAGCCTATTCAGAAAGAGAGCGACGCTATCATCCCGATTTGAGCGTCGGTTCATCTTCCGCTCCTTCCGCTTCAACAGCTCTCGGTCATCCAGTCCGAAGACCAATTCAGTTCAAAGTTCACCGACCGCTGAACCATCACTTTCATTATCCCAACGGCTACGCAAGCTTTCTAGAGAATATGGCTGGTCCGCGCTCGGTGTCTACTTTGCTCTCACAGCTTTAGATTTTCCATTCTGCTTCTTAGGCGTCCGTATGCTTGGTACGGATAGAATAGGGCATTATGAAGAAGTGGTCCTTGAAGCATTCTGGAAGGTGGTGCGGATACCCTTTCCAAATCTTGCAAGAAAGGGGCATGCGGAGGGCTCTATAGAAGGATCAGCGCACACGGGTGATGGGGAGGATCACTTGGGTTGGAGTGACGAGGTCGCAGAGGCAGCCAGAACGAACTCCGGAGCGGAAGCATGTACGTTTCCGGCCCGTAAGATAAACCTCGACATTTGTTAACAAGCCCTTAGCAATTTGGACACAACTCGCCCTCGCATATGCAATCCATAAATCCTTCATATTCATCCGGGTACCACTTACAGCAGCCATAACTCCGAATGTGGTGAAGACACTGAGAAAGTGGGGTTGGAATATTGGTAAAAGAAAACCAAAGGCAGACATTCCGAAGTGAGACACTAGAGTTATACGGGCAGTTTTTGACGCGGGACATGTTGGGTGCATTGGGACTAACACGGTGAGAGCAGATTGAAGCTGTACAGAAGGTCGGAACTGCAAGAGCTGTGGGATTATACGCAAAGGTCAATACTTTGTCGATATTGCACCTGAACCGCGGTGCATGGGTCCTCTGGAGGCTTGTAAATTATGTATAATAGGATGGCTACCCAAAATTCCTACATGTACTCCTGAGCTTTGCTGTGACTGTTCCCACCACGAGACCGTAAAACCTTGCACAGCGAATGCCAAATCATTGCCAAAGGCCCTGCGATTAGCAAGATGCGCGTGCTCAGATTATGGACGGGTCGGCCTAGCCGCCTACAACCCGATCTCCAATGACCCAAACGGAATGTCGTCACAGCACACCTTCCCCCTTTGTGCCAGGTTCCCAAATTTAGCGCATTGATCCACTTCCGGATGGCCAAACGACGTTCCGAAAACCTAAAACAGACGACAACCCGCGCCCCCGAGCATCGGCTTCCCTTCCGCGGGTTTCACATCGGCCTTCCTATTCTCATCGGCTTCTCCTTTGCTTTAATGAAATGCACCGTGTCAAATTTGCCGTCAGGAATTTTTTAAAGTCTTCTTTCAATCCTGAAGGAACGAGCCCCCCAAAGGCTAGACGGCAAATCCCGACACGGAGCCGCTTTCTGAGCGTTGAGAAGTCGAGGGAGTTCGGGATCCTTCCAACCCTGGGAGTTTTCCTTCTTCCTCCATACAATGGACTTATGAAATGCTTGTGAACAACGGTTCTGACTCGCAGTGTGGGATTTTTAGACAATAAGCAGGATATCTTATTGATAGCATGTATAGGGGATATAGGTTGCGTCCTATGGGTTGCGAAAGACCACAAAACGATCCACTGCTGCCGCCTCTTTGTCTGCATTACATACCATTGCTCACCCAAGAAAGCACCTAATCATTGGAGGTGCTAGCAACTGTCGCGCTGGAACGCATTGGCCAGGATCTTGGCATGATAGCTGTCCTAACTGGCAGTGGAAGTCGTACAACGACTGCCAGCGCTGCGCTTGCAGCCAGGCATGCCATTGTATGCAATTGAACCTTGATAATCGCAACGTATTTTACGATGCTTCAGGTATCTTTAAGAACAGCGAGACCATACGAGGATAGGATTCGACTTTTTTTCAACGACAGGCAAGGAACCATATCGATTGCTGCGCCATCGCCACTTTTCGACCTTGGGTCTATCAAGGCCCAACAACTTGGCAGACTACCCTTCTGAGATTTCTATCATTCCATCCAACGTATGGTCAAGGTTAACTCTCGGAACTTCCATGTTTGTTCAACCACCCACTACCACAACCCAGATTGGGCCGCGGTGCTAGGGTAAAGTAAATCGCTATTGAAACTCTCGACGATGGCGTAAATGGACGCACATAACCAGGCATATAGGAAAGGAACTCCTAGTATAAATGGGCTTCTTTTCGCCAGACCAATGTTCTCACCATCAGTATTTTCGTTGGTTTTCACTTGCTCTCCGTCTTCATACTATTTTCTTTATTAAAGCAAGGGAAGCTAACGAGCGTTTTTCATCAATCCTCCGTAACGTCTAAAAATAACAGTAAAGGTCTCAACGAGCAACATGGCGGATACCGAATATCGCACCAAAGCGTGTTCACTACTATCAGCGCAAGGGTTGGAAATGCATTTCGTGTACCCTATTGCAGTTGACGTCCGCTACGTTCTCGGAGTGCTACGAAAAGGAGAGTACATTTCTTGGGAACCTACTTAATTTATCGGCTCTTGAAGTGGAGGGAGAATGCATAGTACCTCGATCATAATTTCTGAGCAATAAGAGTTAGCCATGTAATAGTGGCCGACTATTACAGATCGCGGGACGAGGAGGACTCCTAGTCTGCGAATCATATTTCTATCTGACCACTAAGGAGCTGTGCACCTACTTCTACTCCAGATGTCCAGTACTCATGTATATATATATCTATCGCTTTCTCCCATTACCTTGTCTATGTCACCTCCATTCGGCTCCCAGGGAATCTTCTATAGATATAAGGTCAAATCCTGAGGGCTTCACGCGCGCCCAGGTCAATACTTTGATATAAGCCATTGTACTCCCCCGTTTCCACATTACGCAGAAGTCGGAAGACATCTGCAATGAGATACAAGCTCCCTGTGACAACCAATAAGGGATCCTCTCGGTTGACCAAATACTTGGCAATAAAGAGGGCCCAAAGTAAATCCGTGCCTGCATCAACGCCGTTTACTTCTGGTTCTACTGTATGGGCGACTTCCAATAGTGCGGCAGAGGGCGTGGCCTTTACCCAGGGCATACCCTCTACAGGACCAAATTCGGTCGTAATAACATTGTCGCCAGGCTGTAATAGGTGGGATAAAAACTGACGAGGATCTCTACCCTCTGACATGGCGAATATCCAGGTGATATTTTTTGTTCTTCTTTGCTTCAGATAAAGTGCGAGCTCTTCAACTGCGTCCAAATTATGTGCGCCATCGAGTAGTAACTTTATTCCGCCAAATATTCCAGAGAGATCTTTCTGCTGAAGACGTCCAACGAGAGCCGGGATTTCTTTTCCCATTCCTGGTAAAGCTTTGAGCAGCTCATATTTGTTTTGAGATACGCCCCCTTTTTCGTGCTCAATGGCAGTTGAAACTGCAGCCAACGCACATAGGACATTGTCCTTCTGAAATTCTGCCAGATGATCTGTACTCTGCCGCCATATGCTCAGTTGTTCCAACTCGTTGAGCTCTACACTCACGGGAGGGCCAGCTCCTATCTCATTTGCATGATCGGAGATGATTGAGCGGACAATTTTCTGATTCTTCCGATTGACGATATAAGGTACGGAGGGCCGAAGGATGCCAGCCTTGTGCGACGCGATCTGCTCGAGTGTATTGCCAAGGTATTGTTGATGGTCGAGTCCGATTTTAGATATCACAGATACGACTTGATTTTGCAAAATGTTGGTAGCATCAAGCCTGCCGCCCATCCCCACTTCAACTACACCAAACTTTACCTTTTTCTCAGTAAATATCTTGAAAGCCGTGGCAGTGAGGATCTCGAATTCGGAGGCATTGATGCTCTCTGTCCTATTCAGCTCGAGGAACTCGTTCTCAACTTTTTCAAACGTGCCCTTGTCGATCGGTTTTAGGTCGATCGAGATACAATCCCACCTTCCCAATGATCAGCGGTAGACGATGCTCACGGGACGAAGTCTCTGTACCGGTCTATCAGATGGGGAGAGGTGAAAGAGCCAGTGCGGATCTGGGAACGCCATAGCATAGCCGAGGCGTATGCACAGATGGAGCCTTTGCCATTTGTGCCGGAGACGTGAATGGACTTCCATGGCAACGGGACGTTTTTCAACAGTTGGCCGATACGCTCCAGGCCTGGCTGGATAGACCCAACAGGCGCAAGACGTGAGGCCATTACTGCAAAGAGAGGCTGTGAACGTGGTGGTTGGATGTAAGATAGGTAGATGCCTCTAGGTACCTCGGCAGGGAGGATATAGATTACCTAGGTAGGTAGGTAGGTAGGTAGATAGATCCATGGATGACATCAAGGAGATATACGGATTACAAAGGTACTGTACCGGAACGGAAAAACAAACATGCGTGCCAACTTGCCAAGCCGAGGCTGCCGAGCCGGGAAACTCGTGCACGGTCCTCCATTCTACCGTCAGCAGCACGTGCGCCCGTGGACCTTCCAGAACGGATGAAACAATTCCTTTTCTGACAGTTCCGGCCAACCCTTGGAACATTGAAACTTCATCATCATCATCATCATCATTATCATCATCACCGCACCCGCATCCGCCCATCCGCCCATTCATTCTCCCACTCCGCGCCCGCTACCTCCGCTCCTTTCCATCTACAACAACAGTACAATTCAGTCCATCCCTTCGACTTCCGTACTTTTTCTTTCCTACTACCCGAACCCAATATCGTCATCCTCTCTCTCTTGCAATTTTCCATCCCACCTGCCGTCGCTCTTTCTCCCCGATTCCATATTCAGCCGTTATGTACCTCCAGCGCACTGCTGCACGCGCAGCACCTGCTGCTATCCGAGGTGGATTCCGCAGCGCTGCTCGTCCACGCCGAAACTTCCCTCAGACCATTCCCGCCATTGCCATTCTGCTCCCTCGTCGCGGTCTGGCCACCGAAACTTCCACCTCCTCCCCAACCCCGGGAAATTATCCTCCTCCGGGGTTCAATGCGCAGCAAGCAAAGAAGCCACTGAAGCAAGAAGAGCAGAACAAGTCCGATTCAGAGAAATCTGCGGCTGTACCGGTTGATAAACACAATGTGTCAATCCCCAGAGATCAGCCCACTTCTTCCCCAAAGACAAAGGCCCAAGAGGCTCAATCTTTGAATGAGCTCGCGGCAGAGAAGGCTGCTGCCGATGCAAAGGAGGAGAAGAAGGCTATTGCCATGAATGAGGACCCAGTCAAGCTTACTATCTGGCAAAAAGTTAAGAAAGAAGCCAACCATTATTGGGATGGTACCAAGCTGTTGGTCGCCGAAGTGCGGATCAGCTCTAAGTTGGCCCTCAAGATGGCAGCGGGTTATGAGCTCACACGAAGAGAGCATCGTCAGGTATGCTTTCCTTTCACTATCAAGCTTTTGCTTACGATGCCGATAATTGACTCTGTTTGACTAGTTGACCCGCACGGTCCAGGATCTTGGTCGCCTCATTCCCTTTTCCATGTTCGTCATTGTTCCTTTTGCTGAATTGCTTCTTCCGGTTGCGCTGAAGCTTTTTCCCAACATGCTTCCCAGCACGTATGAAGGACAAACCGCCAAGGACGCAAAGACCAAGAAGCTCCGCTCAACAAGGAAGGAAGTCAGCAATTTCCTGCGTCAAACCCTGAAAGAAACTGGTTTGCCTGTCAGCGCTGCAAATGCTCAGAGCAAAGAGTTCGCCGAGTTCTTCCGCAAAGTATGTGCGCACGACACCCAAGAATACCACCAGCAGGCTAAACAGGTTCTTTTAGGTCCGGACAACTGGCGAGTCGCCTTCACAAGAAGATGTGATCAAAGTCTGCAAGAGCTTCAAAGATGATCTCACACTCGACAATCTTTCGCGACCCCAGTTAGTCGGGATTTGCCGGTATATGAACATGACATCATTCGGCACGGACAACTTCCTGCGCTACAACATTCGACATCGCATGCGCCAAATCAAGCGCGACGACCGCGCCATCTCTTTTGAAGGCGTCGAGTCGCTCTCCGTTCCTGAGCTCCAAACCGCATGTGCAAGCCGTGGCTTGCGCACCCATGGTGTTAGCCCTGCCCGTCTTCGGGAGGACTTGCAAATGTGGCTTGATCTGCGGCTAAAGTATGGCGTCCCATCCACGCTCTTAGTTCTGAGTAACGCTTTCGTATATGCCCAAGGCAAGGAAGCCGAAATGACATCACAGCTCGAGGCACTACAAGCTGTGTTGTCCAGCATTCCTGAGGAATTGTACCACGAAATCGAACTCGAGGTGCACACAGCCGAGGGCGCAGCAACCAACAAGCAACGTCTCGAAGTTCTTAAAGAGCAACAAGAGCTCATTGAGGAGGAGAACCAGCAATCGCAGATTCATAAGGACAGCGCCTCGGCGTCGCCCAAGGACACAGAGAACATCGATGAAGACGATAAGCCAAAGAAGTCCGAAGAGAAAGTGGAGACTGCGTCAGAAGCTGTGGGCGAAGAGAAGGATGCACTGGCAGCGGAGATGGAGGCTCAGGGTAACATGACGGACTCCAAGAAACAGGACATTGAAAAGAAGGAGCAGTAAAATAAGGTAGGGTTCTGTGTATGATGAAGAGTTTAGGAACTCACTATGTTGTATACTAGATCAATGAACACTTTCACATATTAGAATGGGAAGTATTGTAGGGATGGGCTGGGTCCATTAACTTCTTTGGTACAAAGAAATACCCCCAACTGTATGAGTATAGCATGTAATAGAAAGCCTAGAAGCCTGAGAAATGACCCATTTGCTTGCACACAACGCGGATGCGGGGATATCGACATGTGGACACACTGAAATTATGCAAATATATATCTCCCATCCTGATTTCTTTACTGATGAAATCCAATACTTCAACCCTTCCGTTTCCTGGCCGCCTTTTCTCTCTCGTAGGCATTCTTCTCCCTTCCCTCCTCGCCCTGAATCTCGGCCACCAGCTTTCGATACTTGTCCTCGTACCTGCGATCTCTCTCTTTCTTCTCCTTGAGCTGCTCGCGGGCGATGAAATGTGCATCTTTGCGCAACTCGCGCAACGCGCCTTTCCGCTCGCGCTTGTATTCTTTGCGCAGCCGGGCCGCTTCGGCGCGGTCCTTGTCCGGATCGTAGTGTTTGTTTGGGTCGAATGATTCTTCGAACTTGGGGATATGCGTCTTGATGGGGAGCGGGCGGTGATGGTGCAGTTCTAGGGGACGGCGGGAAAAGGTAGCGTTCGTGAGGAGGGCCTGAAGTTCAATCGAGTCCTTTTCGAAAGCCTTGCCAAGTGACTGTAGGATGGGTAAGGAGGAGGAGAAGATTTCGTAGAAAGCGGATTTGTCTTTCCAGAGTCTGGTAGCTTCTTTGAGGTTGGAAACATGGGTTTGAAGAATAGGGGCGGTGGAGTGTGCGGATCGAAGGGCTAGATTCGTATAGCGAATAACCTCAGGGATGTAGCGTTTGGAGAGGCTTTGATATTTGAGGCATAGGGCGCACACATAGGCACCGGTTGCGGCGTGTTTTTCGTTTGTGGGGGTTGACAAACTGAGCCAGCGGGCCATGAGAGTGATGGCCGGGGTCACCACTTGATGGAAGTGGTCTGATGTAGGGTATATAGTACTGATGGCAGTAAGAATTGCAAGGTCACCCGCGGAAGGGTCATTAGAAGCCTGGAATAATCTCAACCGCTGCCGGAAACGTGTTGCAATCTCAACCGGGAAGGTCCGCGACATAGAGTGGACGTGACGAATGACTGCCTCGACGAGCGTGAGGGCGTGAGGAGGTTTGGATGAGGCCATGTAGGAGATGTGGTCCACGAGGGCTTCAGCAAAGTGGGCGAGTTTGGTTTTATTGTCCTTGTGCAGCCCTGCATGGTAGAGAGCGCGGATTCGTTGGATAACCACTGGGATGTCTTTGTGCGCTAACCCTTTGAAAACCTCCAAAATCTCTTCGTGCGACTGAGGACATGGGTAGGTATACGCTAATTTCGCCGAACCGGCGTTGTCATCCATCATGTTGGCGGACTGTTCATTTTTCCTCTTTGAAGACTCCGGCAGAACATCTTTTAAGAACTCATCATCATCGTCCATGCCCATGCCGTCATCGCTCTCCTCCTCGCTTGAAATGTCTGTAATATCGGCTTCAGAATCGCTGGCGACCAGGTCATCGTCCATGAGGAAGTCATCCTCATCCTCAATTCCTTGAGGACGGGTACCCGGCGTAGTAGACGGCAAGCCAAACTCTTTAGCATCGTCTGGCTCGCTATCGTATTCCACTTCACCGCTGTTTTCGTATTCTGCTTTGCGTTCATGTTCCCGTTGGTCTTCGGACTCACTGTCCTCTTCTCCTCTCATTCTACGTACTCTTTTTTCCTCCAGCTCCTTCAAACGATCCGCCTCTTCTTTTGCTTTTTCTTCCTCGGTCTTCGTCCGCTCCACTGGTTTGGCCTTTTGGTCAAACATCAACTGACGTACTCGAGCGTCATACTCTTTATCAGCATCCTCCCTTGGTTTTGTACCAGCAAGAAGGGCGGCGCGATCAGCATTCATTCCAAAGTCATTTGGCTGCACATCCTTTGGTTGGTTGGAGGGAGGAAGCGGAGGGGGTTTTGTGATGTGCCCGCGCAGAGCGGCCAGGATGTCGGGCAACTCCTTATCAAGCTCTTCGCGAAGATCTTCGTCATCCTCTTTTGCTTGCTGTCGCTCATACTTGTGAAGCTTCGATTTGGCAATGACTTCTTTCATGACCTCCGCCTTACTCTTCTTACGCTCAGGCTCATGCTCAGTTCCGGCGTCGCCCTCTTCGTCCCCGGCATTCCCAGCATCCGACTCCCTCCTCCTCTTATGGCGCAGGAAACCGCCGCCTTCTCCATCACTTGAACCGGCCACACTAGCAGCATCATAGTCTTCCTTTATGATGTCGTCTTCAGCCTCGAATCGGATCGCCTTGCCGCCGTGGGTCAATTCGATTTCATCATCAGCCCCTTCTAGATCAAAAACGGATGCTCCCTTCCTCTTTTGTTGTTCGCGAGTGAAGCGCGCCATCATCTTGTCATCTAGAGACATAGTTGGATCATTTTCTCCAATTCTACGATCGAGAATGCCGCCAACTTTGTTACGCTTGTGCAATTCCGGGAGCAGCGTTTTCCTTCTCTAACCACTGATCAGCACTCTCTGGAAAAAAAGGTAACAGTTGATCTTGAGCGGACATACCGTTTCCTCGCCCATGCTCTTCGACACACCAGGTCGTGTCAGCATGACCTTGTTGTTGAGACGGTTCGTAACATGTTCAAACTTCTTTGGCCGTGCTTGCGCTTTGAATTCAAAGGGGTTGAAACTTTGCCTTATGCCCTCAAGCGCAGCATGCTTCTTCGCACGCTCGTCGGCATTGTCGCCCTGGCGGTTCTTCTTCTGTTTTTTGCTCTTCTGTGGTCCAGTAATGCCTTGCTCCCGGAGCGACGCCTTTAGGCGCTTCAGCTGTGAGGGAGGCATCTTTCAAGTCGCTATACTGTTGTGATAAAAGTTGTAAATCGCTACGAGCCAAAATCTCGGATGCAATAAAGTTGCCAAGACTTTGAATTTCCTTTGCCGCCTTAGTCACCGCCCGCGGGGCCCATCAACACCTGGACATGTGACCGGCAACATTCACGATTCGAATTTCTTAGTTCTGCCGTCACGCCAACCCATCCTCTATTCACTTCGTGCCCTTACTCCCC
>Ga0247768_1000747_pt1 | contig 11722 bp, 16 predicted proteins | sample UWRJL016104C6_FD_179944 | JGI IMG/M metagenome (GOLD analysis project Ga0247768, IMG submission 179944) | Plant litter microbial communities from Arlington Agricultural Research Station in Wisconsin, United States - UWRJ-L016-104C-6 | ecosystem: Environmental > Terrestrial > Plant litter >... | reverse complement strand
ACTTGTACCCCTCCAGAGCACCAAACCTATGGGACAACATCGAACTCCGCACCACCTGCCTGCCCCAACACTTTACCCCATCACCACCACCACCACCACTACCACCATCATCTCCACCACCACCACCACACTTATCCGCTTCACTCCATCTTCCTTTTTTTTCATCCATCCATCCATCCATCCATCCATCTCATCCATGTCCGCTCCTCCTCCATCAGGCACCGACCCTCCCGCCCATGGTACGTTCCCCTCCCCCCATCCTGTTGTTGATGCGCTGGCACTGGTTAGGCGCTGCAGCGAGGTCATCTGCTCACGGTGCTCAGGGCTGTCGACCTCTGAATTGGCTGCTCCTCAGCCTCATCAACCAGGGACTCCGCCACGGCGGTCCGTCCTCTGTCGATATTTTGGTCAACCATCCGGTAACTCGCTGCCCTCCTTTCATCCTGTGATCACCAGCTATCGAACCCCGTTGCTTTTCCGTCACATAATTCTCCGCCTCCCGTACTTTTCATTTGTTGCAACCTCCCCGTCCGTGGGGGATCCCGTCACCTGCCCGCCCCCAATGTCACACATTCGCGCCGCCCGAACAACTCGGCCATTTCACTGACTTACTCATTTTCGCCAATCCTGCCAGGTTGTCGATCCGGTGCTGCCTGTTCTTTCAGACATGAGCTCCAGAGCTCGAGTCCACAGACAACTGCCGCCGTGCAGCAGCCCACCCGCAGATCTCAGCCATCGACGCGACCTCAACGATCTGGGAGTGCCGACTTGGACCCTGTTGTCCCACCTGCAAGCACGCCAGGGCGCCCCCAGCCTGCCCTCGACACTCCACGCATTTCCGAACGCCCAGTCCCTTCAACTCAGCTCGCGGACCCCAGGCAGTACCAGCTGTCGCAGCTGCGGAGGCGATTTAGTCCGAAAGAGCATGACGAAAATAGCACCACTGTGCTCGAGTTCCGCATGCGCCCTTCCGACCCTGACTTTGCGTTTGATATAGACGCCCTCAATTGTGTGCTTCGGATTCCGTTGGATTATCCGAAAGGGGCACCTCCCTCTCTGACTGTGACGAATCCTGAAATGGAAAGGGGATATCAAATCAACGTTGAGCGAGGCTTCGACAAGATTGTCGCCCAGAAACCCGCCGCGACACTCCTTACTCATCTGAATTCTCTTGACAGACAGCTCGAGCAGCTCCTCATTCTACCCAAGGCCGAAACTATCAAAATTGTGACCCATGCAAAAAACCCAGATAGAACCCAGCCAGTCCCACGTCCCACAGAGGAGCACAAACCATCTCCACGCTCCCAACCGGCTTCCACTTCTCCTCAGGCACCACCAGATAGGCCTTCAGCTCAAGAACTGGCCGCCGCGCAAGAGGCCCGTAGCAGAGAAATTAGACAACTAGAGAGTCGTCTAGGACGTCTTCCCCAGTTCTCCAAGTCCAATGATGGAATCACCTACACGATTCCTATTGAACCTCGGAAGCGATCCGAGCTTCCTATTGGATTGCAAGCTATCAAACTAGTAAAGCTGATTGTTCCTCATTCTTACAATCTAGAGCCGTGCCGAATTGAACTTGTTGGTGTGGAACGAGAAGCCGCATCTACTGCTGAGGAGGCATTCATGCTGACGTCAAAAAGCAAACAGCTAACCTTGTTGAGCAGCATCAATTACCTGTCACAGAATATGCATGCAATGGCTTCACAAAAACAGCAAGACACCTCTTCAATTGACAATATTCCACGCGCAAGTCCAAGTGCCATCCCTGAAATGGGCGAGGAGGCCAACTCTCCAGAAAATCGCAGGCCACAGCAGCCATTTCCTGGCGAAGAACTCGATCGTCCGCACATCATCACCATTCCAAGGCCTCCAGAATGGGCAATGAACCTGGACGAAGGCGAGAGTTCAGAGAGTGCCTCCGATGAGGCCGACGAGGAGATGAACGGGGAGGAAGAACTTGCTAATGAGCAACCATCAAAGCCTCAAGCCACGGTAGTATTTGGCACTCGCATCGTACAATCATTTCCACATCTCGAGCTATATGGCATCGAACTACTGGAGCTTGTCTCTCTGAACATAACCATAAAGTGTGATCGCTGTAAAACGCCTAAGGATATCACTAACCTTCAGAGCATCACAAAGGGAGGCTTGGCTCGGCATGATTTTTGCAACAAATGTTCTACCAGTTTTGAGATTGGTATTTGACAGTTTCTGTCCTGTTAGTCGGAAACTAACAACCCACAAAGGATTCAAAGCCGAGCTTCTCCATGCCAACAACATTCAAGCGGCCCATCTAAATCTTAGCGGTTGTACTGTCGTAGACATGCTCCCGAGGTAACGGTTCTTCCATTGCAGACGCCGATACACCCTAACACTTTGGCTCGCAGCTCTTTCGTGCCAACATGCAGTGAATGTTCGACAACGTACCTGCAAACGGGGGTGGTCGCCGTTCGGGGGGATTCCTCTATGGCGTTTTGTAGAGAGTGCCACCGCAAGATGAGTACGGTCAAGTGATCACGGGAGTAACATCTATTGACATGGCAAAGCGTTCCGCATCCCAGAGGTGAAATTTTTGAAGGTGCTCTCAGGTAAGGAGTTGGAAAGCGTCCTGCATGATGCCGAGAGTACACGGCGGGGTACCCCACAAACCACTAAAAGGAGGCCACTGACTACTGCTCATAGGCACTCTGCCCACTCGCCATGCGCCGCGCAACAAGGTACGACAACATGCGCCAACTTGTCTATGCACCCACACATTGTACCGTTACCCGACAGAGTGGTAATTGTTATTGGACTTGTGTGATTGGCACCTCATTGGATGTGTGTAACTAATGCTGTTGTTCCCAGAAGCCTGAAAAGTTGGGCATCGTGGCTGGACAAGAGCTTCCCGATCGCGGACGGTGCTCTCACTACAAGAAAAGCTATCGTTGGTTCAGGTTCGTCGGAAGCATTGTCATACTTCCCCGATGCACTTCGTGATCTGACACAAGCTTTATTGATAGGTTTTCGTGTTGCAGTAAGGTGTTTCCGTGTGACAGGTAGGCATACGTCCACGACGAACCTTTTGCATTCAATCTTCATCCCTTCATTGGAAGAACTGAAATTGTTGACTAGCGGCCGCAGATGCCACGACAAGGCCACAGACCATACCATCGAACAGGCAAACCGGATGATATGGTAAGTCCCAATTCGTCATTGCTATATGGAAAGTGTCAGCTGTCTTCGATCATGACGGCAATGCCAACGTTTCTCTGGGCATCTCAAAATGCAGATCCCCCGCATGTGTACCCTTGCTGGTATCGTGCTGTGGAAAGCTTCGCTCTTAACGCTTTTAGCCCACTCCCGTTTTCCTTATCATTCATCACCTGAAAGTGTTTTAATTTTCATTGGACCTAGCTGACCGCTCATGCGCCCGAATCTAGTGGTTTCTGTACGTTTTGCCTGTTGTTGCCGCCTAAGATAGCCAACAGGCCAGGACTAACATGTTGATCCAATTTACAGGCTCACGAGAGCAAAATTTCCGTCCCAAGGACTGTGGTATCTGCCATGCGTGGTTGACGGTTCGGCCTGGCAAGGGATTCTGGGAAGGAGGACAGGGTGAGTTGTTATTTCTCTATCAATTCTACGTCTGGCCACTTCCCGATAGCGCTGGATGTTTGGCTATTTTACTATGTACACCCAACACAGCGATATCGCCTGCAACACTGAATTGGGACGTTGGAAACGAAAGCCACATGGCGACCCAGCTCGGTGCGCCAAAAATGCCCGGTGGAAAACTCCCGGATACGTTGCTTTAACCTCTAACCCTGGGACTTAATTCTCAACCGACCGCGGCACAATGTTTGCGTTACCAAATTAACCGAATATCTACACGACTCTCTGTCAACCAGTCGACCCAAGCTCTGAGATGTGCCTGGCAATCACGGAGATTCGAATCAGCAATGGAACCGCATCCTCTTTCCGGGCTCCTTTGCTCCGGGAAAATCTTCGATACAACACGTGCCTCTAGAGCGGGATTCGGAAATATCAATAGGGCTGGGCGTCTCGTCAAGCCGAAACGACGGCCTAATCCAACCGACGATTGCGGACTTGGACATGCGAAAACAGTTAATTCTGCATTCCGGATCGGGACAGCAATCACGATCTGATGATTTACCTGGAGCACATTGACGTAGATGGCTGACATGAATTGATATGCAGGTACCAGAGATCAGCGCAAGATGTCCCGAAAAGGTATGTAATCACGCGCGTGTATCTCGATGGTTTTCCCCACAACCCCAGACATACACACGTCATCGCAGCAGGAAGTCTTTTGCAACCACCATCTGACGGCTTGACATCATAGATCCCCGCAAGTACAAGCGCATTGGCTCTAAGCCAGCCAGTTGAGCAGGTCATTTGAGTCGCGTTCATAGTGGAGTCCGACCACGCGATGGATGTAACCGTCCGCTCATACTTGATACAGCACAACGGCTACGTCGGGTCAAAGTACCAAATGAAAATCTTTTGCGATTCAGAAGTGGAACAAATCCCAACATATTTCGCCCTCAGCATGAGACACGGTACAAGGATTATTAGTGATGTTGTATGCCAACTTTGCTCCCGCTGTGGAGGCTATGATCCATCAATCTCGGTCGCGATCCCCTTTCTCCATAGTCAACTTGCTGGCCCCGGCCGTGGACGACGAGTGAACGACCTTTCATCAGCCGCGATCACGAGTGGGTCACAGCGCGATGTGCCCAACCATGTGGCAGGGATCTGGTGAAGCATTGGACGCGACTGGCTGATAATTAAGGTTTTCTAGAAGGTCGTCCGGGCCTTCGATTCGCCTCCATTACCAGGCCAACAGCTTTACCCGTTTTTGTACTGCGGCCGCGGATCGTTTGCAACTTTCCCCACAAAGCCCACAATTTTGAAGATTGTTGAATATCAGTCGGTGAACCAAGCTTTGCGCCAACGTGAATTGGGTTTCGGATCTCGGACCAATCAGGCGGGGGGCTAGGACACTCCGCTAATGGATGCAAGGCCTCCGGAACGATGCATGCGGTTGCCGCAAACGAGTTGACGAAACTTTATTCTACCACCATTCGAAAACGAGCGGATTGCTTGATTCAATGGGAACGAACAGAAAGCCTCCCCTTATCACACAGGCAAACTAATCTGGGATGCGTCGATTGTAGCTGGTAAGTCTCGCCAAATAATGTGTTAAATGCTGATGCGTCCGTGTTTCTGTTCGCAGCCAGCTCTCTCCGGCACGGAAAGATTTACCGTTAGTTATCACGGCCGAACCATAACCGAGCTATTCCGCTTCCTCTGAACAGTACCTAAAGCAATTGCCGTCCCGATAAGTCTGGGTTTTCCTAAATTCTGCAACCCAACCAGACACACCGCCAATTGTCTGCTTTGAAAACTGAGCGGTTTAATTTTTTTTTCGCTTTGCCTGGGTCCCTTTGCGAATTTTATCAGCAGCAAACCAGCCTCTGCCTTGGTTTGTCTGCTGCTTTCATTCCGACTTTTTCCTAGCGTCCCGGCGGCCCCATTTTCCTCTTCACCGCCCAGGTACCCGGACTGCGAGACGGAATTGGTCTAGTGTAAAATGACTGATGTCTTTGTTGGGCGGAACAGGCGGAGCGGAGATTGCGTGGAATCCGTGGATGCGATGGGTACATGTAGGAAGAGGCACGTGGTTACAGTGGAGGCGGAAACACGTGAACTGCAACTCGCCGAGTGTCCCCCAGCGCCCTACCAGTACCGGTACTTACTGTTGGGTGGGAAGTCCCGTGGGCGGGGCTCTTGATTGTGTTTAGCAGCGGAACTTTGGGCAATAGGTAATGGACCGGGACCGAAGTGGAGAATGTTGGCTACGGTAGTTCAGGACCCTGAAGAATTGAAGAAACGGCGTGTGGGAGCTTCCGTCTGGAGGGAAACTGGGACAGCGGCGGTTCTGGATGAATGCCCAAGACCCATACCGGACCTCAATACCCGCGGCCCAACAAGAGTAAGTGGTTGTCTCTGCGATCCAGGGCTTTTGCGACACGAGGCTCTGTACACGGAGAAATTGTTTCATAGTATGAAATGAAGGCAAAGAGCGGTCGACGGGAGAATTTGATTGGGTTTGTCATATCATTCCATCTATGAGGTGAGGATATGCACCCATCTATTTTACAGTATCTAGGAGTCCCTGGTTCGCTCGCACCCAACACCCGCTCTCTGTATATGCAGACTTTATACTAGCTTTAGCGCGGTCCTGCGGCTCCATGGTAGCCACAGCGTTTTGGCTGCGTATCTAGAGTTTTGGGACTCACCGCCCATTGGGACATCAACCCAATTGCCGTTATTTCATGACAATTTGGTATTTGCTCACTGTTCGTGGTGTGGTGTTGTTGCGCAAACCAAAGTGAGGGGTTACACTTAGCGTTGGAGGGGTTATCCAGTTCGTCATGTGGGTGGGAGAAACCCGCCCGGTGCCGCACATCATCTGAACAGTCTAGATTTTCGCTGGTTGCTTTGCCTGCATGTAGGTATGTATCAGATGGCATATGCAGGGTTCAGCTGCCTTAAACATTCTTGTTTTGAAGAGCATTGCTTGTTATATTAATTGAGTCGCGGCCCGCACCCACCTTGCAGGCGTGGGCCGATGGGGATTGAAAGAGCCGCGATAATTGCCGATGACGGGTCTTTCTCACCAGATCATTCATATACTCTATACGGGATGTATGAACATTATATGTATTTAGTGTTTTTGGATGTCTTGGAATGCGAGGTTTGGTTATATGAAGTGAGTACCGGGTGGTGTGTGAGACATAGGACCCTGCATCTGTTCGCTTGATCACAGTATGTATATCAAATGTCCCTTGGGAGGTATCTATGTTTGGCTATGGACATGGCTACATCCCCGGAGGGTACATTCGTTCGTATCTTGGCTGCTGGGACACCCCATCGTGTGTCTCTCTTTTTGTCCTGTCTTTGTCTTGCATGTATGCCCGACACCCACATGCGAGAAAAAATGGGAAGCTGGGAAAAAGTGGAGATCTAGAATTACAGCCACCACTTTTGCCAAGAGTGTGTTTAAGAGATGAAGAGACTTTGATGATGGATACGGTGTTTTGTCTCTGGGGATCTCCCTGGAGCTTTGAGCATGACAGGGGAGTGCAGCCCGAAGATGTGCTTTGGTCCTTGTTTTTGTGAGGTTGTTTGGGGTGGCGGGATGGCGTTGCAGATTCGGATTTTGGGTGTAGGTTAGTGGGTGGGTGAGGCTGAAAAGGCGGAGGGTTCAGTGGAGTGGGTCCCTTGCTACATTAGTAATTGTAATTCATGAGCTCGTAACATTTAACATTACTAGTTTTTAAAATCTGTGGCTGTGCTTCCTCAATAGTCTCGACCTAACCCGTGGACCCTTTCTCCACATTTTCCAACCTTGGAAGGTTTATGTTGTAGTGGCGGAGATGGTTCACGTGGTTCTCTCACGATCGACCTTCCAAGGTTTGGGAATGGTTGGGAGGTACTCTACCTCCAACTCAACCCCGCTTCGGCTCTCACCGATAGCTTCTTCAGCTTTCCGGGCCTATTTGCTTACCTGCCTAGGTAGGTAGGTATTTGTGATGCTGATTGTCACTAGTTTCTGAAGATTAGGGAAGCAGGTTACGTACATATCTAGTTTACATACCCGCCCGCACATTGTAGAAAATTGGAGCTAGCAAACGGAGTTGGGGACCGAATCCCGTATCGGAGCGGGGAGAGTTTCCGTTTGGTGGTTCTGTTCAGGGCTGGTGTTAGGTAGGTCACCTCCAGGGCTGGTAGTTTGGGTTTGACGCACATGACCCCCTCTCTCCCGATTCGGTTTTGACACACGGATAGAACCGGGCATCGACTTTTGAAGTTCTCTATTCAAATTCGATTACGACTGCTCTGCTATGTTTGAGACCGATATCTGGTGTATTTCCCGGCTGTTATGTAATGAGTTTCAGGGGTGCGAGAGTATTTGAGATATATGTATGGCGTGGTGGCAGCAGAGATGATGGAATCGGTGTGCGGTACCCGATGTCGGATGCGGCGGACGATGTGTGAAGTTATGCCTAGGTTGGAAGGGTTTTGGATAGAGGGCAACTCATGGGGTTCAGGCGCAGCTGGCGGTAAGATGGCAGACTATGTTCTGAATAGGAGGTTGAAATTAGTTGGGATGATTTGGGCCTGGATAAACTGGGTGTTTTGTTATCTGCTGGCTTTGTAGGACTGATATGTTCAGTGAAGCCAAATAAAACTCATTCGTTGTCATCTCCTTGGTAGTCATATTTTATTTGCAGTTTCTGGTGATACAGATTCAAAGGTGCTAGATCAAGGAAATCTTCCTTGTATTCGATAGAGAAAAAGTGAGTGTACTTGTGCTTTCAACACTGCTGAAATTGTGAAATGGTCAAGAAAAGCAACATGTAGAATCTTGGTTAGAGACTGAGTGTTATCTTCAAGTATACCTAATTCCAGACACTGTCATTGCTCCAATTGAAATGTGGGAACCCGAAAGCAGAAGTTCCCTGTCCTCTTTCAAAGACCAATGCGCCTCAATCAATGTGTCAAAGTTGGTCAACTTTAATTGAGGTTCATGATGGTAGAACCCAGGTGTGAAAAACGTAAGCCTAGCAATATCAAGGCCTTTTCTCCTTACCTAGGGCTTACATGGCGCTTTAAGAGGAGCAATTCGACCATTCCCTATCAACAAACTCTAACTACGACAAGGACTGACCCTATCTTTCTTTTTAGTATTCACGTACTCCGGTCTACTTAACTTAATGTTTGGGTTTATGTAGCAAAATTCAAAATGTACCGACCCCTGGAAATACCAATAAGTGAACGATACGCAGCAACTGTCTCTGACAAAGTTGTGAAGTCCCGAAAAGCAAAGTAAGCTTGAAATCATCTCGGTCTACGTAACAGAACTTTGCCGGTCATCCCCTTCGTATAAATGTGCCACTAACACAATGATTGGTTCATAATATCCAAACTGCCTGATCTGGCAGCTTATGTCGAGGGTGTCGAAAACTGCCAATTTTCAGTTGACTTCATCTGCCAGTCAATCGACTCTTCTCTCTATAGATGGATGCATCAGCTAATGAGTTTTACCTATCGTTGCATCGCGCTACTATAAACCTTCGTTCTCATTTTCCGATCGCGTTTGGATCCAAAACTCCATTTTCCATGTGCAAAAGAAACATCATTTCATCCTTCGATTCCCTCCCTCAGTCTCGGTGCCCCCCTGAATTGGTACTTCAGTCCCTACCATTTCATAAGCAGAAGGTCCTGATCATCCTTCTGCCCATGATTGATGATTAATCTGACATGGCATCAACTACCACATGCGTTCAAATTTAACATTACCTCCTCAATGCTGGCTTTATCAAGGTCTAGACTCCTCACTCTTTGCCTGACGCCAACCAGCCATGGTGGCTTTGTACGAAGTACAATGCGAAACAGAATGATGGTGAGCTCCAGAGCACCATTCCTCATCCAGACCTAAATAGACCTGATGACTGATGGGAAACCTTTTGTCCTGGATTGGAAAGAAAGACCAATGATAGAATATACGCTAAATCCAGTTCTTGTCGTCCATTCCATCAAACGAGAAACACGCCCGCTGCTAACAGTGTCTATGCATTAAATTTCATTTCTATTCTTTTGCCATGTAGCTACTGCGATGATACATCCATGCATAGTCCCAAATGAGGACAAGGCCTTCCATAACCAAACAACTGCAAGTCCGATTCTTTTCAAGATTGACATGGAGGGGCCCTTGATCCACATCCTCGGACTCCATATTCGCTCAACAGCACTTTTACTGCTACCATCAGGTGAAATCGTTGCTCGTGGCATTGTATGCTGCAGTGTTTATGAACCCACGCCAAAATTGCCTTAGAACTCATTCTCATCGCTGCCGGCAATAATGACATTATTGACCTAATGAGACGCGTTAGTCCACTAACTAAATGAAGGTTCGTCCAAACGCGAGAAAATACGGGAAGAATTCCACAGCATCACGAACGTGTAGGCCGGGAGTACATGTAAAAGGAAACCAACGACCAAAGCTACCACATGACACAGAAAGCCCAAACAAAACACACAGCACACAGCCCACTAGTATGGTTCCCTCCCAACCAGGAACAACAACGGCGTACTACACACTGCGCGGTGCACAGCACCACGGCAGCATAGGCAAAGGTCTGGGAACTCCGCAGGCGGCGCTAGGGCATCGGAATCTCTGACCCGGCTCCCCGCAAAGCAAGGACGAGAAGCAAGAGGGGATGCAAGGAGCCGCGTGTGACAGAGGGTACAAAAAGTCGTACAAGAGACCAGCAAAGACGAGTCAAGAATGAAACGAGCTGTGATGTGTGCGGCATTGAACCAGAAAAGAAATTGGACAAACATACCTTGAGTACCATTCTGCAAAGCTGAGTAGCTAGCAACAGCTGCTGCCTCTTGGAGATCAACGGGTCGATCACGAAATGCTTCTTCATGTCTATGCCGCTTCGTCAGCCTATCTCATCGCTGGAAAACTGGCACGAAAGAACGAGAGAAAAAGGAAAGATGTGGCAATTCGATTCCAACGCGTGCATGTCCCGTTTGTCGCCGACCATTCTGCTGCAGGAGAGAATGCTAACACAACGCGACGACGTGATACAGAGCGTGGGGGTTGCATCTCACAACATCCCGCGTCTTAGCAAACGGGCGCTGGCACGGGACGCAGCCACCACACTGCGTGATCCCGACGCTCCACAGGCGGCGTCGGCGGTGAGAAAAGAAATCAAATCAACTTGAAAGATCATGTCGAGCTGACAACAGAAAGTGGGACGGGACGAAAAGGGGGGCAAAAACGAATAGTTGCGGATTCGGGCAATAATACCCATTGAAAGGTCGAAGATGCGGGAGAGACGGGATACACTTACCATTGCTACCGGTCATCATGCAATCCACACCCAATCGTGTGTTTTTCTCCTTAACCTGGCGCGATTTGATATTGGCAAGGGTCTCGATCGGACTAAGCCCAGAATTTTCTGCGAGAGCCATGGGTACAGCATCCAGTGCTTCCGCAAATGCGCGCATTGCATATTGTTCAAGGCCAGGGCTCTGCAAAGATATCAGAATGATACACCGAGACTGAAATGATCCTTGGATTTTGATGCTCGTCTTACCTTCACCGCTGCATCTTCCACAGCTAGGGAGCATGCAATTTCGGCGGCACCTCCGCCATACACAATCCGGTTATCTCTAACCAGATTACGGACAACACAGAGGGCGTCATGCAGCGACCGTTTCGCTTCATCAATGATCTGCAAAGAACGTTGCGTTAGTGAGTGTTCGGGCTACGCTCCATGCCGTACAATATCATATCCCGAGATATCAAAAGCAACCTCCAATGAAAACCAGAGAACTAATCACGTACCATTTTGTTGCTTCCCCGGACGAACACTGTCACGGCCTGCGTATTTGCGCAGTCCTCAATGACCAGCATCTTATCCCTAGTTGTTCCGAAGGTCATTTCCCGCACAGTGCCCGCAGTGCCCAGCTTCTCTGCACTCAGGTCTTCGAACCTGGGCACTATTCGCCCATTCGTAGCAATCGCTATCAGTTCAATCTCGGGTCCACCCACCCATCGCACGGCTGGAAGCTTGTTGGTGAGAAGAAGATGGTTGGCTTCATCGTCGAATCCCCACTGGCAGATTACAACGTTGGC
>Ga0247768_1000745_pt1 | contig 11735 bp, 9 predicted proteins | sample UWRJL016104C6_FD_179944 | JGI IMG/M metagenome (GOLD analysis project Ga0247768, IMG submission 179944) | Plant litter microbial communities from Arlington Agricultural Research Station in Wisconsin, United States - UWRJ-L016-104C-6 | ecosystem: Environmental > Terrestrial > Plant litter >... | reverse complement strand
TCGCCGAGCTCCGCACGATCGCCTTCGACGCGAGCTCGGAGCATCTTTTGTACGTGCGTCGGGGGCAAACGGGTAAGCGCATCGTGATCCGCAGTCTGCTGGACGACAGCGAGCGACAGCTCGACCCAGGCCCAGGCGAAATCTGGCGCGCTCGCTTCGATCCGGGCGGCGTATTCCTGGTCGCCGAGCTGATCAACGAGGACAAGAACCAGAACGGTCGCTTCGACTTCCCGGCCCCGCTGTTGACGGCGCCTCGGCCGTGCGCTGGAGGTCCGGGTCGCTTTCACACCTGGGTCGATCGCGGCGATCGCCCGGTCACGGTGCTCCTGCCGCTGAACGGCAGCGCGCCCGTGCTCGAATCCGAATTGGTGATGCCCGTCGCCGACGCGCTCTTGCTGCGCGACGCGAGTGGTGCGCTGTTCCTGGAACGCGCGGGCAAGAGGCGCATGCTGGAGCCCGCGGCTTGCAAAGGTCGCATCGTGCACGCCGACGCGCGGCGCGAGCTGTTCATCGTGGGCTGTGCGCAAAAGAAGACCGGCCGCGTGAGTCTCGAGCTGGTCACGGCCAGCGAGCGCAAACCGCTGGGCATCGAGCTTGCCAGCGTGGAGCTCGACCGCGAAGTAAGCGACGCGCCGCGCCTGGTCGCCCTCTATCCGGGCCCCGACACCACGCTGTTCGACGCCGATCGACGCGAGCTCGTGCCGCTGCGCAGCGCCGACTTCGTGCTCGCGACACGCGCCGGTCGTGCGCTGATTCGCCGCGGAAATGCCCTGCTCTTCTACGACGCGGACAGCCGCCGCGAGCAGGCGCTGGCGGTCACCCTGGATCGCTATCCGGATTTGCTGCGGGCGCCGCCATTCGTGTTCGTCTCGCCAGCGCTGGTCAATCTCGATACCGCGGCGCTGGTAGGCGTGAGCGCCGCACGGCCGCTTGCCCTGTCGAGTGGGGGGCAACTGCTCGTGCCCGAAGTGGCGGCGGACGGCGCACGGCTCGCGCGCGGGCCGCTGCGTTGGCTGACGCCGAGCTTGTGACCCCCCGGGCCATGATATATTCCGCTGCCTCACATGGACCTGCTCGAAGATCTCGCGTTTCGCGGCCTGACTTACCAACAGACCAATCCAGATGGGCTGCGCGCTCATCTGCAAAGTCCGCGCGCCGTGTATTGCGGCTTCGATCCGACCCGAGACTCGCTGACGATTGGCAATCTGGTCCCCATCCTGCTCTTGCGACGCTTTCAGCAAGCGGGCCACCGCCCAGTCGTGATCGCGGGTGGCGGCACCGGCATGATCGGCGATCCCTCCGGCAAGGACGCGGAGCGTCAATTTCTGTCGCTCGAGCAGATCGAGCAGAACGTGGCAGGCCAGCGCGCGATCTTCGAACGCCTGCTGGATTTCAGCGGTCCAAACGCGGCCGTGATCCTGAACAACGCCGATTGGCTGACGCGCGTCGGCTACCTCGAGATGCTGCGGGACGTGGGCAAATATTTCTCGATCAACATGATGATCCAGAAAGACTCCGTACGAGATCGACTACAGAACCGCGAACAGGGGATTAGCTACACCGAGTTCAGCTACATGCTCTTGCAGGCCTACGACTTCCTGCATTTATTCGATCATCACGGCGTCACCGTGCAGGTGTGCGGCTCCGACCAATGGGGCAACGTCGTGGGCGGTATCGATTTGATTCGACGCAAGCATCAAGCCGAGGCCTTCGGCTTGACCGCGCCGCTCGTCACCAAGTCCGACGGCGGCAAGTTCGGCAAGACCGAAACCGGCGCGATTTGGCTGGATCAAACCCGCACGTCCGCTTACGCGTTTTACCAATTTTGGTTGAACACGGCAGACAGTGACGTGCTGAAGTTCCTGCGCATTTACACCTTCCTCGATCACGGCGAAATTCTGCGCCTGAGCGCCGAGCACGAAGCCAATCCAGGCGCACGCGCGGCGCATCGCGCACTGGCCGAACAAGTGACCGAGTTGGTGCACGGCGCGGACGGCCTCGCTCACGCGCGCAACGCCACTCAGGCGTTGTTCTCCGGCGACGTCGCGTCGCTTCCGCGCGCGACCCTCGAAGAGTTGTTCCAGAGCGCGCCCACGGTCACCTTTCCGAAGGCGCGACTGGACGGCGAAGGCATCGCCGCGGTGGACTTTTTGGTCGAGGCTGGCGTGGTCAAGAGCAAGCGCGAAGCGCGCGAGCTGTTGTCCACCAGCGCCATCAGCATCAGCGCCCGCAAGGCCGACGCAGAGACCCGCGTCACCTCTGACTTTGTCTTGTTCGGCGAGATTGCACTGATCCGTCGCGGCAAGAAGACTTGGCACGTGGCCCGCTTCGAGTGAGCCGCGGGGGCTCGTGGGCCGCCCAGAAGCGCGACGCTGGTATCCAGGGAAAGCTCCGACGCAGCGCGCAATCGGGGCGCTCGCCCGAGCAAGACTGCCCGCCGAGCGGCTGAACGGGCTGCCAATCGTCCGCACGCAGCCGGCGATCCAGGGCCGGAAAACTCGACTTATGCCCCGGATCTCGGGCATTTCTGGATCGCATCATTGAAACCCGGAGCCGCATTCACTACGACGCGGACCCGTGTCTAACGACGATCGACTGCCTGGCGTGAGCGCGATGAGTTTGTACGTCCCGCGGCTGCGCGTGCCGCTCGACCAATGGTGCGCCTGGACCGGCAACAATTGGGACAAGGTGCGGGCAGTCGTCGGCCACAGCTTCCGCGTCTGCGGACGGCACGAAAACGTGTACACGATGGCGGCCAACGCCGTCTTGCGCTTGATCCTGCAGAACGAGATCGATCCGACGCGCATCGGCTCGCTCGGGCTCGGCACCGAATCGAGCACCGACAACGCTGCGGGCGCGGTGATCGTGCGCGGCATGGTCGACCGCGCGCTCGACAAGCTGAACATGCCACGGCTGTCGCGCCAGCTCGAAGTGCCGGAGTTCAAGCACGCCTGTTTGGGCGGCGTATACGCGCTCAAGAATGCGCTCCGCTACGTGAACTACGACGGCCGCGATCGCCAAGCCATCGTGGTCAGCGCCGACGTGGCCGAGTACGAGCGCGGCTCGAGCGGCGAGCAGACGCAAGGCGCGGGCGCAGTGGCCATGTTGGTCGAGCGCACGCCTCGGCTGTTCTCGGTCGATCTGCTGCACGCGGGCAGCTCGTCAGACTACCGGGGCCCGGACTTTCGCAAGCCGCACGCGCGTCACTTCACCGACGGCTATGCACCGAACACCGACCGCCTGAGTGACTTTCCGGTGTTCAGCGGCAAGTACTCCACGTACGCCTATTTGGACGAGACGGTACACGCCGTCGAGGACATGCTGAAGCGCCTGGACGTCTCCGCGGGCAGCTACTACGAGAGCGTACAAGGCTTGTTTTTCCATCGCCCGTATCACCTGATGCCGGTGCAAGCGATGGCCTTCCTGTACGTGCGAGGCCTGGCGCGCGGCGACCACCACCAAGCAGAATTCCAGGCTTTGTGCGCGGAAGCCGGCATCAGTGTCGAGGCCGTGCTCGCCGAGACCAACTCCACGCCCGATCTCTACGAGCTGGTGCTCAAGGGTGGAGCGGAGAACGACCCGTACAGCGCGACCAGCAGCGTAGCCAGCCTGTTGCGCAAGAAGCCGAACTTTCGCGAGCTGCTCACGCAGAAGATGTCGCTCGGTTCCGAGAACACGAAGCAACTCGGGAACCTGTACAGCGCCGCACTGCCGGCCTGGATCGCCGCAGGTTTGGAGGATGCCGCCGAGAAGAAGCTCTCGCTGTCTGGCGCCAACATGGTCGCCGTCGGCTACGGCAGCGGAGATGCCGCCGAGGCGATCCCGATTTCACCGAGTGAAGGCTTCGAGACGGCCGCGGCCCACATCGGGCTCGGGCGCGCGCTCGCGGGCGGCATCGACCTGAATCAAGCCCAGTATGAGTCGCTGCACGACCGTCGCGAGCTCGACTTGCCCTACTCCCCCAGCGCAGAATTCGTGATCGACCGCGTCGGCACGGCCTATGACGCATCCTTTCAAGACCTGAGTGTCGAGTACTACGAGTACGTGAAGTAGGCCCAGCTGCCCCTTACATATCCACGAAACGACGCACACGCGGCCGCGCGCGGGGCGGAGCTGCGCGCCCAGGTCAAAGCCAGCGGCTTCCACGAACGCCCGGCGGCCCCGGTGCTGCTGGCCTGGTTCCTCCACCTATTCCTGGGCTTTTCGGGCATCGCCGTGTACTTGCTCGTGCCCGCACTGCCGATCCGGATCATCGGGCTGCTTGCGTCGTGCTTTGGCTTCACGGGCATCGCGACTTTGGGGCACGTGGCCTCGCACAACGCGACTTTTCGCTCATCGCTCGCCAATCGCGTCCTGTTCTACGTGAGCTTCCCGCTGCTACTGCAGGTCTCGTGCAGCTACTGGCGCTACAGCCACTTGATCGTCCACCATCCGTCGCCCAACGTCACCGGGGTCGACGACGATTGCGATCTGCGGCCAGTGTTCGCCCTGAACGAAGCGCACTTGTCGGCGTTTGCTGGCTGGCGCGAGCGTTGGCCACTACTCCAGGGCCTGCTCCTGCTGCTGCTCTTGCCCTTGAACGGCCTCAACATCATCCGCCAAGGTTGGGTGCGGCTGTTCGTCGTGCTCTGGACCCCAGGCCGCAACCGGCTGGCACCTTGGGCGGATCTCGGCTGCATGGTTTTGCACCTCGCGCTGTGGATCGCGCTGCCGATGGCGTTTTTTCGGCCGCTCGACGTGATGCTCTTTTACCTGCTGCGCTTGGCCTTGATCGGCTGCGGTATGTTCGCGGTGCTCGCGCCGGGTCACTACCCGGCTGAAGCCGCCTGCCTTGCGCCCGGTCAGCGCGGAGATTTTTACCTGCACCAGGGCGCGACCACGATCAATTTTCGCACGGGCGTGCTCGGGCGCTTCGTGTGCTCGGGTCTCGAATACCAGATCGAGCATCACTTCTTCCCCTCGCTCAGCCACGTGCACCTACGTGCCTTGCAACCGATCGTGGAACGCTGGTGCAAAGAGAACGGCGTCCCCTATCGAAGCTTTGGCTGGGGTGAAGCGATCTGGAAGAGCTGGCTCACGTTCGTGACGCCCAAGCCGATCGTGAACGACGTCGAGCTCCTGCGCGGCGCGGGTCTCGTGAACGTGCCGCTCGCCGCCGACGACGAGGAAGTCGCGCAACCGGTGCTCGCCCCGACCGGCCTCGCGGACGCCGAGTAAACCTCGCAGCGATCGGCTGCGAGACGGACACCGGCGGCCACTTCGCGAGTGAAGGCCGCGGCAGCTATCGGCTGCGTGACCCTGCGAGCTTCTTACGCGTTCGCTTGGGCGGCGGCGTATTGGCGCGCGCATGCGCCGCCAGCAGCGCAGCTTTGAAGGTCGCAGCGTCGATCGCGCGTAGCTCACAGCGCGTCCAGCCCATGCGACCCCAGCCGCCCGAAACCGGAGCAATCGCCCGCGGTGCCAGAGCGCAGAAGTGCTGCTGCTGCTGCGCGGGATCGAGCATGAGGTTGAGGTCTTCGCCACTCAGCGCAAGCGTGGCAAAGGTACGCCGCGGAGTCCTGAACGCGACGCGATCGAAATGCGGGTAGGAGCTGGTATTCTCCAGCGAAAGTGCCAGCTCCTTGGCGCGCTTCGCGGTCACCGGCATGTGTCGAGACTAGCACGAGGCAGCCCGCAGGCGACGGCGCGGTTGCCGAAATGTTTCGCCCTCTTCTGCGCGCGAGTTTCGCGTCACGCAAGCCAGCGTTTCGTTTGCGCTGTCGCCCAGTTGCAAATGACAGCAGCGGCCGTGAGGTTCATGCTCGCGCATCGCTGATCATGGATGCTGACGCAGCCACCGAGGATCCGCGCGCTCAGCCGATCGCGGCGGACGAGCTCCGCCGCTTGCAACGCCGGTCCAACGCGCGAGGCGCGTTGCGCATGGTTTTCCATCTGGCCGTGATCGGCGCCGCCGGCTGGCTGTATACGCTCGCGCTCGGCACGGGCGCACCACTGGTGCTTCAGGCGCTGGCCGCGCTATTGCTGGGGTTCCCGCTCGTCACCATGTTTGCCGCGATGCACGAGTCGGTGCATCGCACCGCGTTCGAGAGTCGTTGGCTGAACGACTCGGTTGCCTGGTTCGCCGGCTTGCTTTCTTTCTACAACAGCAGCTTCTACCGGCCTTACCACGGCTGGCACCACCGCTTCACTCAGCTGCCGGGTCAGGATCCGGAGTTGGAGGATAGGAAGCCGACCAGCATCGCGAGCTACTTGCTCGAGCTGAGTGCCCTGCCCTGGTGGCTGGGGAAGCTGCGGACGTACCTGCGGCTGGCCACCGGAAACACGCGCTCGTATGGCTTTCTGAACGAGCAGACAGGCGCGCTGGTCGTGCGCTCGGTGCGCCTGCAACTTTTGACGTATTGCGCGGCGGCCGCGCTCTCGGCCTGGCTCGGCTACCCGTACTTCGCCGTGTATTGGCTGCTGCCCGTAGCGGCGGCGCAGCCGCTCTTGCGAGCCATTCTGCTGGCCGAGCACATGGGCTGCAGCGAGAGCAATGACATGCTGAGCAACACGCGCACCACCTACACCGTGTGGCCGGTGCGCGTGCTGATGTGGGAAATGCCGTATCACGCGGATCATCATCGCTACCCGGCGCTGCCGTTCTTCGCGCTAAAGAGCGCGCACCAGAAGCTCGCGCCTTACCTTTCGCAGATTGCGCGCACGGGCTATTCGGGCTTGCACCTGGGCATCGTGAGCGAGCTTTGCAAACGATCGACTCTCTTGGACAACCGAACGCATGACGGAGGCGAACGTGATTAGCTTGGCAAAAGTGGCGGCAGAGAAGGGCATTCGCTATTTTTTGGTCTCCTTCAGTGACCTACGCGGCGTGCAGCGCGCCAAGCTGGTGCCGGCCGCGGCCATCGATCGCATCGCCGCTGAAGGCGCTGGCTTTGCTGGCTTCGCCGCCTGGCTGGACATGACCCCGGCCGATCCCGACGTGCTGGCCATGGCCGATCCGAAGAGCATGATTGTGCTGCCGTGGAAGCCGGAGGTCGCTTGGGTGGCCGCCGATCTGACGATGAATGGCAAACCCGTCGAGCAATCACCGCGCCGCGTGCTCGCGCGCCAAATCGAACGCGCCGCCGAGCTGGGCTACGCGGTGCGCACCGGGGTCGAATGTGAGTTTTTCGTGCTCAGCGCCGACGGCAGCGCGGTCGGGGACGAATACGATCTGCAGAGTAAGCCTTGCTACGACCAACAATCATTGATGCGCCGCTATGAGCTGATCGCAAAAATCTGCGACAGCATGCTCGAGCTCGGCTGGGGGCCGTATCAAAACGACCACGAAGACGCCAACGGTCAGTTCGAGATGAACTGGACTTTCAATGATGCGCTGGTCACCGCGGATCGCCACGCATTCTTCAAATACATGGTCAAAACTCTGGCTGAAGCCGAAGGCTTGCGCATAACCTTCATGCCCAAACCCTTCGCCAACTTGTCGGGCAATGGCTGCCACATGCACTTGTCTTTGTGGGACCTGGCCAAAGGCGACAATCTGTTTCGAGATCGCACGGGCGAGCTCGGTCTGTCCCGCCTGGCCTATGAGTTCATCGGCGGAGTGCTGCACAACGCCGATGGGCTGTGCGCGATCAGCAACCCGACGGTGAACTCGTTCAAACGCATCAACGGCGCGCCGACGCTGTCGGGGGCCACTTGGTCGCCGAATACCATCAGCTATACCGGCAACAACCGTACGCACATGATCCGAATCCCGGACGTGGATCGTTTCGAGCTCCGCCTGCCCGACGGCGCGACGAATCCGTACCTGCTGCCGGCTGCGGTGATCGCCGCGGGCTTGGACGGTATTGCCCAACATCGCAGCCCCGGCCCGCGCCTGGACAACAACACGTACACGGATCCGTTGCCGAGCGAAGTGCGGCGGCTACCGATGAACTTGCTCGATGCCCTACGCGCCCTCAGCGAAAACCAGGTGCTGACCAAGGCGCTCGGCAGCTCGTTCATCGACGCCTACCTGAAGCTGAAGCACCGCGAATGGCAGGAGCACCATGCGCAGATCTCGGCTTGGGAGCGCCAGGCCACGCTCGATTGTTGACCGTGACGGGCGCCCTGCAGGTGCTGGGAACGTTTGTTGCTGGGTGAGGGTCATGGCCATCCAACCGACGAAGCCCGGAAATGGGTCGATTGAGCCGCCGCCGGCGAATCCGGACCCCGGTCCCGAAGAGCCGAGCACGCCCGCGCCGCTCGAGGATCCGCCCCTTTATCCGCCCGATCCGAATGACCCGCCGCCGCCCAAACAACCCGAGCCCCCAGCTCCGGACGACCCGGGCGCACCGGACGAGTCGATCCCGGACGGTCCCGATCCTTCGCCACTCGACGCCTAGGCGAGGCCCGCGCGTAGCGAATCGTCTCGAGTGTGGGGCGGCTGCGTGCTTGCTGCGTGGCGCGTAGCCTCGCGCCCCCCCTAGGTCGCGAGCAGCTGCCGAGCCGCGGGTTTCAGAACCTCCGCGATCCCCTGTTCGCACGCCGCTTGGAGCAATGAGATCTCGACGTTGGACCGGAGCGCCAGCTCGTCGAGGTCGAGTCGCGGCCAGGGGCTCGCAAATGCGCTACGCACGGCCACGCTCACCTCCGCGCCTCCGGTTTGCAATGCCCACGCGACGATGCGAAATGACAACACGGCATGCGCCGCTTCCTCGACGGCGATGCGCTGCAGAGTCGCCTGCACATCCGCCTCTGGCGCCAGTTGCGCAGCGACCGAGACGACGTGCGCCCCGAGTGTTTCGGAGAGGCACCCCTCACGAACTGCCGCGGCAGCCAGTGACGGCAAGTCGACGTTCACCTGCACGGCATCGTGAAACGGAAATGAGCCGACGGACGCGCGCGGCGCACCAAAGTTTTCGGCGAGCTGCCAACACGACTCGGCGTGCCCGAGCTCGTCGATCGCTGCCTGATGCACATCGCGTAGCAGCGCGCTAGGTGCCCCAAGCTGCATCAGTTGCAACGAGAGCCGAGAGAACGCGGCCACGGACGCGTGCTCGTCGCAGCCGGCACGAGCCCAGGCGATCGCGCGAGCCGTGAGGCCAGAACCCGCGCGGTCGCCGCCCGCAGCGAGCGGAGCGCGCAGCAGTACGCCGCGTTCGAAGTACGGCCGCCCAATCACGCAGTTCGGCTCTTCCTCCACGATTTTGGCGGGATAACAGCACGCTTCGAGCATGCCGACTTGAGCACTGACGGTTTCGCGCGTGCCCGAGCCAGTCAGCTCCTCCACCTCCCACCCGCAGCGATCAGGGATGAAGAGCTCGTCGTGGGGGACCTCGGCTTTCGCAGGGCAAGTGGTTTGCTCCGCAGGCACGACGAAGCAAGCCTTACCGTCCTCCGTGTTACTGCAGGCCGCCGAAAGCGCGGTGAGAATCGAGACGAGCAACGGACTCTGACGCATGGTCCACCCTCCACAACCAGCGTAGCACCGATTCTACGCGTCATTGCGCGCGGACTGTCGCCGCGCTCGGGGGGCTGCTCTCTCTCCCAGTGAGCGGGAGAGAGAGTCGGGGGAGGCCGATCAGAATTCGAGTGAGAGCTACTGGACGGCGGGGGGGATGACGCCCTTGCCGCGCGCGGTTTCGCAGCCGCGTTCGACACCGGTCAAGCCGTCTTCGGTCTTGACCACCTTGAAGTCCACGCGGCGGTTCTTTTCCCAAGCCGTGGGGTTCGAGGCGGCATCGAGCGGGCAGTACTCACCGTAGCCTTGGGAGACGAGACGGCTACCCTGCACTCCGCGGGACTTGAGCGCATCCATCACGGCCGCGGCACGCAGGCGAGTCAAGTTCAAGTTGTAGGCGTCGGTGTTGCGCTCGTCGGCGTGGCCGGCGACTTCGAGCACGGTGAACTCTGGGTGACCCTTGAGGGTGGCTGCGACGGCATCGAGGATGCCGTTCGAGCCCGGCAGGATCTTGGCGCTACCCGTTTCGAACTGAACCTTTTCGAGGATCACGATGTCGTTACCCTCGATGATGACCTTGCCCTTGTCGGGGCAGCCGTCTTGGTCCTGGAAGCCGTTGTAGGTCTCCGGCTCGTTCGGGCACTTGTCTTTGACGTCCGGGATCTGATCCTTGTCGTTGTCCGGATCGGGGCAGCCGTCCTTGTCTTCGAAGTTGTCTTTGTCTTCGGCGTCGTCCGGGCAGCTGTCTTGCTTGTCCGGGATGCCGTCGTGATCGTTGTCGGGCTCGGGGCAGCCATCGAGATCTTCGAAGCCGTCCTTGTCCTCCGGATCGTCCGGGCACTTGTCCTTCTTGTCCGGAATGCCGTCACCGTCGCGGTCACCGTCGCGATCGACGTCCGGGCAGCCGTCGGTGTCGTGATCGCCGTCGAAGTCCTCCGGAACGTTCGGGCAGCGATCGTTCACGTCCAAGATGCCGTCGTTGTCGTTGTCCGGATCGGGACAGCCGTCTTCGTCCTTGAAGCCGTCGAAATCTTCCGGCTCGTCGGGACATTGGTCTTGATCGTCTTTGTAGCCGTCGCCGTCGCGGTCGCCGATCGAGGGCTCGTATACGAAGCCGAGCACCATGCGTACGTCGGCCGCTTCGAAGCCGGTCGAGAACGCGCGGCTGCCGGCGCCCATCATCAGGTAGCTGTTGCTCTCGATGAACAGCTTGATGCCGCCCAGGAACTCGTTGCTGAACTTTTGCTTGCCGTCCGAGTCGCCAGCGAGCTGGTAAGAACCGTACGATTCACCCACCAGGTCGAGGGCGTCGAGCACGCGGTAGGAGAGGCCGAGGCTATACGTGCCGAGGTTCGAGTACTCGAACTTGCCCTCCTTTAGCTGAGACTGGCCGGTGGGGTCGTTCTCGAAGCGGGGGTTCGAGCCCGCGTGGCCACGGAAGCCGACGTTCACACCGACATGGAACCTGCGCTCGGAGCCGAATTGGTTTTCGACCACGAATTGCGGCCAGTACCAAAACTTGGGATCGGCGCCCAAATCACGCGGCGCGCCGGAGAGCGGAATACCGGCTTGAGCGACGATCGCCAGGCCGATGCCGCGATCCACGCGGGTCAGACGCAATTTACCGTGCAGCGCGAGGAAGCTCAGCTTCTGTGAGTCGAGCTTCGCGGAGTTATATAAGCCGGTGTCGTTGCGGCCGATGCTGTAGGCCGCATCACCCGTCATCAGGTTCACGGGGATGCTCAGGCCAACCACGCCCCAGTTGGCGACGCCGTAGTTGAAGCCGAACGTGCCTTGGAAGGAGTTCTGAACCAGCGCTTTGACGCCTGCGCCCTCGCCGGTGATGTTGGTACAATTTTCGTCGATGCAATCGCCCGCGATCGGGTTGCCTTCGACATCGGTGCTGCTGCCCTGGGGCGTACTGCTCGTCCGGGTGCGCATCAGATTGTGCCCATAGTCCAAGACCAGGCCGAAGCTGATGCGGCCCGCGCCGAGGATGTCCGAACCGTTGACCGAGAAGAAGCCTTTGGAGTCGATCGCGGGCCGAAACAGGTGCGTGTCCATGCCATCGCCGTTGGTGGCGGGCGCGCGCGTGGCCGACGCGAATTGAGCCTGAGCAACGCCAGGGACGAGAGCCAAAGCCAAAGCGAGCGCTGCGCTGAGGGTTGCAGCAGGCAGCAAGCCTGCCCGCTGAAGCCTGGTGATCCGCATCCGCCGCATGCTTCGTAGCCCTTTCGTGTCGCTGAAGTCTGGGGAAATACTAGAGCTTTAGCGAGGACCGACCGTAGCATCCTGG
>Ga0247768_1000743_pt1 | contig 11760 bp, 11 predicted proteins | sample UWRJL016104C6_FD_179944 | JGI IMG/M metagenome (GOLD analysis project Ga0247768, IMG submission 179944) | Plant litter microbial communities from Arlington Agricultural Research Station in Wisconsin, United States - UWRJ-L016-104C-6 | ecosystem: Environmental > Terrestrial > Plant litter >... | reverse complement strand
GTCGGGATGTCGGGCTGTCGGGATGCCCTGAACGACGCGTTGAGGACGTTGAACGTCTCGAACGCGTCGTTCGAGGCATCCGGCCACCTCCCGGCGCAAGCCTTGTGAGCGTTGCGGCCGGTTCTAACCGGCCGCAACGCTCACGACCCCTACGCGACCACCAGCAAAACCGCAGCCAGAAAGACCTTGCCGACGGCGTCCCAAGCGATGTTCGCCTGTGTGGTGAGTCCCAGCACGGCCGGCAGCGTGTTGGACACGAAGTGGACGATGACCGCCGACGGCAGGCCGCCCAGTTTTTCGAACGCGAACGAAACAGCGACCGTGAGACCCATGGTGCTGATCAGGAACATCGCGCCCCCGACGGACCAGATGCCCTGATGGTGCTGGTAGGTACCGGGAATCAGGAACAACGGGAGATGCCAGATCGCCCAGAGCGGCCCGAAGAACAGCCCCACTTCGAGCGGAGTCAGCCGGAGCCGGAGTGCGGGCAAGAGGTAGCCCCGCCACCCTGGCTCCTCGGAGAGCGGGCCGACCACGAGGTAGACCACAAGAAAAACGAGCGGGCTCCCGAACGAGGTCAATGCTTCCGTCGCGGCAGCGGAATCGAAGGTTCTCTGACCGGTCGCGGCTCCACCGGCGAAGGCGGCGACTGTCCCGGCGGCTCCGAGGGCGAGCGCCGGTACCAGGTATCGGATCTGCCAGGAGCGACGTCTCCTCGTCGCCGCCCGGCCGTGGGCTACCCGGATGAAACCGGCCGCCAGGAGGGGACCGAAGCTGCCGAGGACAAAAAAGGGGAGGTTGATCCCCGAGAGATGGTCACCGCCGCGAACCAGGACGAACGCCCAGCTGCCCCAGCTGATCGTGAATGTCACGAACAGGAATTCGGTGATGCGCGGCCGTTCGGTGCCGCTGCCCCGGCTCACGCTCTCGTGAAGCCGGTTTGTTTGGTTCATGTTCCAACCATCCGTAGTAGCGTCTTTCGGTCGTCGGCTGTCTGATCGCTACTTGCACAAGGCGTCGTCGACTGCCTGCGCGACCTGGTTCTGCTCTTCGATCTTCTGCGGCAGCGCCGTGACGGCCACCGTCGCCGCCCGGCCGTCTTCGGTGACACCGTCGAGTACCTCAAAGCCGTAGATGTTCCCGCCGTGGCCCCACATCACGCCGCCGCAGGACAGCGGGGTGCCGGCCAGGCCAAGGCCGTAGCGTGCGCCGGCCGGGAAACCGGGAGCGGGGATGGTGGTGCGCATCTCGGCGAGCTGCGCCGGCGGGAGCAGTTTCCCGCCGATCAGTTCACTGTAGAACTTGTTGACATCGCTGGGTGTCGACACGATTTGGCCGGCCGCGCCCGCCCACGATCCGTCGATCGAGCTGACGTCGAGCAGCGGCTGGTCACCTTGCGCGCGCTGGTAACCGTTGGGGTGGCGTTCGCGGATGTCCTGTTCGCCGACCGGCGGGAAGTAGGTGTCGCGCAGTCCCGCCCGCTTGATGACCTGGCTGTCGATCACCTCGGAGACCGGGCGGCCGGTGACCTTTTCGAGGAGCAGGCCAGCGACGATGTAGTTGGTGTTGCTGTAGGACCAGCTCGTTCCGGGGGCGAAGGTCGCGGGCAGGGTCAATGCCATGTCGATCAGCGTGCGCGCGTCGAGATAGACATGTTGGATGGTTCTGACGTCCGGGCCCAGGAGGTCGGTGTATTCGGGCAGTCCGCTGGTGTGCTGTAACAACTGGCGGACGGTGATGGCGTGGCCGTCGATTCCCTGGCCGCGAAGGAGATTCGGCAGGTAGCGCTCGATCGGCGCCTCCAGGTCGATCTTTCCTTGGCCGACGAGCTGCAGGACGGCGACGGAGACGAACGTCTTGGTGTTGCTCCCGATCCGCACCTGCCCGTTCACCGGGACCGGAGCCTGCGTCGGGATGTCACCCACCCCGGCGGTGTAGTTCCGGATCTGCCCGTCGCGGCCGCGCACGGAGGCGAGTGCCGCCGGAAAGCCGATTTTCACCAGGCCGTTCAAGTCCTTCTGGATGACCGGCCCGGACCTGTGATCTTCGGCGCTCGCCGTCGAAGCGGTCACCGCCACTCCCGCGGCGAGAACGCATAAGGCGGCGAAAGTGCTTACCGCTTTCACCGTCCGGCCCGTGCCTGGGACCGACGTGCGGTCGTGGTCAGCGGAAATGCTGGAGTGGGGCATCGGCCGTCCTTCGTGATTCGTGCCCTGTTCCCGGAACCGGATGGGCTGTACGCAAATCGTGGTCGAGGAGACTTCGGGTGGATACCCTGCCCGCACCCCTCCCGATGGTGGTGCTGGCTCCACCATCGGGAGGGAAACTCGTTGGCAGGCAAAGTAAAATCGCTGCGTGTCGCGGGAAAATGGCCCTGTCGAACGGGTTGTGCCCCACGACAAGCCAATTCCCGCCGGCTTGTCGTGGGGCACCAACACAGCCGGCACACCGGTGTGCAAGCTGTGTGGGAGGCGAACTCCTCGAGGAAGGCTTACCCCATGGATGACGACTCCCTGGCCGCCGTGGTGGCGGACCGTGCCGGCGTGCTGGGCGTACCGGGCGCTGCCGCGGGTGTCTACCACGACGGCACTGTCCACTATGGATTCACCGGCGTCACGTCGGTCGAGAACCCGTTGCCGGTCGACGCGTCCACGCTGTTCCAGTTCGGCTCGACCGGCAAGACCTACACCGCCACCGCGATCCTGCGGCTGGTCGAGCGGGGACTGGTGGACCTGGGCGCGCCGGTCCGCAGGTACGTACCCGAGCTGAAGCTGAAGGACGAGTCGGTGGCGGAGCGGGTGACCGTGGCGCAGCTGCTCAACCACACCGCGGGCTGGGACGGCGACTACCACAAGGACACCGGCGCGGGTGCGGACGCGCTCGCCCGCTACGTCGCCAGCATGGCCGACATCGATCAGGTCACCCCGCTCGGTGCCGAGGTGTCCTACAACAACGCCTCGCTCACCCTGGCCGGGTATCTGATCGAAAAGGTCACCGGATCGTCGTTCGAGCAAGCGATCCAGACCCTGTTGCTCGACCCGATCGGCATGAACCAGACGTACTTCTCGGCGGGCGACGTGATGACCAGGCGCTTCGCGGTGGGGCACAGCAACAGCCCGGACGGTCACGTGAAGGTGGCCCGGCCCTGGGCGCTGCCGCGCTCGGTGGCGCCGGCGGGCGGGATGGCGGCCACGGCGGCGGACCAGATCGCCTGGGCGAGGTTCCACCTCGCCGACGGGCGGACGGCCTCCGGTGAGCAGTTGGTGGCGGCCGACCTGGTGCGTTCGATGCGCGAGCCCACCGTCGAGATGCCGGGCAACGCGCTCGGTGACGCGGTCGGCATCACCTGGCTGCTGCGCCGCCACGGGGACGTCACGCTGGTGGAGCACGGTGGTACGACCTTCGGCCAGCATTCGGCCTTCGTGCTGGTGCCGGAACGCGACTTCGCCGTCATCGTCCTGACGAACTGCGGGCCCAACGGGGACCAGCTGAACAACGAGATCGTGGACTGGGCGCTGAAGACCTACCTCGACGTGGTGGCGCCGGAGCCCGAATTCGTGCCGTCGAGCGCGAGCGTGCTCGACGAGTACGTAGGTGACTATGACGCCGTCGCGACGACCGTGACCATCAGGCGGCACGCGTCCGACCTGCTCGCGCAAACCTCGACAAAGCCGGAAGTCCTCGCCGAGTTCCCTGAAGCGGTTGACGAGAAGACCGAGCCGCTCCCGCTCGGGCTGGTCACCGGCGGGCCGGATCGGTACGTGGTCACCGAAGGGCCGAGGAAGGGAATGCGCGGCTACTTCACCCGGGACGGGGCGGGCCGGATCGACAGCGTCAACTTCGGCGGTCGTCGCTGTGACCGGTTGCCGACGGGCTGACCGCCGTCGGCGGCTTGTTGATCAGTGCGAGAAGCCGGTCGAGTTCAACCCGGTCGTCGGGGGAGAGGGAACCGAGAAGTTCGTCCTGCATGGCCCGGAAGGAGCTGTCGAGCCGACCGAGAAGCTCGCGGCCCGACGGGGTTATTTCGAGTTTGTTGCGGCGTGGGTCGGCGGGGTCGGGCCCCCGGCTCACGAATCCGCCGCGCTCGAGGCTGACGGCTTCCTCGGAGATGCTCCGGCGGTCCATGCCGAGACGGCGTCCCAGATCGGCCTGGCTCGAAGGCCCGAACTCCTCGATGACCGCCAGCACACCGTAAGCGGCTTTCGAGACGCCGAGCTTCGACACGCGGTCCGCGACGAGTTGGCCGGCCCGGGAGGCCGCCAAGTTGATCGCGTAGCTCGAGAGCGTGCGAACCCGCACGGGGGCCTCACTGAAGTCCACCCTCGGGAGAGTAGACCACCGCTTCGGCATCGCCTACGTTGAGACCTCAACGTTGATAACTCAACGCTGTGTTGCGCACTCAACGAAAGGCCTGTGTATGTCCACCCGCCCTGACCTAGTGATCCCTCGGATCTTTGCCGCGATCGACGACCACCGGTTCGACGACCTCGCCGCCTTCTACACACCGGAAGTCCAAGCCGACACCGCCGTCGGGCATATCACCGGCCGTGAACAGCTCGTCGCCACCTTGCGGGCGATCCATGAGCCTGTCGCCGTACTCCAGCACCTGGTGACCGGCGTCATCGTGGATCCGGATGGGGACGACGCCGACGTCCGGGCGAATGTCGTCGCCACCTTCTGTGACGAGGAACGTCGCCCCATTCTCGAAGGGGCAAGCGTTTGGCGCGGTCGCTTGCGTCGCTCCGATGACGACTGGCAGGTATCGGAATTCAGCCTTGATCTCGTCTGGTCCCGCGGTTCGATGCCCGCTGAGTGGGGCGTGGCGAGTTGACCCCGTTGGCGAACGCGACCTAGCGGGGAAGGCCGATGCCCTGAACGACGCGTTCGAGACGTTCAGCGTCCTCAACGCGTCGTTCAGGGCATCCTGCCAGCCACCACTACACCGCGAGCCACCGATCGAACCAGGCACGGGTGCGGTGAAGGAGGTCGAGTTGGTGGTTCGCTTCCCGGAACGAGTGGTTTTCCCTGGGGTACACGACAAACTCGTGCTCGGCGCCGAAGTGGCGCAGGGCCCGGTGGAAGTACTCCGCCTGGGAGATCGGCACGTTGGTGTCTTCGGCTCCGTGGACGATCAAGACCGGGGTGCGCACGGACGACGCGTAGGAGATCGGGCTGAGCTGGTCGTGCCGGTGCGGGCCCGGGCCTTCCCAGCCGACGCTGCCACCGAGCGCGGCCTCGAAGATCCCGAACTCGCCGGTGGCGGCCAGCATTCCCCAATCGCTGATCCCGGCGCCCATGATCGCGGCGGCGAAGCGATCCGTCTGCCCGATCGCCCACGCGGCCATGAAGCCTCCGTGGCTCCAGCCGCCGATGCCCAACCGGTCGGGATCGGCCACGCCGTCATCGATCAGCGTGTTGATGCCGGTCAGGATATCGGTCCATTCGTCCTGGCCGACCGCGCCGGCGACACCGGCGGCGAACTGATGCCCGTGGCCTTTCCCGCCGCGCGGATTCGGCAGGAATACCGCGTACCCCGCCTGCGCGAACCACTGCCCGGGCAGCGCCCAGCTCAGCATGAACCCGTCGGGATACCGGTCGTACGGTCCACCGTGGACGATCGTCACCAAGGGAAACGGCCCGTCGTGGCTGGCTCGCCCCGCGGGCAGGATCAACAGGCCGTCCAGTTCCAGGCCGTCGGCCGCGTGATATCGAAGCCGTCGCTGTTCACCCCAGCGGATGTCGCGCAGTTCGGGTCTTGTGTCAGTGCGGCGAAGAAGGGGTTGCCCGGCGGGACCGGCGTAGATGTTGTGCGGTTCCTCGGGACGACTGATGACGGCCGCCACCACCTCGCTCTCCCGTGCGGTGACGAGTTGGGTGGCGTGCCCGGTGATTCGGGAAACCTCGGTCATCCGGAACTCGCCGGGGATGAGCCGGTGGATCACCGTGTCCAGGCCCTCGTCCACCAGGACCAGGGGACCGCTGTGGTCGCCTGGCGCCAGTTCGGCGGGGCAGGCGGGCAGCCCGCTGGTGAGATTCCGGTGGGCGCCGGAAAAACACGTGTCGGGCACGGCGACGTCGAAGACGGCGTTCCCCGCCTGAAGCCCGGGTGGGGTGAGAGCCAGGTACGCGAGGTGCCAGCCATGGCTGTCCCACCAGACAGGCGATTGCGCGTCGGCCGGCAGTCGAGCGGTGTCGTGGACTTCGCCGGTGGGCAGATCGAGCAAGTACAGCACCGGCTGTAGCAAACCGGGATCCGGCTCGGGACTCGACCAGGTCAGCACGGCCAGAGGGCCACCGTCAGGTCGTTGGACGACGTCGACGACGTGCCTGCCGCCAAGGAGGTCGGGGGTCCGGATCTCGCCGGTCTTCAGGTCCAGAATTCGCAGTCGCGCCGGTTGCGTCTGTGTGCGGAGATAGGCGTCATCTCGGTTTTCCGCACGCTGGCGCACGACGTCGGTGGGCTTGTCGGCGGACATCAGGGCGATCTGCCCGGCGTCGGCCAAGAGCCGGTACGAGTCGATGCCGCTTGCCCAGTCGGTCAGCGCCTGGACGGAGTCGTCGTGAATACGGAAGAGTTGTGACTTGCCAGGGGCGCCGTGATCCGACAGGAAGTAGACGGCCGCCGAGTCCGGCGCCCAAAGTGGTGACGAAACGCGTCCTGGCGGAACGGCCAGCTGTCGTGGTGCCTCGGTTCCGTCGGCTGCCGTGACCCACAGTTCACTCAGTGGGTGCTCGCCGGTGCGGCCGAGGGGAGTCACGACAAACGCTATCCACCGTCCATCGGGCGAGAGCGCGGGCATCGACGGGATACGGCCGTGCACCACCATTTCGGCGGTCAACTCGGGACGTTCTTGATCCATGCGGTCCAGTGTCCCGAAGTCCGGGATCGCGGGCGGCCGCCCCTTGTGTTTCCGATCCGGCAACTCTAGAGTTGCCGTCATGGAAACTCATGGATCGATCAACGCGGCGGAGGCGTCGGCGGCCTTGGCCGCGGTGCGTCGCAGCCGGACGCGTGTTGCGTGGAGTGGTTATCCGGCTTGGTACTGGCTTGTCACCGGAGCGGGTTTGAGTGTGGGGACGATGGCGATTCTGTTGCCCGGCTGGTGGGGCTTGGTGATCGCGGCCGCGGTCATGTTCGGGCTGGTCAGGGTGGCGCATGCGGCCGGCCGGGTACGCGGTGTCTGCGAGGGCTGGGGCCGCGGTGCGATGACAGTGCGGGAAGTGCTTGCGCTGTATGGCCCGACGGCCGTGGTGATCTTGGCGGACGCGGTCGCGCAGCGGTTCGGCTGGTGGTCACCCTGGTCGCCGATCGTGGCCGCGGTACTGGTGTTCGGGCTGTTCACCGGCGTCGGCCTGACACTGAGCGTCAGGGTTGGCCGCCAGTGAGCTCACCGCACGACACGGAGCCGGTCAAGGCGGCCGAGGACGGGTTTGATCACCTGATCCATGCCCCGGTCCGGTTGCAGATCTGCGCGGCGCTGGCTCCCGTCCGCGAGATCGAGTTCGGAGCGCTGATGACCTTGCTGGACATCAGCAAATCCGCGCTCAGCAAGCACATCACGGCGCTCGCCGGTGCCGGCTACGTCACGCAGCGGCGCGCCGTGCGTGATGCCCGGCAGCGGGTCTGGATACAGCTCAACGAAGCAGGCCGGTCCGCCTACCGAGGCCATGTCGCGGCTCTGCACCGAATCGTCGGCTCGGGCTCGTGAGTGTTTCGCGGGGTTAGAACCCCGCGAAACACTCACGACCCCAGGCCGGCCATCACCCGCTGTCGGCATTCCCGTCGAGGCGGTATTCCGCGTTCACCAGTTCCAGGAGTTCGGCGACCGAGGTGTCCTTGGCGTACTGGTCGAAGGTGATTTCGCCGTGCTGCAACAGGTTCACCCGATCGCAGACGTCCATCACCTGCCCGTAGTTGTGGGCGATGAGGATGATCGCGATGTCCCCGCGCTGTTTGAGTCCCCGCAGCAGGCGCAGGATCTCCGCGCTCTCCTTGGCGCCCATCGCGGCGAGCGGCTCGTCGAGCAGCAGCAGTTTCGCTTTCGAGTACACCGAACGGGCCACCGCGATCGCCTGCCGCTGGCCCCCGGACAGCATGCCCACCTCCGCGGTCACCGACGGGATCCTGATGCCGATCGAGTCCAGCGCCTCGCGCGCGCGGCGTTTCATCTCGCGGCGCCGCAGGAACGGCAGCGGCCGGTGGGTCAGCTCGCGGTTGAGGTGCAGGTTCAGGTACACCGGCAGGTCGTTGACCATCGCCAGGTCCTGGAACACCGTCTCGATGCCGAGGGATCTCGCGTGCACCACGGACTTCAGCGTGATCGGCTCGCCATCGAACAGGAGTCGTCCGCCGTCCGGCTGGTGATAGCCGGTGAGGATCTTGATCAGGGTCGACTTGCCGGCGCCGTTGTCGCCGATGAGCCCGAGGATCTCGCCTCGCCGCACGTGCAGGTTGACGTCGGCGAGCGCGGTGACCGGGCCGAACTTCTTGCTGATGCCCTCGGCCCGGATGACTTCGCGCTCCGGTTCGGTGACGGGACCTTCGGTCATATCCGCTCCCGGGAGCCGAGGCGTTTGCGCACCACGATCAGCGACACGTTCAGCACCATCGCGCCCAGGATGGCGGCGCCGAGGACCACGTTGAACGCGTTCGCGCTGACCCCGTTCAGGTTGAACCCGTCGAACACGATGCCGAGCAGCAGCGCGCCGAGGAACGCGCCCGCCACCGTGCCGGACCCGCCGAGCAGCGCCGTGCCGCCGATCACGGCCGACGCCACCGCGAAGAACATCGTGGTGAACCCGCCGTTGGTCGGGTCGTACGAGCCGACCCGGGTGCCCTGCAGGATGCCGGCGAGCCCGGCCAGGGTGCTGGTGATCGCGAAGTTGACCACCTTGACCCGGTTGATCGGGATGCCGGATTCCGCCGCGCCGACCGGGTTGCCGCCGGTGGCTTGCGTGTGGATGCCGAACCGGGTCGCCGAGAGCACCACCTGCATGACGACGACCACGCCGAGGGCCCACAGGAACTCGGTCCAGTGGGCCCCGCCGAACACGTCGAGCACCGCGCTGTCCTTCGGCACACCGACCGGGCGGGCGTTCGAGATGATCAAAACCAGGCCCTGCAACAAAAACGCCATGCCCAGCGTGGTGATGAACGACGGGATCGCCAGCACGGTCCTGATCAGCCCGTTCACCAGGCCGACCAGCGTGCTCACCACGATGGCGCCGAGCAGCGCGAGCCACAGCGGCCACCCGTTGACGAAGAACTGCATCATCATGAACGGGGCGAGGGTGAACACGAAACCGGCGGACAGGTCGATCTCGCCGCAGATCAGCAGCATCACCTGCCCCGCGGCGATGATGGACCACGGCGCGACGTATTGCGCGATCGTCTGGTAGTTGTCGGTGGAGTTGAACGCGCCGCTGGTCGCGGTGAAGTAGATCCCGGCGGCGATGGTCACCAGCAGGATGCTCAGCTCCTTGACCTGCAGGACGCCGAGCAGCAACGGCCTCGACGACATCGCCCCGCCTACCGGCTCAGCACCGAGGCGGGCGGCAACGGGATGGCGCCGGGCATGGCTATCACGTCCTTGTTGTCGCCGCCTTCGAACCTGCTGTGCGCCGTCGCGTACGGGCCGACGTTCTCCTTGGTGACGAACGTGAGGCCGGTGTCGGTGGCCGGCGGCGCGATCAGCGTGCCGGACAACCGGTACAGATACAGGTAGAGCACCGACAGGAAGCCTTGCAGGTAAGGGGATTGGTCGATGGTGAAGTCGAGCGCGCCGCTCTTCACTCCGGCGACCGTGTCGTCGAGCAGGTCGAATCCGCCGGCGCCGATCTTGCCGGACAGCCCGTGGTCGGTGATCACCTTCGCGCACGCGGCCGTGCTGCCGGCGTCGACGGCGTAGATCCCTTTCACCGCGGTGTTCCCGGTGTAGGCGGCGGTCATCGCGTTCAGTTCGCCTGCCTGCTCGGCCCCGGTGTTCACCGATTGGACCTGGACGCCGGGCGCGGCCTGTTTCAGCGCGTCGGTGATGCCGTCCAGCCGCGGCTGGACGTTGTTGCCGCCCGGCTGGGCGATGCCCACCAGGATTTCGCCGGTGGTGACCTTCTGCGCGATGCGTTGTCCCATCCGGAATCCGGACAGGTACAGGTCCTGGCCGACATAGGTGAGCGGGAAATTGCCCGCGGCACCGGCGTTGTAGGCGATCACCGGGATGCCCTGGCCCAGTGCGCGCTTGGTGAGGTCGATGAACGCGTTGTCGTCGGTCAGCGCGATGGCGATCCCGTCGGCCTTGCCGTTGATCGCGGTCTCCATGGCGCTCGCCATCTGGGCGACGTTGCCGTTTTCCGAACCGGTCCACTGCGGCTCGGGGATGCCGAGCAGCGCCGCGGCGTCGGCGAGACCGGACCGGGTCGGGACGAAGAAGGAGTTCGTCGTGACGTGGTTGACGAACACGAACCGCCACCCCGGTGTGCCCGGGAACGGGCCGGATTTCCCACCGTTCTGGGCGTCCTGGACGCTGGTGCAGGCGGCTAGCAGAGCGCTCGCGGCGGCCGTCGTGCCGCCCATGCCCAGGAACTTCAGTGCCGTTCTCCGCGAAGTGGCGCCTGTTTCAGCAGTCATCGTGACCCCGCATTCATCTCAGCGGCGGTGCTCCGGCTGCGACGGATCTCTCTGGGGGCGGCGTCGGAGGTCGAGGGACCTCGCGCCTGGACCGGAGCGGAACTGCCGTAAACCGTAGCAGACATATGATGTCTCTACCAGGTGTCCTTTGAAAAACTCGCCTAAGAGATACTCAAGGTAGGTTTTTGTCACGAAAATACACTTTTCTGGCGAAGTTCTCGGTGCTTCTGGACAATTCGACGCTCGGCGCGTAGCCATACATATGTTGTCTGGCTCCCGTGAGAGGTGGCGACCTTGCCCGACGTGATCAGCGCGGTCGAAGCCGTGGACGTCCGTTTTCCGACCTCGCTGAACCTGGACGGGTCCGACGCGATGAACCCCGAGCCCGACTACTCCGCCGCGTACGTCACCATCCGCACGAGCGGGGGCGAGGAGGGCTACGGCCTCGCGTTCACCGTCGGGCGCGGCAACGACGTGCAGGTCGCCGCCGTCCGGGCGCTGGTGCCGCTGGTCGCGGGGATGCCGGTGGACGACGCGCTCGCCGATCTCGGCGGCTTCTCGCGGCGCCTGACCGGTGACAGCCAGCTCCGGTGGCTGGGCCCCGACAAGGGAGCGATCCACATGGCCGCGGCGGCCATCGTCAACGCCGTGTGGGACCTGCGGGCGCGCCGCGAAGGCAAGCCGGTCTGGCGGTTGCTCGCCGAGATGTCCCCGGACGAGCTGGTCGGCCTGGTGGATTTCCGGTACCTCCAGGAAGCGCTTACCCGGGACGAAGCCCTGGACATCCTCCGCCGCGCCGAGCCGGGCCGCGCGGCTCGCCAAGCCGAACTGCTCGCCTCGGGCTATCCCGCCTACAGCACCACTCCCGGCTGGCTCGGCTATCCGCCGGAGAAGCTGGCGGCGCTCGCGGCGGCGGCGGTCGAGGACGGGTTCACCCAGATCAAGCTCAAGGTCGGCGCCGATCTCGACGAAGACGTCCGGCGGCTGCGGCTGGCGCGCGAGGTCGTCGGGCCGGACGTGCGGATCGCCATCGACGCCAACCAGGTGTGGGGGGTCGAGCAGGCCATCGCGTGGCTGCGGCCGCTGGCGGAGTTCGACCCGTACTGGATCGAGGAGCCGACCTCACCCGACGA
>Ga0247768_1000742_pt1 | contig 11760 bp, 10 predicted proteins | sample UWRJL016104C6_FD_179944 | JGI IMG/M metagenome (GOLD analysis project Ga0247768, IMG submission 179944) | Plant litter microbial communities from Arlington Agricultural Research Station in Wisconsin, United States - UWRJ-L016-104C-6 | ecosystem: Environmental > Terrestrial > Plant litter >... | reverse complement strand
CTCACTGCTCGACGAGCGGGACCGTTCCTGGCGCGAGAAGCGCTACGAGGACTTCGCCCGCATCGACGCGGAGTTCCACCTCACGGTCGTCGACTGCGGGCACAACGGGCTGCTGACCGAGCTCTACCGCGGCCTGACCGAAGTCGTCACCGCGAGCGTCGCCGCCACGGCCGGCGACAAAGAGGTGCCGGTGCACGAGATCGGGCACCGCGGCCTGCTGGCGGCCATCGCCGCCAAGGACGCGACCGAGGCCGTCAGCGAAGCCGGTGGCTTCCTCGACGAGCTCCTGATGCGCGTCGACGTCGGCCCGGATGTGCGCTAGCCACTCGTAAAATCAGGGCAGGGTAAGGATTTCCGCGCCGTTCTCGGTCACCACGAGGGTGTGCTCGAACTGGGCCGTCCACTTCTTGTCCTTGGTGGTGACCGTCCAGTCGTCGTCCCAGACGTCGTAGTCGATGGTGCCGAGGGTGATCATCGGCTCGATCGTGAAGGTCATGCCCTGCTCGATGATGGTCGTGACGCCCGGCTCTTCGTAGTGCAGCACCGTCGGCGCGGTGTGGAAGGCCGGGCCGACACCGTGCCCGGTGAAGTCGCGCACCACGCCGTACCCGAAGCGCTTCGCGTAAGCCTCGATGACGCGGCCGATCACGTTGAGCTGACGCCCGGGGCGGACGGCCTTGATGGCCCGCATCGTCGCTTCGTGCGTGCGCTCCACCAGCAGGCGCGCCTCCTCCGAAACGTCACCCGCGAGGTACGTCGCGTTGGTGTCGCCGTGTACTCCGCCGATGAAGGCCGTGACGTCGATGTTGCAGATGTCGCCGTCTTCGATCACCGTCGAGTCCGGGATGCCGTGGCAGATGACCTCGTTGAGCGAGGTGCAGCACGACTTCGGGAAGTGGCGGTAGCCGAGCGTGGACGGGTACGCCCCGTGGTCGAGCACGAACTCGTGCACGACCTTGTCGATGTCCTCGGTGGTGGCCCCTGGCTTGACGGCCTTGCCGCCCTCTTCGAGCGCCTGCGCGGCGATCTTGCTCGCCACCCGCATGGCTTCGATGACCTCGGGCGTGCGCACGCCGTTACCGGTGTCGCGCTTCGGCGCCGGCTTGTCCACGTACTCGGGGCGGGCGATGCTCGCCGGAACATCACGGCGCGGTGTCTGGACGCCAGGCTTCAAAGGGGCACGATCGGGCATACCTCCACCCTACGACGAACCCGTCAGCCCAGTGCCTTCAGGAACCGATACGCGGCGTCGACCGCCGGTTTCGACGAGCCGCCGCCCACCAGCAGCACCGAGAAGGCCAGGTCCCCCTGATAGCCGACGAACCAGCCGTGCGACTGCGTCCCGTCGCCGAATTGGGCCGTGCCGGTCTTTCCGCGCACGTCCGGCAGCGAGCGCAGCGCCGTCGCCGTCCCCGAGGTGACGACGTCGCGCATCATCGACCGCAGCGAATCGAGCACGTCCGGCCGCAGGGGCTGTCCCAGGTTCCGCGTGGGTGTCGGCGTCCCGCGCAGCAAGGTCGGCGTCGGAATGTGCCCGGACTGCACCGTGGCCGCGGCCACCGCCATGCCGAACGGACTCGCCACCACGGTGCCCTGGCCGAACCCGTTCTCCGCGCGCTGCGTTTCGGTGTCGGCCCTCGGCACCGAGCCGGTGACCGTGGTCAGCGCCGGGAGCACGAAGTCCGCGCCGATGCCGAGGTCGCGGGCGGCGTCGGTGAGCGCCGTCGACGGTAATTGGGTCGACAACTCGGCGAACGTGGTGTTGCAGGAGCGCGCGAAAGCCTTGGACAGCGGGACTTTCCCGAGCGCGAACTTGCCCTCATTGGGCACGACGCGGCTCCCGAGAGTCACCGTGCCGGGGCAATCGACCGGCGTGTCCGGCCTGACGTTGCCAGCGCTGAGCGCCGCGGCGGCCGTCACGATCTTGAACGTCGACCCCGGCGGATACCGGCCCGCGAGCGCGATGGGGCCCTGCGTGTCGGCGAGCGTGTTCTGCGCGACCGCGAGCAGGTCCCCGGTGGACGGCTGGATCGCGACGAGCACCGCGGGCACGGTGATCGAGTCCAGCGCCCGCTCCCCGGCGGTCTGCACGCGGGTGCTGAGCGTGCTGGTGATCGCGCCCGCCGGATCCGGCGGGTGGGCGTAGAGCTCGTCCGTCTCGTCGCCCTGGGCGTCGACCGTGACGACCCGCCAGCCCGCGGTCCCGGCGACCCTGTCGTCGACGAGGGACCGGATCGAGGGCAGCACCTGCTTGGCGAAGTCCCGATCCGCCGCGAGCAGCCGCTCCTGCCTGCTGAAACGGACGCCGGGGAGGTCGTAGATGGTGGGCTTGACCTGCCGGTAGTCGCTGTCGCGCAAGGTCACGACCGGGTAGGAGGCCTGCGGCTTGAGCGCGGTGGAACCGTCGATGATCGACTTCGTGGTGACCGACCGGTCGAACCGCCCGACCGCGCCCGCGAGCGCCCCCGCGACCGAACTCAGGTTGCCCGCCTTGGCCGGGTCGAGCACGACCCCGACGACCGACTGCGGGGCGAGCAGGGGCAAGCCGTCGCGATCGAGGACCGGCGCGAGCTTCGGGGCGTCGATGAGGACGGCGAGGCTCTGCTGGACGTTCAGCTTCGAGTTCAGGACGGACGGCGCCCAGTGCACCTTCCACTCGTCGTCGATCCGGTAAACCTGCGCCTCGCCGGTGTACGACCAGAGCCTGTCGTGCGGCAGATGCCAGCCGAGGCGGTAATCCGCGGTGGCCTTGTCCTCACCCGCGGGCTCCCTCGGCGGCAGGATTTCGGTGTCGATGGACTGAGGCGCCAGCGCCGCGTGCACCTTGTCGAGAATGACCTTCGCCGGATCGGGTGAATCCGTGAACCCGGCGGCCTTGGTCATGTCGCCCGCGGCGAAGGCGGCGAGGAACCCGTTCACCGCGTCCTCCGGCTTCGGTTCGGCGCCGAACAGCCCGCACCCCGACATCGACGCGACCAGCGCGCCCACCAGCGTCACGCTCACGACCTGTCGTTTTGACGGCACGAAGCGGGATTCTGCCTGCTGAGAGCGTTATGCCGACCTCGCAACGCCGACCCATTAGAGCGACCAGGGGGTGTGCGGAGAGTGAGGGGGCGGCCTTGCCATGAACGGACCGTTCATGGCAAAAAATGAGATGAACGGACCGTTCATGGCACTCGCCCGGGCCCGACGACGGCGGGCGGCGGGCGGAAGGCGGGCGGCGCTAGAAGAGGATGGTCGCGTACTGGCCGACCTGCCGGAAGCCGACCTTGCGGTACGCGGCGAGCGCGGCGGTGTTGTAGGCGTTGACGTACAGGCTCGCCGTGCGGCCCATGCCACGCACCAGCCTGTTGACGACGGCGCCGGTGCCCGCGGTGCCCAGGCCGTCACCGCGGCGCTCCGGGTGCACCCAGACGCCCTGGATCTGGCCGACACTGCTCGACATCGCGCCGATCTCGGCCTTGAACACGACCTCGCCGTCCTCGAACCGGGCGAACGCGCGGCCGCCGGCGATGAGTTCGGCGACCCGGGCGCGGTAGCTCGCGCCGCCGTCGCCGTTGCGGGGGTCGACACCGACCTCTTCGATGAACATGGCTATCGCCGCGGGCAGGTAGCGGTCGAGTTCGTCGGGGCGTACCGCGCGGACCAGGGGGTCGGACGGGACCAGCGGGGCGCCGTCGAGCGCCATCAGCGGCTGGTCACCGCGGATCTCCCTGGGCTCGCCCCACTCGCAGGTGAGCTCTTCCCACAGCCCGAGCACCTGTTCGGCGGGGCCGACGAGCGAGGAGCACGTGCGCTGGCGCCGCAGCGCCCTGTCCGCGAACGAGCGCAACGCGGCGGGGCTGCCGCTCAAGGGGATCAGATTGGGTCCGGAGAAGCACAAACCCTGGATTCGGCCTGCTCGGACGGCACGGCTGTCGGCGGCCCACAGTTCGCCGCCAAGGCGCCAAGGGTCCAAACCGGCGACCTCGACCCGGGCGCTGACCATGCAGCTACCCACCGGGTCGGCGGCGAGCGCGGCACGGACCGCCGGAAAGTCCCGATCATCAAGCAGCCGCGCACCTGCTAGCCGCAACACTCCCCCAGCGTGCCAGATAAACGCCGACAACGGAACGCGAGGGTCCCGACACGCTGGGGCGAACATCGGGATTCGGCCGGAAAGCACCCCCACCGGGGATATCGGGGGACAATCGCGACATGCAGCGATACACCTACCGGGTCGTCGAGCTCCGCGAAAAGATGATCGGCGGCAAGATGTCCGGCGACAAGCTCCAGAAGGTGCTCAACGAGAACGCGGCCGACGGCTGGCAGCTCAAGGCGATCACCTCGGCCGAGATCAAGGGCCGCGTCGGGCCCGGCGGGGTGGAGGGCCTGCTCCTGACCTTCGAGCGGCCTGCCGACTAGAGCGCGCCGAGGTAGGTGCCGAAGGTCCAGAGGCTCCCCTCAGGGGCGCGGACGGCGCCTCGTCGTAGCTAAGAGCTACCTGTGACTGAGTCCTGCGCTCAGTCTTCGGCCGGGGTCTGCCACTCATGCGTCAGGTGCGCTTGGTGCTGCGTGTACCCGACGTAGCGCGCCACAAGACCTGCGGCACCTGGGTGGCCCAACTCACTGGGTCCGGCACCCCGCGCCAGCCTAACCGCTAACGCGTTAGCTCACGGAGACGACGGGAGCGCCCGAGACCGCTCCGGCGTCCTCGGCGGCTTCGGCGATACGCATGGCCTCTTCGATCAGGGTCTCCACGATCATGTGCTCGGGCACGGTCTTGATGACCTCGCCCTTGACGAAGATCTGGCCCTTGCCGTTACCCGAAGCGACACCGAGGTCGGCCTCACGCGCCTCGCCCGGCCCGTTCACCACGCAGCCCATGACCGCGACCCGCAGCGGCACCTCCATGCCCTCGAGCCCGGCGGTGACCTGCTCAGCGAGGGTGTAGACGTCGACCTGCGCACGTCCGCACGACGGGCACGAAACGATCTCGAGCTTGCGCTCCTTGAGGTTCAGCGACTGCAGGATCTGGATCCCGACCTTGACCTCTTCCACCGGCGGGGCCGACAGCGAGACGCGGATCGTGTCGCCGATGCCCTGGCGCAGCAGCGCGCCGAAGGCGACCGCGGACTTGATCGTGCCCTGGAACGCCGGGCCCGCCTCGGTGACGCCGAGGTGCAGCGGGTAGTCGCACTGCTCGGCGAGCAGCTCGTACGCCCGGATCATCACGACCGGGTCGTTGTGCTTCACCGAGATCTTGACGTCGTGGAAGTCGTGCTCGGCGAAGAGCGAGGCCTCCCACAACGCCGACTCGGCCAGCGCCTCGGGCGTGGCCTTGCCGTACTTGTCCATGATCCGCTTGTCGAGCGAACCGGCGTTGACGCCGATCCGGATCGGGGTGCCGTGGTCCTTCGCGGCGCGCGCGATCTCCTTGACCTGGTCGTCGAACTTCCGGATGTTGCCGCGATTCACCCGCACCGCGGCACAGCCGGCCTCGATCGCGGCGAAGACGTACTTGGGCTGGAAGTGGATGTCGGCGATGACCGGGATCTGCGACTTCCTCGCGATCGCGGGCAGCGCTTCGGCGTCGTCCGCCGACGGGCAGGCCACGCGCACGATGTCGCAGCCCGCCGCCGTCAGCTCGGCGATCTGCTGGAGGGTGGCGTTGACGTCCGAGGTCAACGTCGTGGTCATCGACTGGACGGAGATCGGCGACTCGCTTCCCACCCCCACCGAGCCGACCCGCAGCTGGCGGGTCTTGCGGCGCTCGGCGAGCACGGGGGGCGGAAGGGCTGGCATACCAAGGGCAACGGTCACGGCGTCAAGCGTACCTACGGCAGCCGAATGGGATTCACGATGTCAGCCGTTACGGTGAGCAATGTAACGGCGCCGCCGATCAGGACCAGCACCATCGTGACCGACGACAACTTGGTGTAGTCGACAGGCCCGCCGGCGACCTTCCCGCGCAGCTTCCGGACCCAGTCGCGCACCCGCTCGTACCAGGCGACGGCGATGTGCCCGCCGTCGAGCGGCAGCAGCGGCAGCAGGTTGAACACGCCGATGAAGAAGTTCAGGCTGGCGAGCAGGTAGAAGAACAGCTGCCACAGGCCCTGCTCGACGGCCTCGCCACCGATCCGGCTGGCGCCGACGACACTGACCGGGGTGTTGGGGTCCCGCTCACCGCCGAAGATCGCGCTCACCACGGCCGGGATGCGCGAGGGGAACTCGATCAGCCGCTGGCCGGTCTCCGCGAACAGCGAGCCGGTGAAGGACAGTGTGCCGCCGACGGCGCCGAGCGGCGAGTAGTGCAGCACGGCGGGCGGCTGCTGCTGGCTGGCGCCGATCATGCCGACGTCCTTGACGGACTTGTCGGTCTGCAGGCGGGCGACCCGCCGCACGTCGATGGTGAGGTTCACGGCCTGGCCGTTGCGTTGCACCTGCACGGGGGTGGGGCCGGACGACGCCTTGATCGCGGCGAGGACGTCTGTCCACGTCGGCGTCTGCTTGCCGCCGATGGCCGTGACGCGGTCACCGGCGAGGAGGCCGGCCTGCTGCGCGGGGACCGGGTCGCCCGGCTGGCAAGGCGCGTTGAGCTCTTCGGTGTTCGTCGCCGGGCGGACACACGAGATGCTGCCGATGATCGGGTCCGAGGGCGGATTCGCGGCCGCCAGGTTCGGCAGGCCCATGGTCGTCGCCATCAGGTACAGCACGATGAAGCCGAGGATGAAGTGCGTGATCGAGCCCGCCGAAAGGACCACGGTGCGCTTCCACGTCTTGAAGCGCCACATCGCCCTCGGTGCCTCCTCGGGAGTGACCTCGTCGAGCGCCGTCATGCCCGCGATGTCGCAGAACCCGCCGAGCGGGATCCACTTCAGGCCGTACTCCGTCTCACCGCGGCGCCAGGAGAAGACCGTCGGGCCGAAGCCGACGAAGTACCGCCGGACCTTCATCCCGAAGGCCTTCGCGGTGACCATGTGGCCGGCTTCGTGCAGCGCGACGGAGATGCAGATGCCCAGCGCGAACAGGACAACGCCGACAATGAAGGCGACCACGCGCTACTTCCTCCCAGACATCAGATCGGCGGCGCGGGTACGGGCCCAGTGCTCCGCCGCCAGCACATCTTCCACGTCGCGGGGCTCGCGACGCCACTCGTCAGCGGCTTCCACCACTTCAGCAATAGTGTCCACAATCGACGTGAAACTGGTGTTCTGCGCCAAGAAGGCCTCGACCAGTTGCTCGTTCGCCGCGTTGTAGACAGCGGGCAGGCAACCGCCGATCCCGATCACGTGCCGGGCCAGCCCGACCGCCGGGAATGCCTCGTTGTCCAGCGGTTCGAAGGTCCAGGCGGCAGGCGAATCCCAGACGCACGGCGACGCCGCGCCGGGCACCCTGTCCGGCCAGTTCAGCGCGAGCGCGATCGGCAGCCGCATGTCCGGCGGACTCGCCTGGGCCAGCGTAGAGCCGTCCACGAACGTCACCATCGAGTGAATTATCGACTGCGGATGGACCACCACGTCGATTCGCTCGGCGGGGATGCCGAACAGGAGCTGCGCCTCGATCAGCTCCAGGCCCTTGTTCACCAGGGTCGAGGAGTTGATGGTGATCAGCGGCCCCATCGACCAGGTCGGGTGGGCCAGCGCGTCGGCGATTTCGACGTTCGCGAGTTCTTCGCGCTTCTTCCCGCGGAACGGCCCGCCGGAGGCGGTCAGCACGAGCCGCGCGACCTCTTCGGCCCGCCCGCCGCGAAGCGCCTGCGCGATCGCGGAATGCTCGGAGTCGACCGGGACGAGCTGCCCCGGCTTGGCCGCGGCGAGCACCAGCGGCCCGCCCGCGATGAGCGACTCCTTGTTGGCCAGCGCGAGCTTCGCCCCGGTGCCGAGCGCGCGCAGCGTCGGCGGGAGCCCCTGCGAACCGGGCATCGCGTTGAGCACGACGTCGACGGGGACCGCGTCGATCAGCTCGATCACCGAGTCCGCGCCCGCGAAGATCCTGGGCAGCTTGAACTCGCCGCGCGAGTAGCCGCGGCGCTGCGCTTCGGCGTAGAGCGCGAGCTGCAGGTCCTCGACGACCGTCGGCTTGATCACGGCGAGTGCCTCGGCCCCGCACGCGATCGCCTGCGCGGCGAGCGCCTGGGGGTCGGAGCCACCGGCGGCGATACCGGCGACGCGGAAGAGGCCGGGGTTGCGGGCGGCGACATCAAGGGCCTGGGTGCCGACCGAGCCGGTCGAGCCGAGCACGAGGACGGAGCGTGGGGTAGTCATCGTCACTTATTGTCGCGCGGGTCCTTTCCCGCCCGTGAAGCGGTGTGTGGGATCATGACGAGGTCAGTGCGCACAAGCTCGGCGCGCCAGAAGTCGGCAAGGAGTGATCGTGGCTAGCAAGACCGTCGACAAGCGGCCCGCGGTGGACCCTCATGACGAGCCTTCGGTCGAATGGGGCTGGCACGGCACGTTCCCCAAGGCCATCCGGATCGCCGGCTGGTTCTGCGCCGTCGCGCTCCTGCTGATGCTGTACGGCAACCACCGCGGCAACACCGAGAACGTGTGGCTCGTCGGCCTGAGCCTGCTGCTGATCTTCGGGCTGCTGCGCGACCTTCGCAAGCAGCGCACCGCCTGGCGCAAGTAGTCCTTCCGGCCGATCCCGTGGCCGTGAGCTGCGCGGATCGGTTCTTCCCGTGACTTTCCACAACGTGGGCGCTGTTGCGCGTGGACGCCCGGCTCAACGTCTACGGCATCAAGCCGTCCTGGGCCGCCGAAGCGTTCGCCGACCTCGACGAGGACGTGCGCCAGTCGATCGCACAGGTGGAGAACGAGGTCAAGTAAGCGTCGCCTGATGTCATGAAAGGGTCTTTCAAGACATTTCCTGTCTTGAAAGACCCTTTCATGACACTTCGCAAGCTTTACAGTTCCCCGGCCACTCCGGCCAGTTCCGCACCGACGGTCTCGGGCTCCTTCGGCGGCACCACGGGCTTGCGGCCGGTGAGCATCGACGCGACCGCGCCGACCACGCAGACCCCGATGGCGAACCAGAACGCGACGGCGAGGCCTTGCGAGAACGGCCCCGAGATCAGGTTCGGGAAGAAGCTCCGCCCGGTCAGGAAGCTCGCCTGGTCCGGCGAAAGCGTGTTCAGCTGGTCACCGAGCAGCTGCTTGATCGGGTTGAAGCCCAGGAACGCCGCGAACAGCACGGCGACGGCGGGCAGGTGGGCGATCTGGTTGGCGGGCCCGGCGGCGACACCGTGGGCGACGAGGCCCGCGTTCATCGTCGAGGGCAGCGTCGACGAGAGCCCGGCGATGATCAGGCTGAAGAAGAAGCCGATCGAGAGCACCATCGCGGAGTTCTGGAAGGTGGTCATCATCCCGGCGCCGGAGCCGCGCGCGTCGGCGGGCAGGCTGTTCATCACCTCGGCACGGTTCGGCGAGGAGAACATGCCCATGCCGATGCCGTTGACCAGCAGGATCGCGGCGAACGTCCAGTAGTCGAAGTTCACCGGGATCAGGATCAGCGCCAGGAAGGTCGCCGCGGTGATGAGCAGGCCGGTCGAGGCGAGCATGCGGCTGCCGATCCGGTCCGAGAGCACCCCGGCGGTCGGCGCGGAGATCAGGAAGCCGACGGTCATCGGCAGCATGTAGATCCCGGCCCACAGCGGCGTCTGCTCGAAGCTGTAGCCGTGCTGCGGCAACCAGATCCCCTGCAGCCAGATGATCAGGATGAACTGCAGCCCACCGCGGCCGAGCGAGGCGCACAGGTTCGCGATGTTGCCGAAGGTGAACGCCTTGATCTTGAACAGCGACAGGGTGAACAGCGGGTTGTCGACCTTCATCTCGATCACCACGAAGGCGGCGAGCACCGCGATCCCGCCGATGAGGCAGGTGAGGACGAACGGGCTGGCCCAGCCGGTCGCGGAGGTGCCGTAGGGCTGGATGCCGTAGGTGATGCCGACGAGCACCGCGATGAGGCCGACGGCGAAGGTGATGTTGCCCCACCAGTCCATCTTCGCGTGCTTGCGGATGCCGGTGTCCTGCAGCTTGAGGTAGGCCCAGACCGTGCCGAAGAGGCCGAACGGCACCGAGACCAGGAAGATCAGGTTCCAGTTGATCGGCGCGAGCACCCCACCGATGACCAGCCCGAGGAACGAGCCCGCGATCGCCGCGACACCGTTGATGCCGAGCGCCATGCCGCGCTGGTTCGCCGGAAACGCGTCGGCGAGGATCGCCGAGGAGTTCGCCATCAGGAAGGCGCCGCCGACGCCTTGGATGATGCGCCAGCCGATCAGCCACAGCGCGGCGGTGTCACCGTCGAACCAGGTGATCACCAGCATGATCGAGGAGACGGTGAATATCGCGAAGCCGAGGTTGTACATCTTGGCCCGGCCGTACATGTCGCCCAGCCTGCCGAAACTGACCACCAGCACCGCGGTGACGACCAGGAAACCCATGATCATCCAGAGCAGGTAACTGGTGTTGCCGGGCTGAAGCGGGTCGATGCCGATGCCCTTGAAGATGTCCGGCAGTGCGATCAGGACGATCGACGAGTTGATCGTCGCGATCAGCATGCCGAGCGTGGTGTTGGACAGCGCGACCCACTTGTAGCGCGGCCCGAGATCTGACGTCGTCATAGTTAGCTATGCTAAGCAAACTACTTACACAATGCAACTAACCGAAGGCCGCCGCCCGCGTGATGAATATCGCGGAATACCGCCCACGACTTGTGAGCGTCGTGGCCGGTTGCCGTGCCCTGCTGGACACCCGCACCCGGGCGCGGGTGTCCAGCAGGCTCACAAGTCGTTCGGTGGGCCTACTTCGCGGTGAACTCGTCCACGGTCCGCGCGATGGCGGCGAGCGCGTCGAACTTGGCGTACTCGGCGGCGAGACGCTCGGCGTTCGCGGTGAACTCGGGCGTGCCCAGCACCGTCTCGACGGCCTTGCGGATGTCGGCTTCGGCGGGGGTGTCGGTGGCGAGGTTGATCGCGGCCCCGGTGGCCGCCACCCGGACATTGCCTTCCAGCTTGTCCTCGGTCTGCCCGGCCAGGACCATCGGCTTCCCGTACCGCAGCGACTGCTGCACCGCGCCGAAGCCACCATTGGTGACGAGGACGTCGACATGCGGCAGCAGGTCGTCGAACGGGATGAACTCCGCGATCCGCGCGTTCGCGGGAACGTCACGCACCTCACCGGCACGGCCGGTCGCAGCCACCACCAGCACCGGCAAATCCGCCAGAGCGGCCAGCGTCGGCTCGATCAGGCTGCTGAAGTCCTCGTTGGCGACGGTCCCCTGGGTGACCACGACGACCGTCTCCGCCGCCTCGATCTCCGCCCACCACTCGGGCTTGTACGTACCGGCTGGCCGGACGCCCGGCAGCGTGCCGACGAACTCGACGTGCTCGGGAGTGTCACTGCGCTCGTAGCTGAGCTCTTCGATCGCCAGCTGCAAGAACTTGTCGGCCTTCAGGATCGGCGCTTCGAGGAAGAAGGGCGCGTTCTCCGCGTCCGCGCCGAGTTCGGCCAGCGTCGCGGTGAAGAGCGCTTGCGCCGCCCCCAAAGCCTGCTCCTGCAAGCCTTTCGTCGCCGCGATGTTCCGGGCGCGCCCCTCCTCGGAGCTGTCCGGTGGCAGTCCCATGCCGAACGGCATGGTGTCCACACTGCTGAGCGTCAGCGGTACGACCCCGACGCCGACAAAAGCCGCCGGACGCGGACCGGGCGCGCCCAGCATCAACGGCGAAACCCCGAGAAAGGCCATTTCCGCCAGCACGAGCATCGGCTCGTCCCCCGCCGC
>Ga0247768_1000740_pt1 | contig 11791 bp, 9 predicted proteins | sample UWRJL016104C6_FD_179944 | JGI IMG/M metagenome (GOLD analysis project Ga0247768, IMG submission 179944) | Plant litter microbial communities from Arlington Agricultural Research Station in Wisconsin, United States - UWRJ-L016-104C-6 | ecosystem: Environmental > Terrestrial > Plant litter >... | reverse complement strand
GGCAGATGTCGCCCGGGACATCGCGCAGACCCTGCTCCTCGACCAGGATGCGGCTGAAGATCTTGCCGTTGACGGCCTTGCAGATCGCGGCGGTCGAGCCCGCCAGCGGGAGGCCGGTCTCCTTGGAGAGGTTCTCCTCGGCGGCCGAAATGCCCAGCGGCATCAGGTAAGTACGGCCGTCGGCCAGCGCGCGGAGCTCGTCGAGGAGCTTGGGCGAGGCGAGCGCGTCCTCGGTGACCATCAGGGCGGGGTCGCTGTTCTCGGCGGACACCGTGCGCCCGGCGGCGGCGCCGATCCCGGCGAGGTAGCCGGCGAAGTCCGGGTCCATGGCGGCCTTGAGCACCACCACGTCGCCGTCCCCGGCGAGCAGTACGCCCATCTCCTCCATGCGGTTGACCGTGGTCCCCGCGAAGGAGATGCCCGCGCCGGGCAGCTTCGGCTCCCCGATCGCCCAGCTGCGCTCGACCTCGAAGTTGTTCACGAAGACGAAGCGGGCCCCGGGGTCACCGGTGAGGTCCTTTTTCAGGCGTTCCACGAAATTCATGATTCTCTCCCTTTTCCGATCTCGACCACGGTCGCCGCGAAGGACGCGCCGAGACCGGCGGTGGCCATCAAGACGAGGTCTCCGGATTTGACAAGTCCTTTTTTGCGCGCCACCGCGAGATTGATGAAAGGATCGGAGCTGTAGCAGTGGCCGAATTTGGCTACGTTCTCGAGATACACCCGATCACGCGGAATTCCGATGAGCTCGGAAATGCGTTTCCAGGAAAGCTGGTTGACATTGTGCGGCAGGATGAGCGAAATGTCCATCGCGTCGCGTCCGGCGTTTTCGAGCGCCTCGGTCATGACGCGGCTGAGGCTTTCGACGTAGATCTGCTTGTATTCGAGCTGCAGCGGCGGCGAGCAGTCGATGCCCTGGTAGAACCGGCCCAGCACGGTGAACGCGCGGCCGAGCACCCGGTCGCCGCGGGAGTCCTGCCCGACCAGGCAGGCGGCCGCGCCGTCGCCCTGTATGGTGATGTCGGGGATCAGCCGGGCCTGGTGCGTGAGCACCTTGTCGCCGGTGACGACCAGGACCCGGTCCTCCGGCGCCGCCCCGGCCAGCAGGAAGCGCGCGATCTGCAGCGCGTAGAGGCCGACGACGCAGTTCATGTGCGAGAGGCTGAACACCGACGCGTTACGCAGGCCCAAGCGCTGCCGCACGTCGTCGAGGATTTTCGGCTCGGAGACCGAGACGTGCTGCATGGTGTGCGCGTGGACCAGGAAGCGGACCGAGTCGCGGTCGACGCCGGTCAGCGCGTCTTCCGCGGCCGAGGTCAGCATGTCGGCCAGCCCCAGCCCGGTGGCCACGGCGACCCGGTCGAGGCCGAGAAAGCGGGTGAAGAACCGCTGCTGGGTCGAGGTCAGGTCGAGCGAGCCGCTCAGCTCTTTGACCGACATCGTCGACTCCGGCACGAACGCGCCCACCCGTTCGAGATAGGGCGATTCGGGATAAAACGCCTGGGGATAGGACACTGCATTCCTCACAATCTGCTCAGTGGTCCGCGGCTTCGGCTCGCGACAGGTGGCCGGCGAGCGCCGAAAGCGGCTTCGCTCCCGCGAGTCCGGACAGCGAAATCCCGTGCCAGCCCTGGTCGCGCAACGCGGCCACGACACGCGGCGTCCGCAGCACCCGGCCGCCCGCGGTGACGTAGCTGTCGGCCGGGTTCACCTCGCCAAGGCCATTGACCTCGGAGATCACGGTCGTCAGGGCCCGTTCGGCCTCGACGTCCGGCGTCGGCGGGAGTTCGTCGCGCGGTGGGACGTCCACGATCGGCGCGAAGTCCAGCAGTTCCACGGCCTCGCTCACGCGGAGGTCGGCCGCCGGATCGAGATGTGCCTCCACCAGCCGCGCGTAGCCGCGCAAAAACCGTTCCACCGTGGCGGAATCCATCACTTCGTCCAGGGCCTGCAGGGCGAGGGTGATGCCGTCGGCCCATTCGTAGATCCGGAAGTAGAGGTCCGACCCGGCCTTCGCCCAGTCGGTCGGGTCCGCGTGCCACGCGAGCCTGTCGCGCTTGACCCGGCAGGAGCGCGGCGCGTTGTCCAGGAAGTTCAGCTCCGAGACGACCCGGACTTCCTCGCCCCGCCGCGAACTCTCCTGCGAGACGAGCTCGGCGAGGCGGTCGAACGGGACGTGGGCGTGGGTCATCGCGTCCTCGACCCGCGCGGCGGCGCGGCGCAGCACGACGCTGAACAGCGGGTCGTCGCCGAGGTCGAGCGCGGCCGGGGTCGGGTAGGACATGCAGGTCAGGACGGACTGGAAGCCGCTGGCGTCGCGCTGGCTGGTGTACATCCGGTGCGAGATCAGCCGTTCGCCGGTGTACGCGGCGACGGTCACCGCGTAGGCGGCCAGGTGCACCGCCGACGGCCAGACCCGGTGCCGCCCGGCGATCGTCCGCGCGGTCCCCAGCAGCGACGGTGTCGTGAACGACGCGCTGTGCGCGGCCCCCGGTTCGCGGGAACGAGCACGGCGCCGGGCGAAGACATCCGTGGGCAGGCGCGTGATTTCGGCGCGCCAGAACGCCAGTGCCGCGTCGACGTCGGCGGCCGGGCGCGCGGCCTCGGAGCGGGCCAGGTCCACCGGCTGGTCCTCCACCGGCGCCAGCGCGACCGGGCGGCCTTCCACCCGGGCGGCGAGCACCGCGTCGAGGTCCGCGCTGAGCACGTCCAGGCTCACGTCGTCGAAGGAAAGGTGGTTGAAGACCAGGTGCAGGCGCTTGAGCTCGCCACCGGTGGTGATCACGCACGCCCGCATCGGCCAGTCGCGGCCGAGGTCGAACGCCGTTTCCGAGAGCCGCTTGACGGCCTCGACCGGTGACGGCGTGCCGTCGTCCTCCGTGGTGACCTCGGGAATGGACAGCGGCGCGGCCGGTTCGACCCGCTGCAACGGCCACGGCCGCGCGTCGAGGTCGTAAACCGTCCGCAGCACTTCGTGGCGGCGCACCAGGTAATCCAGTGCGGACCGGACATGACCGACCGTGCAGCCGGCGGGCAGCGGGTAGCTGGTGGTGATGTGCGCTTCGTGCCGCGACCGCGCGGGGACACCCAGGTAACGCAAGAGGTGGTGGTGCTGGCCCCAGCACAGCTCCGCACTCTTCGACTTGGCACTCTTCGCCGCAGGCATCTGCCCTCCAACCGGTCAATCGACGTACGCAGATATTCACCCTTTCCGCCCCGGAATGGCAGTGGCCACCGGTGGCATTTTGTGCCCGGGGAAAAGCTGTCAGCGCGCCGGGACCGCATTCCCGCGAGAACTGTTGACAGAAGGAATAACCGTGAGGGAATCTAATTGCACTCCGCGGCCGGGAAATCCGGCCGGTTTCGGAGAAAATCAATTCTCATCCCCTAAGAATGAGGTAAATAACATGTCGAAGGTCGCCAGCAAGGCCGCGTCCAAGGCTGCTTCCAAGGCCGCGTCGAAGGCTGCTTCGAAGGCCGCGTCCAAGGCCGCCAGCAAGGCTGCCAGCAAGGCCGCGTCGAAGGCTGCGTCCAAGGCCGCGTGATGTCCGGCGGTATGGCGGCGGGGCGTTTCACGACGTTCCCGCCGCCCTACCGCCACATCGCTGACGAACGCCAGCTGAAGGACGCACCGGGTGGGAACCCCGAGTTCCACCCCGGTGCGTCCTCTCGCGACGAACCACCCGGGAAGGGCCATGACACCGACTGCGATTTCGCCTGCGCCATCCACGAAGACCCCGACGGGCAGCGCACCGGGCTGGTCCGGCCGGGCGTTCACCGACCAGGACCGCGACGCGGTGCTGGCCCTGTTCACCGAACCCGACTTCTACTTCCGCACCTGGGAGCCGGACACCCGGTCCGAGCGGGAGATCCTCGAACTCGTCGGCGACGACACCCGCATGCTGCTGGCCGACGGCCAGGTCGTGGGCCTGTACGCGCTGGAGAGCGAGGGCAGCGCACACGGCTGTCACTACGTCCTGCACCTGCGCCTGCGCGCCTCGGCCCCGCTGCTGTGGTGGACCTCGGCGTATCACGAGATCGTGCGCGCGGCCCGCTGGCGGCACGAGATCGTCCGGCTGGCCATCCGCTTCGCCGAGTTCGACGAACGCGGCCTGCGCACGGCGTACGCGCTCGGCCTCACCAACGAAGGCACCCTGTCCGGCGTCGTCGTGCACGACGGCCGGCGGCAGGGAAAGGTCTTCTTCTCACAGATTTGGAAACCGGAATCATGATGCTTCGCGGCTACCGAAGCGGTGACCACGGATTGCTGAACGGGCCATGGCCGCCGGGCGAGCTGCTCGGGCTGCCCTTGGCGGAGTGGCCCGCGCTGGCCGAACCGGCGAGCGTCCGGCCGCCGACCGACGACAGCGAGGAGCTGTGTGTCGTGCCGGGCGCCGGTTTCGTGCGCTACGCGGAGATCGACTGGGTGCACCGGCGCGCGCGGGTGGAGATCGGGCTGCGGCCCGGGCACACCGAAGCGCTTGACCTGCTGATGAAATCCGTTACCACACATGGCTTCCTGGGCCTCAACCTGCACCGCCTGCACGGCTGGGTCACCCCCGCCGCGAACCCGGCGACCGGTGCGCTGGAGAGCGCCGGATTCCGTCGAGAAGCGTCGGTTCCAGGCAACACGTGGTTCGACGGCCGGCCCGTCGAGCGCGAGATTTGGGCGGTGGTCAGGGATGCCTGAGATCCAGCTGTTGAGGGCTTCGGCCGCCGCGAGTGGCCTGCGGGGCGCCAAAGCGGAGGGCCGAGGATTCCTCGGTGTCGACCCGGTGACCCAGAACGACGCGCTGCTCGCCCGCGAGCTGACGCGCCAAGGCGCCCAGGTCTACCGCGCGGGCGACACCCTGGTGGGCTACGCGCCCAACCACGAGCAGCCTCGCCAGGCCTTTCTGGCCAGTACTTCCGCCGATCCCGAACCGATCCGCGCGGTGCTCGCGTTCCTGTCCACCTACCAGCGGTGCACCTCGTTCGTGGCGATGGTGCCCGCCGGGGCCGAGGCCGCCAAAGCGTTCGCGGGCTGCGGTTTCGAGCAGACCGGGGTGCTACGCGACCACCGCTATCAGTCCGGCGGCTACCAGGACGTCCTGGTACTGGCGAAAGGGGAGGTCCCGTGTCCTTCGTGACGGTCAGGCATTTCACCGAGGAAGACATCCCGCTGCGCACGGAACTGCTGCGGGAGTCGCACTTCCAGGCCAACCTCACCGACTTCGCGGCGTCGACCGACGACGACGGGCTCGCCGAAAACCAGCGCCGCACCATCGAAGAGCAGCATCGGACCAAGCGCATGTTCACCTTGTGCGGGCCGCAGAAACGCGTGATGGGGTTCGCCTGGATCACCTCGATCGACTGGCGCAACCAGTGTTGTGAGCTGTCCTTCGGGGTGCTCCCCCGCGACCGCGGTATCGGCGCCATCGCGGTCATCGCCGCGAACCAGTACCTGCGCCTCGAACTGAACATGGACATCATCGTCAACCAGGTGCTCGACCACAACAAGATGCTGCTCTCGGCCGAGGCGCTGGCGGACCAGCGCCGGGTGCGCTGCGACTTCGACTCCTACACCGTCGGCGAATGGCGCGCGGCGTGTTACTGGACCTCGACCGAGCAGGACGTGCGGGACCAGCAGGAGCAGGAGGCGATCCGGCGGCGCGAGGTCGCCGACCGCATCCGGGCCATGGCACAGCAACTATCCTGAGGGGGACGCCGTGACCGGCGGCTATCTGCGTTATCCGGCGATCCACGGGGACACCGTCCTGTTCGCCTGCGAGGACGACCTGTGGACGGTACCCGTCAGCGGCGGCCCGGCGAGCCGGTTGACCGCGGGGGTGTCGGAAGCGAGCCGCCCGCGGCTGTCCCCCGACGGCAAGCTGGTCGCGTTCGTCGGCGCCGACGACGGCCCCACCGAGCTGTACGTCATGGCGCTGGCGGGCGGCTCCAGCCGTAGGCTCACCTTCCAGGCCGCCCGCTGCGTCACGCTCGGCTGGCACCCGGTGACCGGCGAGATCCTCTACGCCAGCACCGCGGAACAGCCCGCGGGCTTCGGTTTCCGGCTGTTCGCCGTCGCCGCCACCGGTGGCGCGCCGCGCCTGCTCGACCTCGGCCCCGCGGACTCGATCTCCCACGGCCCGCTGGGGCACGGTGTTGTCGTCGGCCGCAACACCGCCGATCCCGCGCGCTGGAAGCGTTACCGTGGCGGCGGGGTCGGCGAGCTGTGGACCGGCGCGCGCCTCGACGGCTCGCTCACGCGGCTCCCGTCGCTGCCCGGAAATGTCGCGAATCCTTGCTGGGCCGGGGATCGGGTGTTTTTCATCAGCGACCACGAAGGCTTCGGCAACGTCTACTCGTGCCGTCCCGACGGCGGTGGCCTGACCCGGCACACCGATCACCACGACTACTACGCGCGCAACCTCTCGACCGACGGGCACCGGCTGGTCTACCACGCCGGTGCCCGGTTGTACGTGCTCGACGCCGACGGCGGCGGGCACCGGCAACTCGCCGTCGACCTCGCCGCCCCGCGAGCCCAGTGCGGTCGCCGGTTCGTCGCCGCGGCCGAGTATCTCGACGGCGCCCGGTTGAGCCCGGACGGCACCAAGCTCGCAATCACCGCGCGGGGCAAGGCTTTCACCCTCGCGCACTGGTCCGGGCCGGTACGACGACACGGCAAGCCGGACGGCGTGCGGTACCGCCTGCTGCGCTGGCTGTCCGACCGGCGGCACCTGGTCGCCGTCGCGGGCGACGACCAGCCGGACGAACGCCTCGTCCTGCTGACCACCGGTGGTGGTGAGGACGAGACCGTCCTGCCCATCGGCGATATCGGGTATGCCACCGAGCTTGCCGCCTCCCCCGCCTCCGGGCTGATCGCCTTCACCACGAACCGCCAGCAACTGTGGACCTTCGACACGGGCGACCTCACGACGGCACCCCGCCTGGTGGACACCAGCGAGTTCGAGCGGATCGAGGACCTGGCGTGGTCACCGGACGGCCGTTGGCTCGCGTACACCTTCCCCGACACACCAAGGACTTCGGCGATCAAGGTCGTCGAAGCGGCCTCGGGCCGTACCTACCGGGTCACCGAACCGGTGCTGCGCGACTCGCGCCCGGCGTTCGATCCGACCGGCCGCTACCTGTACTTCATCGGGCAGCGCGACCTGACACCCGAGTACGACCAGGTGCAGTTCGACATCGGCTTCCCGTTCGGCGCCCGGCCGTATCTGGTGACCCTGCGCGAAACCGATCCCTCGCCGTTTGTGCCCCGGCCGTTCGCGCCCGGCCGTGAGCCGGGTACCACCGGTCCGGGCGGGCCGCCGTTCGTCGAGATCGACCTGGCCGGCATCGAGCGCCGAGTCGTCCCGTTCCCGGTGCCGGAAGGGCGTTACGCCGAGATCCTCGCCCTGCCCGGCAAGGTGCTGCTGCTGTCGGTGCCGCTCACCGCGCCCGACCCGGTGCACCCCGAGGCCCGTGCCGAAGGCACCGCGGTCGTGGTCGACCTCATCACCGGGGAGGTGACCGAGGACTACCTCGGCGCGGTGGACGAGATGCACACCGACGGCGAAGGCGGCGTGCTGCTCTATCGCCGTGATCACCGGTTGCGGGTGCTGAAGGCCGACGGTGCCCAGGAAATCACCGAAGAACCGGAGATCCCGGACGCGGATCCCGGCCCGCACAACGGCTGGATCGACCTCGACCGCGTGCGCATCCCGCTGGACCCGGTCACCGAATGGCGGCAGATGTTCCGGGAAACCTGGCGCCTGCAACGGGAATGCTTCTGGGACGCCGGAATGTCCGGAGTGGACTGGGACGCGATGTACGAGCGCTACTCGCCGCTCGCCGACCGGGTCGCCAGCCGCTCCGAGCTGTCGGACCTGCTGTGGGAACTCCAGGGCGAGCTGGCGACGTCCCACGCGTACGAACGCGGCGGCGAATACCGCCCGGTGACGAGCCACGCGCAGGGCTTTCTCGGCGTCGACTGGGAGGTGACCGGCGGGCAATGGCACATCGCGCGGGTCCTGCGGGGCGACCCGTGGAACCAGGACGCGACGTCGCCGTGCAACCGGCTCGGGGTCGACATCCGGCCCGGCGACTCGGTGACGGCGGTCAACGGCCAGCCCGTCGGCCCGGCCGGGCCCGGTGAACTCCTTGTCGGGCAGGCGAATCACGACGTCGAGCTGACACTGTCCCGTGACGGCGCGCCGCCGCGGCAAGTCACCGTGCGGGCCAGCGGCAACGAATCCCGCGCCCGCTACCGCGACTGGGCCGAGCGCAACCGGGCGGACGTGCGGGCGATGTCCGGCGGCAGGCTCGGCTACCTCCACGTGCCGGACATGTTCCACACCGGGTACGCCGACTTCGTGCGCGGGTTCCTTACCGAACTGGACCGCGAAGGGCTCTTGGTCGACGTGCGGTTCAACGGCGGCGGGCAGGTGTCACCCCTGCTGCTCGACCGCTTGACGCGGCGCCGGGCGGGCGTCGAACACGGCCGCTGGAGCGGAGTCGCGCCGTATCCGGCCGAGTCGCCGCGCGGGCCGATGGCCGTGCTCATCAACGAGCACACCGGATCGGACGGAGAGATCTTCAGCCACGTGTTCCGCTCGCTCGGGCTCGGACGGCTGGTCGGCAGGCGCACCTGGGGCGGGGTCATCGCGACCTGGCCGCGGCACCGGCTGGTCGACGGCACGGTGACCACCCAGCCGGAATTCCGTTACTACCTGCGGAATGCCGGGGACTCGCTGGAGAACCGCGGCGTCGAGCCGGATGTCGAGGCCGACACCGCGCCACACCGGTATCTGTCCGATGAGGACGGTCAGCTGGCCGCCGCGGTCAGTCATCTCCTCGGGGAGCTCGACAGCGAATACGAACTGGCGGGCACGGCCTTGTTACTGCCGCAAACCCAGTGAACGCGATGTTCCCGGCGCTCAAGCTGCCGCCCGTCCTCCCGGCCCCCGAAGCCGGGTGGGCGGCGCCCGGGCCAGGGGAGTGTCACCTGTGGCTGGTGCCCGTGCGGCGGCGCCCCGGCTGGCTGGACGTGCTGAACCCCGAGGAACGCCAACGCGCAAGCCGTCTCGCGCGGATGCCCGCCGGGGACGTGTTCGTCACATCACGGGCGACCCAGCGCCTGGTCGGGTCCCGCTACCTCGGCGTCGCGCCGTCCGACGTCATCACCGATCGCGACTGCGCGCACTGCGACAACCCCGGCGCCCACCACGGCAGGCCGAGGTTTCGCGGGGCGTCGATCGAGTATTCCGTGTCGCACACGGAAAAGTGGCTGCTGATTGCGGTCACCGGGCACGGGCTCGTCGGGGCGGACATCGAGGACTTCACCACGATTTCGGACCCCGGCGGGCTGGCCGGTGCGACGCTGACTCCCCGGGAGAAACGCCTCTTCGACGGCCTTTCCGCCCCGCAACGGACTTCGTGGGTGCTTTCGGCGTGGACCCGCAAAGAGGCGGCGATGAAGCTCACCGGCCTCGGCCTCCAAGCACCGCCGAACCTCCTGGACGTAAGCCTCCCCACAGTCTCCGTCGCCGCCATCCCCCAATGGCCCACGACCCCTGTCCACCTCTACACCCTCGCCGCCCCCACCACCCCCTCCGCTCACGTCGCCGCCCTCGCCACCGACACCCCCCTGGTCGCCCTCTACCGTTACGCCCTCCCCGACTTGTGAGCGTTCCCGCCGGTTCTAACCGGCCGCAACGCTCACAAGCCCTGAAAATGCCCGTCCACGCACGTGTGTCCTTTGTGGTGTTCACGACTCCTGGTGGACGAGACCGGCGGCGAACTCGGCCAGTGCGCCGCGGTCGGGCAGCGAGGTCTTCACCAGCAGGCTCGCGACGTGTTTTTCCACCGTGCGCGAGGAAATATGCAGCCGGGTCGCGATGACTTTATTGGCACAGCGCTGAATCAGTAGTTGCAGCACTTCGAATTCGCGCAGGGTGACGCCGATCTTGCGCAGCTGGTCCGGCACGCGGTCGTTGCCGGTCCGCCGCTGCCGCACCGATTCCCCCGAGCGCCGCAGCAAGGTGCGGCACGCGCTCGCGACCGGCGTCACCCCGGTGCGGTGGAAGTGGTTCTCCGCTTCCCGCAGCCAATCCGCCGGGTCGCCCCAGCCGTCCTCGATGGCGGCTTCCGCGACGAGCCGCAGCCCGAGCTGGCGCGCGGTCACGAACGGCTCGGCGTCCAGTGCCGCGCGCGCCATCGCCGCCATGGCCTCGTCGCCGCGTCCGGCCCGGCCGAGCAGCACGGCGTCGGTCAGCGAAACGAACTGCCGGTTCCACCGCATCCGCCCGGCGGGGCTCGCGGCGACCTCGCGGTGTTCGTCGCGGCCCGCCTGGCCGTCGAGCGCGTCGAGGAACAGCTTGAGGCCGTGCGGGCCCGCCAGGTGGAACGTACTCTGCTGCTTCGCCTGGTCCGCCGAGATCGCTTCGAGCTCGGCCTTCGCCGCGGCGCGGTCCTCTTCCAGCAGTGAGCAGAACACCTGCGCGAGGCCGCGCGCCAACGGCGCTTCCGGCGATTTGGCGCCGCCGCTCTCGGCGAAGTCCGCGAGCGCGACGCGCATCCCCTCGCGGTTTCCGCGATGCCCGGCGAGCACCGCGCGCGCCATCTCGACATACCGGGTGACGGCGACGAGCTTCATCCGCAGCGAGTCGGCGTAGCAGGCGTCGAGCCGCTCCTCGGCACGGTCGAAATCCCCGCACAGCACCGCGTGCAGCCCCAGCACCGCCTCGGCGTTCTGCGCCAGGCTGATCCCGCCGGTCCGGAACGACTCCGTGCGCGCGGTCTCCAGCGCGCTCGGATCGGCCTCCGACAGCCAGGCGTTGCCGCCGAGGCCGATGAGCGCGTAATTGCGCCAGCTGGTCAGGTGCTGCTCGGCGGCGATGTCGAGCATCCGGCGGAAGCATTCGTCGGACTCCGCCATGTCCCGCTCGCGGACCACGAATCCCACCGCGTAGAGCGCTTGGCAGGCCGTCGACGGCTGCCCGGTGCGCTCGGCCCCGGCGACCGCGCGGCGGCCGAGTTCCTCGCTGCGCCTCACCCGATCGGGGACCGGGCCCGACATCGTGAGGTACGCGTCGACGGCGTCGACGGCCACGCTTTCGGACTCGCTGGCGTCGGGCGGGAGCATCGACCGCGCCGCGGCGACCTGGGCGGCGCCCTCGGCCCAGCGCCCGGCCACCTGCGCGGCCCACGCGAGCCGGACGTGCAGGTCGATCTGCCGAGTGTTGTCGCGACCGGCGCCGACCGGACGCAGCGTTTCGGCGACGCGGACGGCCCTGTCGAACTGGCCCGCCTCGGTCAGCGCGTGCAACAGTGTCTCGAGCAGGTCGCGGTATTCGTCGGCGTGTTCACGATCGTCGCGGGCGTCGCCGAGCAGTTGCTCGGCGTTTTCCAACACGACGATGGCCGACCCGGGCGCCCCGTCGGCGAGCGCGCGGCGGCCGGCTTCCAGGTACAGCGCGGCCGCGGCCCAGCGGTCGCCGGTGGCCAGCTGCAGGGCGGCGACCAGGTGGCACCACTCCCCCGGCAGCCCGGGGTGCGCCTCGGTCACGGCCTCGGCGGCACGCGCGGACAGCGCGACGCGGTCGGCCGGGACGAGCCCCGCCAGCAGCGCTTCGGCGGTCAGCGGGTGTTGGAAGGTGTACCAGTCGCGGCCGCGCTCGTCCGGGGACAGCAGCTGTGCCGAGACGGCCGATTGCAGGTGACTGAACAGGCTGTGGTCGTCGAGCCCGCTGACCTGCTGGACCACCGAAAGCGGGAACCGCCTGCCCAGCACGGCGGCGATCGAGAGCAGCTG
>Ga0247768_1000739_pt1 | contig 11792 bp, 9 predicted proteins | sample UWRJL016104C6_FD_179944 | JGI IMG/M metagenome (GOLD analysis project Ga0247768, IMG submission 179944) | Plant litter microbial communities from Arlington Agricultural Research Station in Wisconsin, United States - UWRJ-L016-104C-6 | ecosystem: Environmental > Terrestrial > Plant litter >... | reverse complement strand
CGCGGGGATGACGGCAGGAAATACGCTTGGGGCGACGGCGCTCCGGACCCCGAGCAGCTCGCTTGCTTCGGACGCAAAGTAGGCGCCAAAGACGCGACCACCATGCCGGTGGCTTCGTACCCGCTCGGGCGCGGTCCTTATGGCCATTTCGATTTGACCGGCAATGTCTGGGAGTGGACCGCAGACATCTACGACCCGATGGCGTACGGCCGCGACGGCCGCGATCGAGGCGTACCGGGCAGCTGCGAGCAGGTGCTCGAGTCACTGGCCTCGCTGCGCAAAGCCAAGCGCCAGGGCTATACCGGATCGAATCCGATCCCCACGACCTGCGAGCGCGCCTTGCGTGGCGGCGCATTCAACTATCCCGGCGCCTCGCTGCGTGCCTCGAACCGGGTACATCACCCGCCTGAGTGGCGCATGCTCGTGGCCGGCTTTCGCTGCGCGCGGGATCGGTGACACAAGACCGACACGGAAGCCCAAGCGCGCACCGGGAGACCTTCCATCGACATGCCGCTCGCCCCAAACACCGCCACTTTTATCGGGCAATTCGCGGTGTTTTCTGGGTATTGTGGCAGAGCGTGCTAATCTGCAGAGCTTGACGAGAGCATCGCGTCACATCTCGACTAAAGATCGCGTGCTCGACACAGGGCCTGCACGGCTGATTGCCATTGCCGGTTCGCAGGCAGGCAGAAAATTCAAGATCGGCGACCACGCCGTGATTGGCCGCAGCGGCGACGCTTCCGTGACGCTCGAGGACCCCGAGGTCTCGCGCAGCCACGCGCGCGTCTCGAAAAGCGATCTGGGTGCGTACTTGCTGGAGGACCTCGGCAGCAAGAACGGCACGCAAGTCAACGGCTTGCCCATCACTCGCCATTTGCTGTCCTTCGGCGACAAGATCCAGGTCGGCCCGCACGTCATGCTGCTGTTCGTACCCTTCGATCCTATCGAAGATCAGCTGCTCCAGAGGCAACGTTTGGAAGCGTTGGGGCGCGTGGGCGCCGGCGTCGCCCATGACCTGAACAACATGCTCGGCGCGATCGGTGCGAGCATCGACTATCTGGGCAAGCTGCCCGCAGAGCGCATGCTCAACAGCGAGGAAGTGCGCGAGTGCTTCGAGGACATTCGGCTGGCCTCCTCGCAGGCCTCCGAGCTCACGCGCGGAATCCTCAAATTCGCGCGCGGCCGCGCTCAGGCGCATTCACCGGTCGATTTGTCGGGCCTGTGTAACGACGTGATGCGGCTGATTCGCCACACGTTCGACCGTGCGATTCAGATCGAATCCAAGATCTATCCTGGGCTGTCGGTGCGCGGCGATCAGGCGGAGCTGCACCAGGTGCTGATGAACCTGTGCCTCAATGCTCGTGATGCGATGCCGCGCGGCGGTGTGCTGCGCGTGTCGGCCAGAGCCATCGCCCCCGGCACGGAGGCGTTGCCCGAACAACTGAACGCGGAGCTGACGCACCTCGTGCTGAGTGTCGAGGACACCGGCGTCGGCATGGATGAAGCGACGCGCGGGCGCATCTTCGAAGCATTCTTCACGACCAAGCGAGAAGGTGCCGGCTTTGGCCTGGGCTTGGCCACCGTCAAGGAAGTGGTTGCCTTCCACGGCGGTCAGATCCGCATCGAAACCGAAGAGGGCAAAGGCACTCGTTTCTTGGTGTTCTTGCCGATGCACGAGTCGGATCACGACTTGCGCAAGGTAACCGGCGCTCACGAACCGCTGCAGTCGTCGAGCTCTCGCGGCTTGATCCTGCTGGTCGACGATGAAGAGGTCGTGCGTCGCAGCTTCGCCCGCCTGCTGCGACAAGCCGGGCACCTGGTCGTGGAAGCGCCCGACGGGGTGAAAGCCGTCGAAACCTACCGCCAAGCCTATCCACGGCCGAATCTCGTCATTTTGGACCTGGACATGCCCGTGCTCAGCGGTGAAGAAACTCAAGATCGCTTGCTCGATGTCGACCCCCATGCGCGCATCCTATTCGTCTCCGGTCACGACGAGCCCACCCGTGAGTCCGCCGTGCACGCGCGCGGCGCCCTCGGCTTTCTACGCAAGCCATGCAAAGTCCAGGTGCTACTGGGCGCGGTCTCCGATGCGCTGGGCGACGCGGAAGTTCACATCGACCACGAAGAACGCACGCGCCCGGTCTGAGCTTGGGCGGCGCTCTCACCCCTTCGGGTGTCGCGAAGCGCGTCGCTCCGGCATCGCAGCTCGGAGTGCGTTCTTGTTCCCGTCGGGTTGCAGTTGACGCGCAGCGCCCGCGACTTCGCCAGGTGGAGTTTCGCGTGCTTCAGAACGAATAGGCGTGGGCTTCGCCAAATCCAGCGCGGCAAAGTAAGGCCCGATCGCGCTCCGGCCCGGCAATCTGGACGAATTCGGCCTTTTTCCGATCGTTGCAAGGACGCAACAGTGAGTCCGAAAATGGCAGCTGGTCGTGCTCGTTGGGAGTGAGCACACTCTGCCTACGCTTGCGATGGCGCAGCGCTTCCCGAGGAGTTTAACATGTCAGAATCGAATCAATGGGTCATCGACGCCTCTCACTCGAACGCGGGCTTCACGGTGAAGCACATGATGATCACCAACGTGCGCGGTGAGTTCACCAAGCTCGAGGGCAAGGTCAGCTGGGATCCGAGCAAACCGGAAGCCACGCAGATCGAAGCAGTGATCGACGTCGACTCGATCAGCACGCGTGAAGAGAAGCGTGATGGTCACCTGAAGAGCCCGGACTTCTTCGACGCCGCGAAGTATCCGAAGATCACGTTCAAGTCCAAATCGGTCAAAGCCAAGGGCAAGGAAGAGCTCAGCGTCACCGGTGATCTGAGCATTCACGGCGTCACCAAAGAGGTGGTGCTCGAGGTCGAAGGTCCGAGCGCTCCGTCGACGGATCCGTTCGGTAACTTGCGCATCGGCGCGACCGCGACCACCAAGATCAAGCGCGATGACTTCGGCTTGGTGTGGAACGCGGCACTGGAGACGGGCGGTGTTTTGGTGGGTACTGACGTCAAAATCACCATCGACATTTCGTTGATCGCGCAGAAATAAGCGCTCATGGCCGGTTCTGGAGGCGTGCGGAGGGCGAGACCCGGCGCCTCCCGGGGTAGTATCCAGGTGATGAGTGACCTGGATCTCAACGACGTGGCCGCGTTCGTGCGCGTCGTTGAAAATAGTGGCTTCGCCAAGGCGGCACGCGGCCTCGGCGTGCCGACCTCGACCGTCAGCCGAGCGGTTGCGCGCTTGGAAGAGTCGGTCGGTGTGCGGCTGCTGAATCGTACGACACGCAACCTGAGTGTCACCAGCGAAGGGCACGCTTTTCATCAGCGGGTGGCGCCGCTCGTGGCTTCGCTGCGCGACGCGACGCGCACGCTCGGTTCGGGCGGAAAGGAGCCGGAAGGGTTATTGCGCGTGACCGCGCCCAACGATATTGGCTCGGCGTTTCTGTCCGAAGAGGTAGTGCGCTTTTGCGAGCGCTACCCGCTCTTGCGCGTCGAGCTGGTGCTGACCAATCGCAAGCTCAACTTGGTCTCCGAGGGCATCGACTTGGCGGTGCGCGCCGGTCGGCTCGAGTCGTCCTCACTGGTGGCCCGCAAGATAGGAACGTTGCACGTCGAGTTGTATGCTGCCCCGAGCTACGCCGAACGCCACCGCTTGCCGACCGCGCTGGGCGAGCTCGCTCGCCATCAGATCATCGGCGTCGCAGCCAAAGACGGCAGAGTCAGCTGGCAACTGGAAGGGCCGCGCGGGCAAGAAACTCTGGAACTGAGCTGCCGAATCGCCTGTGATGACTTCGGCTTCGTCCGTGCGGCCGCGGTCGCTGGCGGCGGGATCGGCCTTCTGCCGCGCATGATTTCGGCCATCGACGTGGCAAATGGCAGACTCGTGCCCGTGCTGCCCGAGTATGGGCAAAAGGGAGCGGCCTTGTACGTCGTCTACCCGTCCGCCCGGCAGGTACCGACCAAGGTCAGCCTGTTCCGCGATTTCTTGGCCAAGACCTGCACGCAAGCCCTCAAAGAATGAGCGCGGACCACGCGGCGGCGATGGTACCTTCACCGGCCAGGCGCGATGGATCCCGTTGCAAAAGCTGTGCTGCTCGTCAGCATCGGGCTCGGCTGCGCGGCGATCGCGAGTTGCCGCACCGGGCAGCCCGAAAGCCCGGGCGCGAACGGCTCGCTGCCGAGCCCGACGCACTCGGGTGAGGTGCGCAGCAACATCCTTCGCACTGACTACGCGGGCTCGGAGGCTTGCGCCGGCTGCCACGGAAAACAATACGCAGCCTGGCTCGACTCGCCCATGCATCGCATGACGCGAGATTTACAGCAAACCCAGATCAACGCCCCTTTTGCCGGCAATATCTTTCGATTGCGTGGCGATTCACTGAGACTCGAACGCATCGACGGACAGCGTTTCATGCGCTTGCTCGGGAAGAGCGCGGGCGACCAGGATACGCTTTTTCGAGTGACGAAAGTGATCGGGGGGCGCTACCGAGAAGACTTCGTGGGCGCCGAGGTCGATCCCGCGTCGCCGCTCGCGGCTGCTCGCGACGTCGAGCGTATCCTGCCCGTGTCCTATTTGGTGTTCAACGGCGAGTGGCGCTACAAGGGTTATTCTGTGATGGTGCGCGAGCGCTCGGCGCTCGAACCTGGGGTGGTCTGGCAGACCGGCTGCATCTTCTGTCACAATACCGCGCCCGCTTTGTCGCTGTTGCTCGACGACCTGTATGGCGAACGCGCCCACAGCTACCAGGGCTCGGCCAGTGTCGAGCTGCCCGACGACAAGCGCCCGCGCTACGTGGTGAGTGACGAGGCCGCGCTCAAACGCGCGCTCGGAAGTGAGCTATCTTACCTCGGCAACGCCCGAGACATCGCTGATTACGGCCTCAAACGCGCGCTCACGGTGAGCATCGACGGCACGCGCGATGCCTTTCGCGAGCGGCACTTGACCGAGCTCGGCATTGGCTGCGAGGCATGTCACGGCGGCGCACGGGAGCACGCGCGCGATCCCGGTGCTGCGCGCCCGACGTTCGCGCTGCGCAGTGAATTTCTGCGAGTCACCAGCGCGAGCGGCAGCGAGCCCAGCCACGCGCAAGACATCAATCGGGCCTGCGCCAAGTGCCACACCGTATTGTTCTCACGCTATCCCTACACCTGGGAGGGTCGAACGCGCCGCCATGATCCTGGGGGCGCCACCATCAACTCCGGGGAAGCCCGTGATTTCTTGCTCGGCGACTGCAACGAACGACTCAGCTGCGTGCATTGTCACGACCCACACGCCGAGGATGCCAAGAGCTCGCTGCTCGCGCTCGAAGGCCCCCAGGGCGACGCGCTGTGCGCGAGCTGCCATCGCCAATTCAGCACGCCTGCGGCGCAGCGCGCACACACGCATCACTCCGCAGACAGCGCCGGTAGCCACTGCCTGAATTGCCACATGCCCAAGAAGAACCTGGGGCTCGCCTACGAGCTCACGCGCTATCACCGCATCGGCTCGCCCACCGATCGCGAGCGAGTCGAAGGCGATCGCCCACTCGAATGCGCGCTGTGCCACACGGACAAGAGCGTCGATGAGCTCGCGTCGACCATGGAACGCCTGTGGCACAAGCGTTACGACCGGGCCGCCCTGCGCCGGCTGTATGGCCAGGATTTGCGCGTGAACGCGCTGGAGGCGACGCTCCGCTATGGCAAGCCCCACGAACAAGGCACCGCCGTCGCCATTGCCGGCCGCGATCGTCGGCTGGACCTTTTGCCATTGATCACTGAACAACTCGCCAACGACTACCCATTGGTGCGCTACTTTGCGCGCCACGCCGTGGAACGAATCACCGGAGCGCCGCTCCCCGTCGATATGAACGAAGCCGGCGCAGACATCCTGAGAAGCGCCCAGAGCTACCTTTCCGCGAACCCCCAACGGAGCCCCGCACAGTGACCCTTCGCAGCTCGCAGCAAATGGCCTTCTTGCGCCAATCGGAAATTCGCAACATGACCGTGGAGTGCAGCAAGCTCGCGGGCATCAACCTCTCCCAAGGGGTGTGCGACACCGAGTTACCCGAAGTGGTCCGCTTGGGCGCTGCCGCGGCCATGCTCGAGGGCACGAATAGCTACACCCGCTACGATGGACTTTTTTTGCTCCGTCAGGCGATCGCGAACAAGATCTTGCGCGACACGGGCGCGACCGTCGACCCGGAGACCGAGGTCGTCGTGACCAGCGGTGCCACGGGCGCCTTTTACGCGGCCTGCCTGGGCCTGTTCGACGCGGGCGACGAGGTCGTGCTGTTCGAGCCTTACTATGGCTATCACGTCGACACGTTACGCGCCGTGTCCGTGACTCCGCGTTTGGTGCCGCTCGACGTGCGAGATTGGTCGTTCTCCGCAGCGGCTCTGCGCGCCGCAATCGGCCCGAAGACGCGCGCAATCGTCGTCAACACACCGGGCAACCCTTCCGGCAAGGTGTTCACTCGTGCGGAGCTCGAGCTGATTGCCGAGCTTGCACGTGAATTCGACTTGTACGTGGTTACGGACGAAATTTACGAATATTTCCTGTACGACGGCCGGAAGCACGTCTCCTTCGCCACGCTGCCTTTCATGCGCGAGCGCACGCTGACGCTGGGCGGCTTCAGCAAAACGTTCTCCATCACCGGTTGGCGCGTCGGCTACCTCGTGGGCCCAGCCGAGCTCTGCCACAAGCTCGGCCAAGTGCATGACCTGGTGTATGTGTGCGCGCCGGCCCCGCTGCAAATAGGTGTGGCGCGCGGGCTCGAACAACTGCCCGCTTCCTTCTACGAAGAGTTGCAGAGCTCGTATGCGCACAAGCGCGAGAAGCTGTGCGCCTCGCTGGAGCGCGCCGGCATCACCCCCCACGTGCCTCAGGGCGCGTACTACGTCTTGGCAGATTCGCGCAATCTGCCTGGAGAAAGCCCCAAAGAGCGCGCGCTTTCCTTGCTTCGCTCGTGCGGTGTGGCCGCCGTGCCGGGCAGCGCGTTTTTCGAAGGCGGGCGCGGCGATGACCTACTACGGTTCAGCTACGCCAAGCGCGAAGCGGAGCTCGACGAAGCCTGCCGCCGCTTGGACGCATTTGTGCGCTAGCCAGGAGAACGCGATGACAGAAAACGATTCGAAGTTCGTACTCGAGCTGCCCGGCGTCGAGCGGGTTCAGCTGCACGGTCTGCCGGCGGTGCGCGTTTCCAATGAAAGCGCGTCCGGGCTCGTGTACTTGCAAGGCGCGCATCTCGCGGCCTGGCAACCCACGGGTCACGGACCCGTGATCTGGGTGAGTGAGAACGCCGTGTACGGGGCGGGCAAGGCCTTGCGCGGCGGCGTGCCGATTTGCTTTCCATGGTTCGGCCCCCACGCCGAGCACAAGGAGCTGCCCGCACACGGCTTCGCTCGCACACGCGCCTTCGAGTACCGCGGCGCGCGCCTCGATTCGAGCGGACGCACGGAGCTCGAATTCGTGCTGGACAGCGACGAGCAGACGCTGAGCGTGTTTCCATATGCGTTCACGGCGCGGCTGCGCGTGGCACTCGGGCAAAGCTTGAGGCTCGCGTTTTCGGTCAGCAATCGCGACCTGCAGCCGTTCGCGTTCGAAGAGGCCTTGCACAGCTACTTCGCGGTCGGCGACGTGACACGAGCCTCGCTGCGTGGGCTCGAAGGTGCGCGCTACGTCGACAAGGTACGGGAGCAGTCCCTATTCACCGAAGGCCAGCGCGAGCTGCGCTTCGTCGCGGAGACCGATCGCGTGTACGAAAGCACGGCTACATGCACGATCGACGACCCAGCTGGAACGCGCAAAATCGTGATCGAGAAGCAAAACTCCGCGGCCACCGTGGTCTGGAACCCGTGGCGAGAGCGGGCGGCGCAAATGTCGGACCTCGGCGCTAGCGCTTGGCCGGGAATGCTGTGCGTCGAGAGCGCCAATGTAGGAAAGTCGCGCGTGACGCTTTCACCCGGCGAGTCGCACGAGCTAGAGGTTGCGGTCTCCGTGAGCGGGATTTCCTGAGCAGAACGTGACAAGCTAGCGCCCACCGTAGCCCCCGTAAGGACCCCGCACCGCCTTGGCGCAACCCAAACAGCGCATCACCCAGGAACACGTCGTCGGCGGCGGGCCCGCGCGCTTGATCGTGCTCGAAGGCCCTCAGGCGGGTCAGAAGTTCAAGATCGACGGCGATGTCGTGCTCGGGCGCGCGATCGACTCCACCGTGGTGCTCGAGGATCCGGAGGTATCACGCAGCCACGTGCGCATCACACGCAGCCACGCCGGCGTATACATCGTCGAGGACATGGGCAGCCGCAACGGCACGCAGGTCAACGGCGTGCCGATTCAGAAGCAGTTTCTGAGCTTTGGCGACAAGATCCAAGTCGGACCGCGCGTGCTGATCCTGTTTGCGCCGTTCGACCCGATCGAAGACCAACTGTTGCAACGCCAAAGGCTCGAAGCGCTCGGGCGAGTGGGCGCGGGCGTGGCACACGACCTGAACAACATGCTCGGCGCCATCTCGGCCAGCATCGATTTTTTGAGCCGGCTACCGCCGGACCGCCCGGTCGGCGCACCTGAGGTCAAAGACAGCGTCGCGGACATTCGCACGGCGCTGGGGCAGGCCAGTGAGCTTGCCCGAGGCATTCTGAAATTCGCGCGCGGGCGCAGCCGCGGTCACGCGTTGGTGGATCTTTCGGTCGTGTGCCAGGAGGTGATCCGCCTGGCGCATCACACGTTCGATCGCTCGATCGTGCTCGAGCAATCCATCGAATCCAATCTGATCGTTTCCGGGGATCAGGCCGAGCTGCACCAGGTGATCATGAACCTGTGTCTGAACGCGCGTGATGCCATGCCAGGCGGCGGAACATTGCGTATTCGCGCGGAGCTGGACCCCACGCACGACGACCGCGCGCGCGTTCGAGTCAGCATCGCCGACTCCGGCACCGGCATGGACAGCGCGACGCGGGCGCGGATTTTCGAGCCGTTCTTCACGACCAAGCCCGAAGGCGCAGGCTTTGGCCTGGGCCTGTCCACGGTCCGTGAGGTGATCAACATGCACGGCGGCGATGTCGAGGTACTGAGCGCGCCCGGCAAGGGCACCTGTTTCTTCATCTACCTACCGGCCAGCATGGGCCAGCCCCAGCCTGTGCGCATCACCAGCGGGCACCGTGATTTGCGGCCGCAATCAGGGACCTCTGCCCGCATCTTGCTGGTCGACGACGAAGAGGTCGTTCGCCGCAGCACCGCACGGCTCCTGCGCCAAGCCGGTCACGAGGTCTTGGAAGCAGCGGGCGGCAAAGAGGCCACTCAAGTCTATGCCAACACCGAGCGCTATCCGGATTTGGTGATTTTGGATCTGGACATGCCATTTCTGAACGGCGAGCAAACGCAACGCGTGATCCTGAGCATCGATCCCACGGCGCGTATCCTGTTCATGTCCGGGCATGAAGACTTCGTACGCGAAAACGCGACCAGCGTCGGCAAAGCCGCCGGCTATCTGCGCAAGCCGTGCAACGTCGGACTCCTGCTGTCAACGGTGAACGATGTGCTGCGAACGGACCGCCTCGGGGATGACGAGGCGCCCGAAGAGCGGACGCGGCCCGGGCTGAGCATCGGCAGTTAGTCGGCCGAGCCGAGGGGCGACAGCGCGGCCGCACACCAAGTCGTCGTATGGCGAGGCGCTTTGTACCGCTCGAGCGTTCGAGCGATCGGCATCTGTCGGCCTTTCGCTGGGCTCCGCGCACGGCTCGTTTGATGCAGTCAGCCCGTTCATGACCAGGTCCTTGCTGCATTCCGTGTATTGGCTCACCTTCCCGAGCGCTGCGCTCCTCGCTGCCGCGTGCGGTAGCGGAGGCTTTGACGCACAGCCAGACGGCAGGGGTGGAGCCGGCGCGTCCGCTGCTGGTCAGCACAGTGGCGGTGTCAGTTCCGGGGGCAAGAGCTCCGGGCACGCCGGTGCGGGCTCAGGGCACGCCGGTGCGGGTGACGACGGCGGTGCGGATGGCGAAGCCGGTAGTGCGGGGAGTGAAGATGATGCCACGGGCGGCGTGAACGGCAGCGCGGGGGGCGTGAGCGGCAGCGCAACCGCTGGCCGCAGCGGTACGCAAGGCGGTGCCGGTGGCACAGGCGCGGGTGGCTCGCACGCTGGTGCGGCCGGCTCGCACGCTGGCGCGGGTGGCTCGCACGCTGGCGCGGGTGGCTCGCACGCTGGCGCGGCCGGCTCACACGCTGGCGCGGGCGGCAGTGCTGGTAGCGGGGGCGCCGTCCAGTACTTGGGACCGAGCGTGGGCGCCGCCAAATCCTTCGCAGTGCTCGCCTATAGTGCCATCACCGCCGCCAACATTTCGCCCGTCATCGGTGACATTGGCGTGAGTGCTGGCGCGGTGTCGACGATTACGGGCTTCGACTCACCCTTGGTCAAGAAATTTGGTCTCGATTCGCTGGCTCCGAACGACCAGCTCACGACGTTGGCCCAGCAGGCCGTAACGGCCTTGGTTGGCAACATCGATCCGCGCCCGTGCGACGCCGACTACACGAACGTGGTCGGCGGTCTGACCGGCGACATTACGCTCAATCCCGGCGTCACGTGCATGAACAGCTTCAGTAGCGACGTACTCCTGAACGGGCACCTCACGCTCGATGCTCACGGGGATCCGAACGCGTTCTTCATCATCCGAGGTAACCTAACCCTGACCGTCGCGGACGCCGCGCAGGTGATCCTGAGCAACGGCGCGCAAGCCTGCGGCGTATTCTGGCGGATCAGCAAGCAAGTGACGATCGGCAAGACCGTCCAATTCTACGGCAATGTGATCGCGGGCTCCGCCATCACCATGAAGACCGGGTCGACGTTGGTTGGGCGCGCGCTCGCTCGAACCGAAGGGGTACAGGTCGACGCCAACACGGTCACCGTTCCGAGCGACGGTCTGGTCGGCTCGGCTGGCGTCTGCACTCACATGCAGTGATTTCCGGTCCCTCGAATGAAGAAGTCATACGACGCCGGATTTTGCTCGACCGAACGCCTCCCTGTTCCAAAAACAAAGCGCGTGTACGCGCTTTGTTTTTGAAACCAGAGGGCGCCCGTTCGAAATGGAGCGCGTGGACGCGCCCGCTGTTCACGCGCAAGTCCTCAAGGCAGCGGCTCGAGCGGGCCGCCGGGTGGCGGGTGCGCTTCGCTGTCTTTGATCAGTTGCTCGTAGCGTGTTTGCTGATCGGGGCGGAGCAGCGCGCGGATTTCGCTGTCCATCTGGGCTTTTTGCGCGTGCAGCGGCGTGCCGCAGCGGGCCATGATGTCGCGGGTGAGGTCGCGGCGCTGCTTTGCGTATTTGCCGAGGATGTCGCGCACGCGCTCCTCTTGTGCGTCGTCCAGCTTCAAGCGGTGGGCGAGCGCGCCCAGGCGTCGGTATTCGAAGACCGAGCCGTGGTCTCGGAACATGCTTCGGTAGCGACGCTGCAGCATCGCGCGCGAGCCCGCGCCGCCGAGCACGATGCCCAGCAGGAACACGAGCAGGAGCGCTGCGTAGCCTTTGAGCTTCGCGCGCTCCATCACTCGAGCTCCATGGAGGCATAGGAAGCCGCTAACTCGTCGTCGACGCTGCCGTCGACTTGTACGGCCCACAGCACGGCCATGGCCGTGGCAATCGCCGCCACGGGTAGTAGGCGGCGCGCGGAAAACCAGGTCGTTTCGAGGAAGCTTGGTGCCGCCTCGTGCTCGATCGCGAGCATCACGCGCGCGGAGAAGCCCGCGCTCGGTCGTAGCGCGTTGGTGGCGCCGGACAGGCGTGCCAGGCGTTGCTCGAAGTCTTCTGGTTCGCTCACGACTGCTCTCTCTTCTGAC
>Ga0247768_1000736_pt1 | contig 11801 bp, 10 predicted proteins | sample UWRJL016104C6_FD_179944 | JGI IMG/M metagenome (GOLD analysis project Ga0247768, IMG submission 179944) | Plant litter microbial communities from Arlington Agricultural Research Station in Wisconsin, United States - UWRJ-L016-104C-6 | ecosystem: Environmental > Terrestrial > Plant litter >... | reverse complement strand
GTTGCGGCCGAAGTAGTCCCCGTCGCGTGGCACGACGACACCGACGTGCATGCCGATCCGCACCAGCACCCGCTCCCGCCGGAGATGCCTGTTCCGGCCGGCCCCGATGGCCCGCTGGATGCCCAGGCCGGCCCGCGCGGCGTCGCCGGGATCGGCGAAGACCACCATGAAGCCGTCGCCCTGGGTCTTCACGACGTGCCCGTGGCGACGGCGGACCTGGCGGCGCACGATCCGGTTGTGGGCCTCGAGAACGGTGAGCCAGCGGTTGTCGCCCAGCCGCTCGTTGAGCGGGGTGGAGTTCGCGATGTCGGAGAACAGCACGGTGACGGTTCCATCCGGCGCCATGGCCCGCACGACCTCGTCGCGGTCCTCACTGAGCCAGCGCTGCACGTCGTCCAGCGAACTGCTCAACAGGCCGCTGACGCCGGTGTCCCGCACGCGCACCGTGGCTTCAAGCACCGCGCGGGCGGCGCGTCCGGCAAGGCTCGCCCGCGGCCGCCAGGACGCCGCGCGCAGTTCACGCAACTCCCGCCGGGCCAGCACGAGTGCCCGCGCGAGCACGCCGATCACCACCGCCGCGAGCACGCACACGGCCCCGAGCACCACGATCTCCACGGCTTTGAGTGTACATTTGTACACTCAAAGCCGTGCGCGGACCTACTTCAGCCAGTCCCGGTAGTGCGTGGGCGCGATGCGGGCGCCGCTCTTCGTGGTGAGGACGTCGCCGTGGACGGCGGCGAACATCCCGGCGGTGTCGTCGACGGTCACCGAACGCTTGTCACCCTTGGCCGCGAGCGTGATACGGCCCAGCTCGTCCAGCGGGTAGGTCTCAGGCCCGCCGACGTTGAGAATGCCGCCCAGGGGTGACCCGGCCGCGACGTCGGCGACAGCGGCGGCGACGTCGGCCGCCGCGATCGGCTGCAGCGGGGTGCGCGGCAGGCGGACGGTGTTTTCGTCGGCCGTCCAGGACAGGACGGCGTCGACGAACTCCATGAACTGGGTGGCGCGGACGATGGAGTACGGGATCGGGCCCGCCCTGAGGATGTTCTCCTGGAGCGTTTTGGCGCGGTAATAGTCGAGTTCGGGCACCTGGTCGACGCCGACGATGGACAGGATCACGAAATGCCCCGCCCCGGCCCGCTGGGCCGCGGCCAGCAGGTTGTCCATCGAGGACTGGAAGAACGCGAGCGAAGCGTCGTCGAAGGTCGGGGAATTGGTCAGGTTGACCACCACGTCGGCGCCGGCGAGCGCCTCGTCCACCCCTTGCCCGGTGAGGATGTCGACCCCGGTGGACAGCGAGTGCGGCACGGCCTCGTGCCCGGCGCCGTCCAGTTCCTTCACGACCAGCGAACCGATGAGACCCGTTCCGCCGATGACTGCGAACTTCATGACACACCCTCTCGATCAAACTCGGATAGTTTGTATCCGAGATACTACTCGGACATCGAGTGTCCGAGTCAAGAGGCAGTTCGTTAGAGTGACGAGGTGAAGATCTCCGGTGGCGTCGAGTGGGCACTGCACTGCTGTGTCGTGCTGACCACGGTGGATGCGCCGGTCCCGGCCGCGCGGCTGGCCGAACTGCACGACGTCTCGCCCAGCTACCTCGCGAAGCAGCTCCAAGCCCTCTCACACGCCGGGCTCGTCCGCTCGGTCCAAGGCAAGGCGGGCGGCTACGTCCTCACCCGCTCCCCCGCGACGATCACCGCGCTGGAAGTCGTCGAAGCCGTCGACGGCCCCGGCCCCGCCTTCGTCTGCACCGAAATCCGCCAGCGCGGCCCGATGGCGACCCCGCCGGAGGCCTGCGCCGCGCCCTGCGCCATCACCCGCGCCATGGCCGGTGCCGAGGCCGCCTGGCGCGACGCCCTGCGTTCGATCTCCGTGGCCGACCTGGCCCGCAACGTCGGCTCCGACTACGGCCCCGGCGCCCTGGCCGGGATCAGCACCTGGCTGCACTCAGGCCAAGCCTCGTGAGCGTTGCGGCCGGTTAGAACCGGCCGCAACGCTCACGAGTCCTGGTCGGGCGCCGGGCAGTGTGAAGCGGGGTCCACGGACTCGTCCTCGATGAACTGGCCGCACTCCGGGCAGACGCGGGAGAGCCAGCACACCGGGTCACCGGAGTCGGCCACGATTCGCCCAGCGGATCGGCGAGAACCTTGGTGTGACTGGGGTTCGGAGCCGTGAGCCAAGTCGACAGCCCTCCCTTCACCCGGTCCCGGGCAAAAACCGTACCCTTTCAGAGCCGCGAAGCGCGATGCAGATGCCGTGGCGGCTGACGGCTTGTGAGCGTTCCGGCCGGTTAGAACCGGCCGGAACGCTCACAAGTCCTCAGGCCGTAAAGTCCCGTATGGACTTCCCCGCGCGCCGGCCGGGGCCGGTACCCGAGGAGCAGGATGTCCACGCCCGAGACAGCGCCTGATACAGAGCCCGAGACAGCGCGTGATACAGCGCCCGAAGCCGCTCCGGAGCACGTGGCGGCGGTGCTGCGTGAACGCATCTACGGCGGGATCGCCTGCCTGAGCACGCTGCTGGTGCTGATCCGGCCGGAAACCGAGGACTCGTCGCCGTGGTCCGCCGTGATCGACGTCGCCGTCGCGGCCGGTGGGCTCTGGGCCGCCAGCCTGCTCGCCGACTACGTCGCCCACATCGCCGCGCACGGGGACCGGCCGCGGGGCCTGGAAGCCATCGTCAGCGCCCGCGCCTCCGCGCAGATCCTGCAGGCCGCGGCCGTACCGGTGATCCTGCTGGTGATCGCCGCCCTCGGCGGGATGCGCTATCGAGCGGCGCTGACGGCCGGGGTCTGGGTTTCGGTGGTGTCACTGGGTTTGTTCGCTCTGCTCGCCGCGCGCCGGGCCAAGCTTCCCACCTGGAAGCGCCTCGTTCTCGTGCTGGCGCTGCTCGCGCTCGGGGCGCTTGTCGTGGGGCTGAAGACACTGGCGCACTGATTCAGGTGCCGAGCAGTTCCGGGACGAAAAGGTCTTCGGAGGTCAACCGCCGCTGCGACAATCCTTGTTCGAAGTGGTAGCGGAGAAAAGTGTCCACCGTTTTCCGATTCGCGCCGACCCCGTACGGCCACCAGTCGTCCGGGAACAGGCGGCGGTTCTCCTCGAAGAGCGCGCTCATCCACGGAACGATGGTGCCGACCTGGTAGAGCCGCCGATCGGCGCGGTACCGGTCCATGGCCAGGTTCTTGGCTTCGAGGAAACCGTCGTAAACGGCCCGGGCGAGGCCGGGGTGTTCGGCGAGAAGCTCCTTGGGCAGCACGACGGTGTGCATCATCGGGAAGATCCCGGTGCGTCGGTAGTGATCGCGCTCGACCTCCTCGTAGTCCGGGAACAGGCGGGTGACCCGGGACGAGCCGTCGAGCACGCACTGCGGGACGTTCGCCGAGAACAGGGCGTCGATCTCACCGTTTTCGAGCATCGACCCCAGCGTCTTCCCCGCCGGTGCCCGGCGCACGGAGACCTCGGCGGGATGAGGTTCCGGGACGAAGTCGAACGGCGCGATGGGCCGGTCCAGGCCACCGATCACCCACTCGCACTTGCCGGGGTCGAAACCGTATTCGTCCGAGAGGATGCCTTTGGCCCAGACGCCGGAATCCTGACCGTAGATGGCGAACTCGCCGACGGTTTTTCCTTCCAGGTCGTGGGGTTCCTGGATGCCGCTCGCCTTGTTCACGTAAACGCACGAATGCCGGAAAACGCGATTGGGGAAGACGGGGATCGCCGCGAAAGGCGGGGCGTCGAGTTCCAGCGTCCGCGAGTAAAAGGTCAGGCCGAGTTCGGAGACGTCGAATTCGCGGTGCCGCACCATCCGCTCGAAGAGGTCCGAAACGATGGCCGCCGTGGTCATCTCCACGTCGGCGCCCTTGATGCCGACCGACCCGTCGAAGAGGGCTCGCGTGGTGTCGTACCGCAGGCAAGCCACGTTCAGCGAAAGATCACTCATCGGGTAGCTCCTTTAGTTCCGTGAACGATCATTCACTATGATCGGCGCAAGCCGATCGGGCTGTCAAGGCGAACGATCATTCACGGATTGCCGCCGAGGGGCGGCCGAGGAGGATGGGACATGCCTCGCATCACCGACCAACGCCGGGAAGCGCGGCGCGCCGACATCGTCGACGCGGCACGGCGATGCTTCTCGCGCGACGGGTTCCACCAGACGTCGATGCCGGACATCGCCGCCGAAGCGGGCCTGTCGGCGGGGGCGTTCTACCGGTACTTCTCCAGCAAGGACGAGATCATCGTGGAGATCGCCGCGCGGGCGTTCGCGATGATGTTCGGCGCGGTGGACCAGGCCGGTCCGCCCCCGAGCGCCGGAAACCTGGTCGCCGTCGCGATCGAGCCGTTCACCAGGGAGACCCAGCACGACGCCACGGGCCGCGAAGTCCCGGTCGGCGAGCTTCTCCGGTGCGTGATCCAGGTCTGGGCCGAACTGCTCCGCGACGACGGCCTGCGGGAACGCGCGGTGAGCGGCTTCGAAGAGGCGCGGGGCCGGACGGCCGCCGCGCTACGGCGTGGCCAGGAACTGGGCGTGGTGAACACCGCCCTGGACCCGGAGCACGGCGCCCGGGTCGTCATGGCCCTGCTGCACGGCTTCCTGCTCCAGCGGATCGCGCTGAACCTCGACGACGTCGACGGTTTCGTCCAAGCGGCCCGCGCCCTGTTCAAAGACTTGTGAGCGTTGCGGCCGGTTAGAACCGGCCGCAACGCTCACGAGTCGTCGGTGAGGGCCATCAGGCGTTGTTCGATGGGCGCGGCGGCGGCCTCCAGATTCTGGTCGCGGTACAGATCGATCGCGCGCTGCCACGCGAGCCGGGCCTGGTCGTAGCGCCGCAGGGCGCGGTGGGCGTCGCCGATGGGGGCCAGCGTGCCCGCCTGCCGATAGGTGTTGTCGAGGTGGCGCCAGATGGCCAGCGCGTTCTCGTAGTGGCGCAGCGCCTCGACGTACCCGCCGGTGTCGACGGCGATCGCGCCCAGGTTGTCCAGGGTGTCGGCCTGGCCGTAGATGTCGCCGTGCCGCCGGCACAGGTCCAACGCGGACTCGCAGTACTCGCGGGCCTTGTCGTGGTCGCCGAGGCGGGTGTGGCAAGCGCCCATCATGCTCAGCGCGCGCACCTCCCACTTCGAGTCGCCGAGGTCCCGGTACAGCTTCCTGGAGCTGGTCATGTGCGTGAGCGCCCGCCGGTAGTCGTCCCGGTGGGTCCAGGCCAGCGCCAGCACGAAGTGCACCCCGGCCTGCCCGAGCCGGTCACCGACCTTTTCGGACAGTGCCAGCGACTGCTCCAGGTGGTGCAGCGCGGTCGCCTGCTCTGCCTCCCCCAGCGGCGCGTAGACGAGGCCGAGGCGCCGGTGCGCGCGGGCCTGCGCGGCCAGGTCGCCCAAGCGTTCCGACGCGGCCAGCCCGGCCAGCCACGACTCGATGTTGTCGTGGATCTGGCCCCGGCGGTAGTGGTAGTTGTCGAGGGTCCAGGCGAGTTTCCACACCAGGGTGTCCCAGCCCGCCGCCTCCGCGGCCAGGCGTGCCGCGCGGACGTTGTGCTGGTTGACGTCGAACCAGCTCATCGCGGCGGAGTCGTCGGCGAGCGGGGCCGGGACACAGCCGTCGGCCGGGGCACCGATTTCGAGTGGTGGATGCTGCTGGTCGAGCAGCCTGCTGGCGCGATAGGCGGTGTGCAGGTAGAAGTCGATCACCCGGCACAGTGCGTCGCGGCGCGCGGTGTCGGACTCGTCGGACAGGGCCACGGCGCGGGCGTGCTGGCGGACCAGGTCGTGAAGCCGGTACCGGCCGACAGCGGGCTCCTGCACCAAGTGGTCGTCGACAAGGCTTTCCAGCAGCCGTCCGGCTTCTCCCGCGTCGACACCGGCGAGCGCGGCGGCGGCATCGGCGTCGATGTCCCCACCTGGATGGACACCGAGCAGCCGGAACATGCGTTGCCTAGCCGCGTCAAGATGTTGGTAGGACAGGGTGAACGCGACGGCGACGCTGCGGTCACCGGCCGAAAGCTCGGCGAGCGGCGAGTCGGCCTGCCGCAACCGATCCGCCAGGTGTTGCACCGTCCACGCGGGCCTCGACCGCAGCCGCGCCGCGGCGATGTGCAGCGCCAGCGGCAGGTGCCCGCACCGCTCGACGACCTCGTGGACGGCGGCGGGCTCGGCGCCGGCCCGATCCTCGCCGATGACGCGGGTGAACAGCGCGATCGCGTCGGCCTCCGGCAGCACGTCGAGCGACATGACGTGCGCGGTCTCGAGGTCGATGAGCCGCCGCCTGCTGGTGATCATGGCCAGGCTGCGTGTGGTGCCCGGCAGCAGCGGGCGGACCTGCGCGGCGTCGGCGGCGTTGTCCAGCACCACCAGCACCTGCCGGGCGGCCAGTTCCGCTCGCCAACGGGCGGATCGGGCGTCCAGATCGTTCGGGATTTCCTCCCCGGCGACACCGACCGCTCGCAGCAGCGTGTCGAGCGCGGCCATCGGGGTGACCGGCTGCTGGCTCGGGGTGTGGCCGTGGAGGTCGATGAACAGCTGGGCGTCGGGGTAACGGTCGGCGAGCCGATGCGCGGCGTGCACGGTCAGGGTCGTCTTGCCGACACCGGCCATCCCGTCGAGTGCCTCGATGACCATCGCTCTCGGCCCCTTGTCGGCCCCACCGGCCGTCAGGAGCCGGGCCAGCTCGGCGCGGCGACCGGCGAAGTCGACGATGTCCCCCGGCAGGTCGTTGCGGACCCGCCAGCCGGGCGCGGGACCGGTCCGGGCCGGGCTCGCGTGCGCGTCGAGCCGTGGATCGTTCGCCAGGACCTGCCGGTGCAACTCGACCAGCCGGGGCGAAGGGTCGAGGCCGGACCGGTCGACGAGCACGGTGCGGGCCCGCACGAAGACGTCGAGCGCGTCGGCCTGCCGCCCGGCGCGGTACAGCGCGATCATCAGGTGCCCCCACAGCCGGTCGTGCCCGGGGTACCGATCGGTCAGCGAAGTCAGCTCGTCGACCAGCGCCGTGCCCGCACCCGTGGCGAGTTCGGCCTCGATCCGGTCCTCGATGGCGCCGAGGCGCATCCCTTCGAGCCGCGTCGCCTCGGCCCTCAGCGACCGGACGTCGGCGAACTCGCCGTAGGCGTCGCCCCGCCACAAGGCCAGCGCGCGCGACAGCTTCTCGGCGGCCGTCTTCGGCTCACCGGCAGCCAGCTCTTGGCGGCCCTCCGCGACCAGTTGCTCGAACCGGACGGCATCCGACACGTGCGGCGCGAGCCGGAGCACGTAACCGACCGGATGCGTGACGAGCGCGAGCTCCTCGCTGGTGGCACCGGCCAGCGAATGCCGGAGCCGGGACACGTAAGTCCGCACCGACCGGTGCGCTCCGGGGGGCGCCTCGTCGCCCCAAAGCGCCGTAACCAGCGTTTCCACCGTCGTGACCCGTCCGGCGTTCGCGGTGAGCACCGCGAGAAGGGTGCGGATCCGGGCTCCGCCCAGGTCAAGGACCTGGGCATGCACTCGCACCTCGAGCGGACCGAGTACCTGGACCTGGGCATGCATGCCAATAGAGGAACACAGGACACCCGCCCAGATACGCACTCTGTCGTCGAATTGTCGACGGATTGCAAACCGCGCCCGCCCCGGTGACCGGGACGGCACGGTTCGCGACGCTCCGCATGCCCGCGCACCCGCGGAAGCCCACCGCAGCACGCTGGGCTGGAAAGAGGTCGGAGGGAACCGGCGTTACCGGGAAAGCAAGGCCTACACCCAGGAACTCGAACTCGCCGGTGATCGGATCACCCTGCGCGAAACCGCCGCGATCCTTTCCTATTGAGGGGTAGAGCAAAGGTGTCTGGTTGCTGGGATGTCCTGAACGGCGCGTTGAGGACGTTGAACGTCTCGAACGCGTCGTTCAGGACATCGGCCGCGCGTCAGGCGAGGCACTTGTGAGCGTTCCGGCCGGTTCTAACCGGCCGGAACGCTCACAAGACCCACCTGCGGACCCGCCACTGCCTATGAGGCTTCCGTGAGTGTGGGTATTGGTGCGTTAGACGCACCAATACCCACACTCACGGTTCCCACCGCAGCCCGAAACCGTGACACCTTTGCCCTTCCCCTCAATAAGTCCCGGGTGTCGAGATCGAAGCACCGTCCCGGTTTCCGGTCATGGGCAGCGGAAAACCTCCGTCCGTCGGCGTGCCCCCCGTGTTCCTCGTGACACTGTTCCCCATCGGGCTCGGCCAGGGCAAGAGTGTGTCAATCCGTGGACTCCGTCCCGGTTTGCCCATCCTGTGGAACCCGCGGCGGGATTGTTGACCTGGCCGCGCGCACGTTTCTAAAGTCGCCTCGGCAATATCGCGAAAACGCGTTACCGATGGCAGGTGCACCGATGTCCGATCCCCTTTCCCCGCTCGTATATGTCTGGACAATTCAAAGCGACCGATTGGCCCAGCCCCTGCTGGCCGAATTGGCCGTGGAATACTCCGGGCGCTACGGTCACGAATTGGAGGAGCTCCACGACAACCTCCGTTCTTATCCGGCCGAGCGGTTCGCCCCGCCCGACGGCGGGTTGCTCCTGGTGCTGCGCGGACCGCACGCCGTCGCCGGTGGCGCGTTCCAGCGTTACGACGAACGGACGGCGGAGCTGAAACGGATCTGGACCCACTCCGCGCACCGGCGTCAAGGATTGGCCAGGCAGGTGGTCGCCGAGCTGGAAAAAGAGGCCGCCGGCCGCGGTTACCAGCGGATCTACCTCACCACCGGTCCCAGGCAGCCCGAAGCCAAGGGGCTCTACCTCGCGACCGGGTACACCGCGTTGTTCGACGTGGACGCCGATCCGCTCACGATCGGCCCGCTGCCGTTCGAAAAGGCCCTCCCGGTCGGCGTGGGCAACCGATGACCAGTGATCTGCGCCCGGCCGAGACGGCCGCCGAAACCGAATTCGACGCCGCGAGCCTGAAGATCGTGCCGGCCCGGCATCCCCTCCGCTGGTTCGCCACCGCGGTGGTGCTGGTGCTCGTCGCCATGGCGGGGCACGCGCTGATCACCAACAAGGCCTGGGACTGGCCGACCTTCGGCGCGTTCCTCTTCCAGAAGTCCGTGCTCTCCGCTGTCGCGCTGACCGTCGAGCTCACGCTTTTCGGGGTGGTGGCGGGGTTTGTCCTCGGTACCGTGCTGGCGCTCATGCGAGTCTCCCGAAGCCCGCTGCTCCGCGCCGTCAGCTGGACTTATACCTGGGTTTTCCGTTCGGTCCCGCTGATCCTTCAGCTCCTGTTCTGGTACAACCTCGCGATCCTGTACAACCAGCTGTCCTTCGGGGTGCCGTTCGGGCCGTCGTTCTTCGCCGTCGACACGATGAGCCTGATCCCGCCGTTCTTCGCGGCGGGGCTGGGTCTCGCGCTGCACCAGGCCGCTTATGCCGGGGAGATCGTCCGCGCCGGTTTCCTCTCCGTTGACGCGGGGCAGCGCGAGGCGGCCGCCGCACTCGGCATCCCCACGCATCGGCAGATCCGGAAGATCGTGCTGCCACAGGCGATGCGGTCGATCATCCCCACCGCCGCGAACGAGATCATCGGCATGGTCAAAGGCACCTCGGTGGTCTACATCATGGCGCTGCCGGAACTGTTCTACCAGGTACAGGTCATCTACACCCGCAACGGCCGGGTCATCCCGCTGCTGCTGGTGGCCACCGCGTGGTACCTCGCGCTGACCACGGTCCTGTCGGTCGCCCAGTACTACGTCGAGCGGCGTTACTCCCGGGGCGCGCTCCGGACGCTGGCACCGACACCGCTCCAGCGGGCCCGCCGCGCGCTGCGGCAGGTGACGTGATGAGCGGCGTGATGGTCGACATCCGGTCCGTGCACAAGAGTTTCGGCCTGTTCCAGGCGCTGCGCGGGGTGGACCTGCAGGTGCGCACCGGCGAGGTGACCGTCATCCTCGGGCCGTCGGGCTCGGGGAAGTCGACGCTTCTGCGCACCATCAACCACCTGGACAAAGTCACCAGCGGTTTCATCACCATCGACGGTGAGCTGATGGGTTACCGGCGCGCGGGCGACCGGCTGCACGAGCTGAAGGAACGGGAAATCCTCAAGCAGCGCACCAGCGTCGGCTTCGTTTTCCAGAGCTTCAACCTGTTCCCGCACTTGACCGCGCTGGAGAACGTCGTCGAAGCACCGGTGTCCGCACAACGACGTCCTCGCGCGGAAGCCGTCGAAACCGCGAAAGACCTTCTGTGCCGCGTCGGCCTTGAGGAGAAAGCCGACGCGTACCCCCGGCAGCTTTCCGGCGGGCAGCAGCAACGGGTCGCGATCGCCAGGGCGCTGGCGCTGCGGCCGAAGGTCCTGCTGTTCGACGAGCCGACGTCGGCACTGGACCCCGAACTCGTCGGGGAGGTGCTGGACGTGATCAAGAACTTGGCCCGCACCGGGACCACCATGATCGTCGTGACGCACGAACTGGGCTTCGCCAGGGAAGTCGCGGACACGATCGCGTTCATGGACGGCGGCCTGATCCTCGAACAGGGTCCGCCCGCCGAGGTGCTCGACCATCCCCGGCACGAACGTACCCGGGCCTTCCTGAGCAAAGTCCTTTGAGGAGCGAACGCAGTGAGAAAACCCAAGGTAGTACTCCCGATCCTGCTCGTGGCCACGCTCGCCCTCGCCGCCTGCGGCACGGCCGACACCACCTCGCAAGCCGCGGCCCCCGCGTCGGCGGGTGATGCGAAGATCGACCTCAGCGCGAACCAGAACCGCCTGCGGGCCAAGAAGGTCGATGAGATCGCGAACCTCGTGCCCGCCGACGTCCGCGCCCGCGGCACCCTCGTCGTCGGCACCACCGGCAACGGCACTCCCCCGCTGTCGTTCCACGCCGACGACGACAAGACCGTCATCGGCGTCGAGCCCGACCTCGCGCAGCTTGTCGCCGACGTGCTCGGCCTGAAGCTCGATCTCCAGGCGACGTCATGGGAAAACCTCTTCCTGTCGGTGGAGACCGGGCAGTATTCGGCCGGGTTCGCCAACATCACGGTGACCGAGGAGCGCAAGGACAAGTACGACTTCGCCACCTACCGGACGGACACGATCGCGTTCGAGGTGCGGACCGACCGCGACATCAGGATCTCGGAGGCGAAGGACATCGCCGGGCTCAAGGTCGGGGTCGGCGCCAGCACGAACCAGGAACAGATCCTGGTGCGCTGGGACGAGCAGAACAAAGCCGCGGGCCTGAAGCCGGCCCAGTTCGTCTACTACCAGAACACCAGTGACTATTACCTGGCGCTGCGGTCGAAACGGGTCGACGTCTACGCCGGTCCGAACCCGACAGCCGCCTACCACGTCGCCGTCGGCGGCGAGACGAAGATCGTCGGCACTATGTCCGGCGGTGGCCGGGTGCCGGCGCAGATCGCCGCGATGACCAAGAAGGGCAACGGTCTCGTCGAACCGCTCAACAAGGCGCTGCAGGCGGAGATCGCCAACGGCCAGTACGCCGAAGTCCTCAAGCACTGGAACCTGACCTCGGAAGCCCTGCCCGCCTCCGAAATCAACCCACCCGGGCTGCCACGCAAGTAGAAAGCCTTGTGAGCGTTGCGGCCGGTTCTAACCGGCCGCAACGCTCACAAGGCTTTGGGGTATCACGGCTCGAAAGTGACCGCGCCGATGCCGTCGAACCGGTACCCGACACCGACCAGCGTGGTGATCAGCAGTACGTCCGCGCCGATCTTGTCGCGCAGCTTGCGGATGTGGACGTCGACGGTCCGCTCACCGGCCGCGGCCGGGTGCTGCCAGACCTCCCGCATCAGCGAGCGGCGGTCGTGGACCTGGCCGGGGTGGCTGCCGAGGTAGA
>Ga0247768_1000733_pt1 | contig 11812 bp, 14 predicted proteins | sample UWRJL016104C6_FD_179944 | JGI IMG/M metagenome (GOLD analysis project Ga0247768, IMG submission 179944) | Plant litter microbial communities from Arlington Agricultural Research Station in Wisconsin, United States - UWRJ-L016-104C-6 | ecosystem: Environmental > Terrestrial > Plant litter >... | reverse complement strand
TGCCAGCATTGCAATGTCGAATCGTGCTCAGAGCCTTCCTCATCGAACAAATATGCATGGATCCATCCATGGATGGATGAGACAGAATCACATGATCTGACACGTGCTATCTCTATTCACCAGGGACCTTGGACCCGGAAGCCCTCTGCTTCAAGTGCTTTTGTGTGTGTATCCAAGGTATAGCTCAAGGCCTCCATCCTGCTACTCTCTGAAAGAAATACCGCGGGGAATATAAACCTAGCCTGATGAAACTTTGGTAGATGTTACAGTGTGCATGGAAAAACACCAATGTCATGGTGGAGGATAGCGGAGCCCATGGTGGAGGAGGCATAGACATGAACACTTTGCCGTTCAATGTCTATTTGTGGCCCACACACCTGTAAAATTTTGAATGAACGAACTAAATGCACCTGAATTATTGCTGTCTATCCATGTAAAACTGCAGCGCCAGTTATGGTGGTTTCAATAAGTACAAAAATCTGTTTCATTGCGTGTATCACGGGTGCTGCAGGGTCGGGGCGTTGTTATGAACGTATGCACCAATCTTATCCCCCTCACAGGCATTAACATCGGCGTATCCGGCCTGCTGCAGCCAGCTATTTCGCCGTCTCATCTATAAATATGGTACCGAAAACATCAATGCGACTCCTAATATAGAATCCAATCTCCAACGTGACTTCAATAGTCCTATAGGTCGACATCGTCATACCAATATCCACAGATCCCAACCTTGGAAGTGAATGGCCTGTTTCACGTGACCGGAAAAACTCATGTTTGGTGCCCACCCATCCCTTAACCTTGACTGTAAGAAGGACTTCGCCCTTCCTCAGAGGCCTATAAGATTCTGGAAAAGCTTTTGGGCGTGTAACTCTAATTGCCCTTTTGAGACAGCGGCCAGCCACTGCTATTTGTCAGCACACGCGCGGTACAGTACAACTCGAACTTCTGCTTTGATGTGTATTTTGGACTAGATATCACCCTTTGAGATAGGAATTCTACTTTATGATTGAAAGGAGTGAACCATGGTGTCTAATGGAACGGTCGGAAACGGAAGTCCTCCTGCTGCCGCCGTGGATGAGCCCAGAGATATTGAGAGATCCGGTGACATAGACCAGACTGGCGCCCCAGAAGCAGAGAATATTCAAAATCCCAATTGAGAGAAGCCTTACCATATTGTACCTGGCTTCTTTTGTGTCTTTGGCTTGCTGTGCTGCTTGTTTCTCTGGACTCCGTGACTAGCGGTCGCGATTCGGATACGTTCGAGCTCGTTCGAGCTGCTTCTCGTGATAGCACTTTATATTCGAATATACAAAATCTAGTCCTGGTTCGCAAGTAAATGTGGATGGAAAAGGGGTTAAGATAAAACCTTGTCGTACGACGATAGTTATGATAGAGAGAAGAAGGGTAAAGCCTAGGTGTCGATAGACTTTTCTACTGTTCTATATAGATCCTAAGTAAGATACTGAGTTTCCGCTAACGTTACTTCTTCCACGGAAGTGACGGAACTTTATAAAGATGCTTAGAGATCAACGCTAACTTCATCCTAGTTTTTCTCGCTAATTAAGACTACTAGATCTCTCCTAGCTTCTAATCTAAGGGGGTCTATAAACGGATCTACACCACATAGGTCAGATTGAATTTGGATTAATCCGATGAGTCGATTTAAACCGAGATCGGTGAAAATCTCTGGGCTCAACGCCGCCGCTGGGGCAGGTCGGCACAGTAGCCAATATAGGGGTATTGAACCTTGTAAGTCAGGAATTCAAACTGGCCCTGAGCTATTGTATTGTAACAAGACTGTACGAGATATCCACTGCAGTGCGAGCGATTTTGTGTGCTCTAAGTAGCAAGGGTATGTATTTAAGCGCCCCCACCTCGCTACGCCACAAATAAGATATCATACGCAGAAGGGCTGGGCAATCGATCAGCCGTACCCCGCTCTGAGCTAAGCGTGTTGTCTGTTAATATTTCGACATTCCCAGTATAATCAACTCACAACAATCCCTTACTGTCTCGCCCTTCAGGTATGATGCAGAGCGTAATCGTGCCCGCTAATCTAACGTCTGTAGTAGGCATATACTCTAACCGACCTGCCTGTTCGACCCCATTCTCGAATTGTCACTCAGCCAGCAATAAGCAGAATATTCTCAAAAGTTGATGTTGTCATAGCAGTCTCGAATTGAGATCGTCTAGTAATATCCAAAACAAATACAAATCGAAAACAAGCCCCTCACAACTGCTGAGTTCGGAACAGCTCGAAAACTCTCTGCGCGGCATGAATAAACCCTCCCCACCCCAATCCATGCCACATACCTGCCAGTACTGTCGTTTTATCGAAATTCGTCTGCCATCTGAATTGACGGGACAGAATGTCGATTATGTAAACAACTTTCCTGTTCAGACTGTTTCCGGATCATATGCTGCTTCATCAGCCAGCTGCTTCTTCTTTGAATGGGCAGTCGCTCGATTCGAGGAGCAAAATGGGTCCAACACTATGGATGAGTCATGGACACTCAATATAACAGTCGATGTCGGCCGTTCTTTATCGCGTCTAGGACTGTTCTGGAAAAACCGTGATGATAAAACTGTCTGGCTACCTCAGCTAAATGTACTTGCCGAATCAGGTATTCTTGCTTGAGGTCCTTCCCTAGATGGTGATCTAATATACCTTCAAGATAATCCCGCCGCTAGGCGAATAGCACAGCGACCAGAACGCCTACCCGTTTTTTCGAAAGCGGCCACTGACCAGTTTCGAACGTGGATTTCAAATTGCAACAGTTCTTCTCATTCAAAGTGTCAAACGCTTCCGGATACTTTCATGCCTTCAGCGGTACTGAAGATCGTCCATGGCGTGGGGGAAGAACCAAAACTCCGAATAGTGAGATCACCACCCTACGACAAATACGTTGCGCTTAGTTATTGTTGGGGTAAGGGACAATCCATTAAGGCGACGCGATCTACGATTCTTGAATTGACTCAGAATATCAACTTTCACGAACTACCAAAGACACTTCAGGATGCGGTTACAACCACCTCCGAACTTGGGTGTCGATTTCTATGGGTGGATGTCTTGTGCATTGTCCAGGACGATGAAATTCAAATTGCAAAAGAAATTGCTTTGATGGCGAAGATTTACGAAAGTGCGTATGTAACGATTAGTGCGGCACGATCCAGAAGCTCAGATCAAGGGTTTTTACAGGATATTGTTATCCCACCTCCTTTGGCTCCTGTATTTCAATTTCCCTTCCTGGTTGCAGATTCAACACCTGGATCAATCTTGTGTTTCACGATAGATGATGGCCCAGAACCCATAGACACACGTGCTTGGGCCTTCCAGGAATTTTTCCTTTCCCGTCGAATCATACGCTTTGGAACACTCGGTGTTACTTGGCTCTGTTCATATACCCAGAAACGGTTTGATGAAGAGAAACTCTCTATGTGGAATTGGGACGATGAGACTGCAATACTATTCTCACGAACGAGGATTAATGGCACGATCATCAAAAGTTTCCCCTTGTGGAGCGGGCTGGTTACGGAGTACACAAACCGGGAACTTTCCTACCCAGGGGACAGGGTTTCTGCGATTTCCGGAATTGCTTCTAAGCTAGGAGGGCAGACCCATGATAGCTACATAGCTGGAATTTGGCGTCACCACCTTCCCCGGGCCCTAATGTGGGCAGTGGTCTCTTCTCCTAAGCCCAGGCCAAGTCTTTACCGGGCACCATCGTGGTCATGGACCTCTGTAAATGGTGGAATATCTGAAGTCATTTATGGATGGATAAAGGTAGAGCCGGAGCTTGAAATACTTTCCTTTGATCGTGAGCCGGTCGAGGCATCAGCTCCTTATGGCAACTTGATGAGCGCTTCAATGACAGTCCGTGGGTGGGTGCGAAGACTATACTGGGGAAATTCCAGTTCTACTCTAATCGAGAAGGACCATTCGCAGTCAGGGGGGAGTTCTGTTGAGGACATATTGGCATACACCGCAGCCGATGCTATGGAAGACGCAAGCCACACCATGTTACCAGTTTGGTGTCTTCAAGTTTGTGGATTTGACTCCGTTGAAGGCCCTTTCGGAATCATATTGTCAGAGGAAGACGGAAATGTATTCAAACGGCGGGGTTGTTTTTACCAATACTCTTCTCGGTCTGATATCTTGAAAGACCGTAGACCACGCGCAACCGAAGAAGATAGCAGGGAGAGGAACGGGACCTGGAAAAGCCGTTCTGAATATCGAGAGCTTGTAATAATCTGAACTCAGTCAACATTTTCTCACTCCTAATCAATGTATGTCAATTTTCTCATTTTGGAAATTTGGAACGATTTTCCTCTGTATTTGCTAGCGTTACTTCAACAAACGAACAAAGGGGCACTGTCTTGTCACAATAATCTGCGAAGTTTGATGATTACTGATGAACGCTGCTTCTACCGCATTCTCGCTTTAGAAAAAATTAGCCTTGGAACATAACCTTCGCACCACTTCAAGGGTGACCGCATAAGTGATAGCTTGTAATCTAATCGACATGTACCTCAAGATAAGGAAATAGATTAGAGAATAAAAACCCCTTCAAACGATCTGTAGCTACGGTTTTTGATAATGGAGATGCTTCCCTTGCACATGTGGAATGTAAAGAGCCGACACAGAACTCCGTAGCAGTGGCAAAGTGTTTAGTGAGAGTGTAATTACCACATCTTACCCAAATGATTACGACAGAATCATATGTCTAGGGGTATATAACCTCCTTCCCGCTGCAGCTTTAGCAACGTCACGTGAGAAGGAATACTATGGATCAGGTGGCGAAATGAATTCTGAATCACTGCTATTGATCAGAGCCCTTTTCGAGAGGATGTTAACATGAATTTAGACATACCAACATGGATGTATGTAAGACCTTCAAAGTCTTATCACACCATAGGGTAGAATCAAATGGAACCTTTGCAAGGCTGTGACTGCATCACAGAAAAGTGAAGCGGGCTGGGAACGGGATGAGACACTAAGGTAGTACTATCGAGGATCTGCAACGTTGTAGGGTCTTGTTATCCAGGACTTCGTGATACCGCAAAGGACCCGGTGAGGCTGAGAAATATTTGAATGAACTACACACAAATGCATGTAGCCGCCCAAAGAAGTTTTAATCGGAATCCCGAGTAACCCCTGAGGGACATATAAGTGGAGGATGATATTCACGGTGTGTCCTCGTGATCCCATGTTCAACCGGGGAGCGCTAAGCTGCAACATACGTGGACAAAACGCAGTTCTGACGTCCGTCTTTGAACTTTCCTAACAGTTTCTCATCTCCCGAAAAACGGCAGATGGACCACAACCAAACATTTGCTGATTCTTTCGAGCTCGCAACCCTCGGATAAGCCTGCTGTTCATCACAAGTGACGGAAATATAATGCCAGGACGAACTGACACTAAAGAGCGCGTACCTCATTTCATTCACTCGTGTCGTTATACTGCAGCCGACGCTTTTAGTGTGGCTCAGACAGCTAGAACCCTTGGCCCAAAGCTTTGTGCAATAGAAATGGGGCAGTACAAGTAATACCATGCAATGACACCTATGTAGTGCAAACATGCACAGCCAACCTCCCCCTCTCTCCGATACAATCTCTCACCTCGTTATCATCTGAGCACTGATCTTCCACCTTTTCGAACGCAGCAGTTATCTTCGAGACTCTAGTCGGTCATTCATTCCCCGGTTTAGTGTTGTCAGCGATTTCTGCCATCGCTTGCGTAGAAAATTGTCACGAAAGCCATGGCTGAGCTCGCAGCGGTCGGTATCGCTGCCAGCATACTCCAGGTTATCGATTTCGGCACCAGGGTTTTGAAACGGCTTGAAGAATACCAGTCTTATCTTGGAGAGATCCCGGAAGGGTTCCGCCATATCAAAGCTCAGCAAGAGTTGTTGCTGGATGCACTTAGGCAAACTGAAGCCGCTATCAAAACTGGAGCGTTAGCAAACGAAACCAAGGTGGCTTTACTTCCTGCCGTTCAAGGCTGCGTGCAACAAATCCAGTTTTTAGATGGCATTCTTAAAAAGACGCTACCCACAGCGGATGATTCCTGGTTCAAAAGGGCAAGGAAAGCTTTTGAGAGCGTGTTGAATGATCAGAAGATAGAAAAGTCAAGAAAAGTGATCGACGGATACATCTCGGTATTGGTATACCATCACACCGCCTCAAATCTTTCGAAACCGTTGAAAGGTAAAACGCTTCCATGCTTTCGAGCTCATACCCTAACGGTGTGTTGCTACTAGATCGATCTGTACCTTCTCCGACTGCTCAGTCTAACGTTCCTTTCCGTCGAGATCCCAATTTCGTGGACCGCTCTATTCTTTCTATAATGCATCAGAAAAGCCAGTTTCCTGGATCTAGGGTGGCGCTGGTTGGTCTCGGGGGCGTCGGGTAAGCCGAAGCTTGATGCTTCTCCTTGTCTGTGAAACTAATCCGTCGAAAGAAAGTCACAACTTGCGGTCGAATACTCATATCAAAACCAAAAAACTTCTCCGTCGACGTGGGTCTTTTGGCTTCACGCTGAAAGTCAATCACGATTTGTTGAAGATTACCTGAAAATTGCAACAATTGTTGGGATACAAAAACTCAACCAACCAGACCTGAATACCATGGACCTCATCTACGGCTGGTTGTCTAACCGAGCTAACTCCTGGCTCATTATAGTTGACAACGCCGATGATCTAGATGTCTTTCCTCGTGGCGCGTCAAGTGGTTCAGGACGTCCTCTATTGGAATTACTCCCCCCGTCGCCGAACGGATCACTTCTTATCACCTCAAGGAGTCGAGACGTGGCGCTTCGTATAGCTGCAAATCCTGAAGAGATAATCAGAGTTGCGCCAATGAACGAGGATGAGTCACTTTGTTTGCTGCGGAATAGGCTGGGAGATACGGAAGATTATAAAGAGCGGGATGCGATTGAGCTGGTCGCAGAGCTCGATTACATGCCCCTCGCTATTTCACAAGCGGGGGGGTATATAAGAAGGAGACAACCCCGCACTTCTGTGTCGAAGTACCTGAAAGAAATCCGAGACGATACAGGTAGAGCACAGCTTCTGACGATGGATTTAGACGATTCACGAAGAGACGGTACTGCATCTAATTCCATCCTCAATACCTGGCAACTATCATTCAACTATATCCGTACAAAGAACCGCTCGGCGACAATACTACTTTCGGCCATGAGTCTCTTCGACAGACAAGGAATTCCGGACTTTTTGTTCAGATGTGACTACAAAAGACGAAGTGGCGACAGCAACAGCGAGAGTAATCATGATCACCAGACTGGAGAATTGAGGGCTATTCCCGACTTTGATGATGACTTAGACATCTTGACGAGTTTTTCGTTAATTTCAATCGGGAGATCTGGAGATCAATACTCAATGCACAGGCTCGTCCAATTTGCAACGAGAAAATGGTTGGAAAAACAGGGGGAATTGGAAAAGTTTAAAGAGTGGTATATTTGGACGTTGGTGGATCATTTCCCAGATTCTATGGTCGAGCTGGAATTAGCTAAGGTTCTGTTCCCTCACGTCCAATCGATGTTGTCGTACCGACCCACAAACAGCAAGCTTCTGGATGCATGGGCCGTCGTTGTTCATAGAGCTGCATCATTTTCAAGGCATGTTTTCAATTATAGTAAAGCGGCCGAGCTTGCACGATTGGCTGTTGATGCAAGGGAAGCAGCACTAGGATCGGAGCATCAGTGTACGCTGGACAGCCTCCATAATCTGGGACGTATATTAAGAGACAATCTTGAAGAGAAAGAAAACGTTCTTCGAAAAGCAAAAGACGGTTTTGAAAAGACGCTAGGGCTGTATGATACCAAGACCCTACAGAGTACGAACCACCTAGCAGCAGTGCTGGTAGAGCAAGGTAAGGACGACGAAGGACTAGAATTGTCGAGAACAGCACTAGGTGACAGCGAAAGTCATTGGGGACCCGATGCCATTCCGACTCTTCATTGCCTTCTCGCCCTTGCGTGGATATTGTTGAACGGAAATTGGGACCGAATCAAAGAAGCAGAAGCACTGGGACGCCGAGCATTAGAAGGGTACGAGAAATACCTGGATCCTGACGATGAACGTATCGGTGAAACTATGGTAGTTATAGGGGTATCGTTGATGGATCAGGGGAGATTTGGTGAAGCCAAGGAAATGATGCTGAAAGTGGTTGACAAAATCGGGGAGATTTGGGGCCCCGAGCACCCGTCAACGACTGGTCTAAAGACCATTTCCTCACAACTACTGATGCTGTTGGATGACGATGAAGAAGCGTTGTCATTGACAGAACATTGCGTGGAAGTGCTGGGTCGCACGATTGGCTATAATCATGAGATGAAAAAAGAAAATGAATCACGACTTGAGAAGTGGCGGGACCCGGAGAGAAGGGCAGAGTGGAAACGCCGTGCAAAGTAGGACTTTGCAAATTTTGAGGCTCTGATCGATGTGCAGTATTAAATCATACGAGATTAGAAATTTCAAGATCACTTCCATCGGCCTTGCGCGGGTTACTGGCTATTTTAGATGTCCCCCATGGATAAAAGATTTGAAGCGTGCATGGTTCCTGTGATTTCCATATCGTTCCTCTAAAACGCCATAGATGGTACTCTGATCAATCTTGAAGAAGGCAATTAGACGTTGTACCACCATACTTTCCTAAAGACTAGCAGATATTCAGGAACCAGTTAGTGAAAGAAATGTCACGTATCTGCGTAAGCGATATGTATGCAACCTTGAAATAGCCCCTGGGCCTTCCAAGGTTCAGGTAGGCCTGAGAAGCTAGTCACGTGGCCTGTTTCCGTTCCAACCTTGCCCAGGTGGAAGGTTACCTAGGTAGCCACCTGGGCAGTCACTTGAGGCCTCATTCCCTACTTACAAGTATAGTCGGGAGCGGCCCCCGCCTCCTCCTATCTCTCTAGCTCCTGTTGCTCACTATGTGGGAACTCGTCAAATTATCTCTTCAATCTGTGTTTAGAAGCAGATGGATAGCCCTAGACGTCTTGGAACGATTAAGTGAACATTTAGCACGGGAAAAAGAAGGAACCTCGGAATTTTCATCCACATTGAAAGATGAAATGGAATACTATACGAATCCAGGTTTTAGTTCAGCTACACACAGTTGCAGTGCCATGACAGTCTCTATTTTCGATACCCGCATTTCAAGGATCTTCCAACGGAAATCGCCCAGATCACGTGATATCACCCTACTCCGGGCGGGCCAACCTCCAGGGCTTGGAATGTACGCGTAAGTGACATTAAGTGGACCATGGACATCTTCCTCATTAGCTTACATCGTCCACAGATTCAGTCTCCGGAATCAAGATGACTGAAGATCTGGATCTTGTTTCATAAAATGCAACTTCTTTTGCAAGCCAAATGGCACATCCGCCACCAAGACGACGGGTCGGTCTCATGCCATTTAATCCAACCCCGGCCGCTTCGGTGTCCATAAATATGCCAGATCTGCAAGTTTATAGGCCAGTATCGTCGTTAAATGTGGCGAGGCTGTGATTAGATTGGCTGATAACGAAAAACGCAAGGCTGAAACCCGCAAATCCTTGAAAAATAAGGCGGCGAGGCAGCCAAACAGAACTTCAGTTAAGCGAATCCGATCTGACCTGAACAATTCAGTTCTTTTCAACTCTTCCACAAAATATTGATTTCGGCAATGAAGACGTGTATCTCTTCGAATATGCAGGGCTCATCATGTTCCCGAGATAGAAGATGGCGTGCTCTCCGCTCCCCGCGCCTCGGTCCACCGATTTGAGATCTGCCCCGCAACATACCATTTCTGTCTTTCCATCTCATCTTTCGCCACCTCACTTTCCCAACTCCCGACTCCCAAATAAAAACCTGTATAGACGATCTCGTAGATCATCAAGACCCAACCTCACATCTACTAGCAAAACATTGATACACAAAGCCTCGCAATTTTACACACAATGGAAGCAGCCATTAAGACATTCTTCTCGTCGCCCCGCTTTGCCGTTGCGGGGGCAAGTTCCGACCCCACGAAATACGGCCACATAGGTAAGTTTCAAGGCAAACCATCCGATGTCCATACCATCCGATCAATCACATCACGAGCAAAAACAAGCTCCATCCATCCAAACTCTCCTGATCCAGCTCCAATAATCATCATATTGTCACCATGATGTAGCACCACTCCCTACCTACCCTAGCTTCCCACCACACCACCCCAATCCAAACCAATTCAACCCAAATACAGGAAACCTGTTTTCAATACTAACAATACAGTCTTCAAATGGTACCTCGAACACTCCCTCCCCGTCACCCCCCTAAACCCCACCTCCGAAACCATCACCGTCGAGCAAAAAAAATACCCCGTCACAAAGTCCCCCGCCAATCTGCAGAACGCGCACGAGTACTCTCTGTCCATCATCACGAAGCCCAAAATCACGAAAGACGTATTGAAGGAGGCAAAAGAAGCAGGCATAAAAGCAATATGGATGCAACCCGGCTCCTTCGACCCCGAAGTCCTGCGATACGCAAATCAAGAATTCGAGGCTGTCGTAGCCGGGGACGGGGGCAGGGGAGGGGAAGGGTGGTGTGTGCTTGTGGATGGGGAGGAGGGGTTAAGGAGTGCGGGGAGGGAGTGGGGGGTTGGTAAGTTGTAGAATAGAATATTGTGTTGCGTTTTTGTTTTCTTTTCTTTGCCTACGTATCGTACCTAGTAGAATAGATAGTTGTTTTGGAGGGGGAGGAGGAGGTGTAAACTGGTGGGGAAAGGGAAAGCTTGGGTAAGAAAAGTGAGGCTTGCGTACGATGGTCCTATGTTATTGATAAGAATGCGATTCGTTGATTTTAAGGTTTTTAACAAGTTCTAGCTGTCCCAAAATGGTAGTCGGCGTGCTGTTCTATACTTGAGTACGGATTCAGGCTGTTACTTGATCGACTAGATGAGTTTCTGAGGCTGGTGAGCGTTTGTGAAGATTGGTTGAAGCAGCAAGCCATAGAACCAGGACATTGGTCGGAAGATATCTTCTGATGCTAGTTCAATTCGTGTGTGCGCGTATCACATGAGACTCTGCCTTGGCATCTCAGGTTGCCCTGCACAGCTGTTGAATAAATGTTGAGTAAGTTAGACAGGGATAAACCATCAACATCAACTCTTCCTCTTTTCCTTTCCCCCCCTTCCAATTTTACGAAACGTCCCAGTCTTCTTAAATTTACGAGATATCAATCTGTCAACTGGTTCAACATATTCGAAGATAGGCCTTCTGTTTATGCTAAGTCATGTAAGACAAGGGATCCGTGGTACATACATATGTTGTCGTGTTCGATAATGATTGGGGAGCTGGCATCCTAGACTAATCTCACCACACATTTGTGCAGTACTGACTCGCGTGCGTTTCTGTCTTCTCATCAAAATCCGATGGAGAACTCTGCGTATGTGGTGACACGGATTAAATCGCTGCATACCTAGGTATGCTCGACGCTTGGGGCGGCTAGTGGCGTCTGCAGGCTTCGGAGCAATATGCATGTAATGTTCGATTCAAGTTTCCCCGGAGGCGGTGTAAAATATTGGTCTCGTACGACGGTGGAATCGACATTCAATTCGCATGTGATCCAGGCAGGGTAGCGAGGTATTGCAGTTGTTGATTTGCAACGAATGTATTTCGAAAAGAAGAGGTCTACGGAGTGAACAACGGAAAAACGACAGTCCTGGAAAAATAAGAAGATGGTATAACCTGGAAAAGCTGGAAACTTTCGGCCGTAGAAATTCATGATGTCAACCTGGGCACCCGCCCTCCCGACCTTAGACGCGACCACCG
>Ga0247768_1000732_pt1 | contig 11824 bp, 7 predicted proteins | sample UWRJL016104C6_FD_179944 | JGI IMG/M metagenome (GOLD analysis project Ga0247768, IMG submission 179944) | Plant litter microbial communities from Arlington Agricultural Research Station in Wisconsin, United States - UWRJ-L016-104C-6 | ecosystem: Environmental > Terrestrial > Plant litter >... | reverse complement strand
GAGCCTTTTTATCGAACCATTCTTTCCCTTGTTCTCGCAGTCTTATAGATCTGTCGATGGCCTCTCGGAGACGTGAGTCTCGACGCTCAAACTGTCGTGCTCGTGCTGCTATTAAGCTTTCTGTGTCGTGTATTTCGTTCCAAGGTATCGTTTGCCAGGTAGGGACGCAGAGTTCTATAGGCAAAACATGTTCCCGACCGCTTATCAAGAAGGCTGGAGTTTCGCCTGTAGAGCGTTTTACAGTTACTCTGTCTGCCCAGAGGGCTCTGTGTAGATTGTCGACCCAGTTGCCTTTCATTTTCCTTAACGCCCCCACTAATTCCTTGTGACCCCTCTCGATAAGCCCTTGGCCCTGCGGGTGATAGGCACTGGACACCACTCTTTCAATGCCGTATTGTTCTGATAGGTCAGCTACCAGCCCTTTGTTCTCAGGACCTCCATCAACCGATAGCCTATAGGGAATTCCCCATCGACTAAAAATGTACTCGTCTAAGAACTTAGCCACTGCTTCCGAGTCATTCCTGGCCAGTGCCTTTGCTTCCGGCCATCCACTTGTGTAGTCGCGAGCTACTACCAGGAACTTCTTTCCCAATTTGCCATCGGGCATGTAGACTACATCCACGGTAACCCATCCCCAGATTACATCAGTCCCCCATGTGGGATGTAATTCCTCATCGTAACGCCGAGTTGCATGGAACTGGCATTCCTTGCAAGTCTTGATGAACGATCGGACTTGTTCGTATAGGTGTGGCCAGTGGTATCGGTATGAAATCTTTCGCCAGGTTCCTTCCTTCCCTCGGTGTCCCGATTCTTGATGGAGTGCTTCTATGATTTTCTGCTGATCTTCTGGTTTATCAACGATTCGTCGCAGAGGTCGATCACCTGAGGTCTTGAGCCAAAGGTAGTCCTGTATAACCCTGTAGCGCCTTGCCGTTTTCCGCAGCTTCGCATATTCTGCTCGAGTCATATGGTCGGGTCTCTTCAACGTTACTAGCCATCGCGCAATCTCCGAGAACTCATTGGTGTGTAGATTATCCAGGACTTTGAGGGATATGTTTGTGACATAGAAGGCGTGTTCGAGATCTCCCAGATATTGTGCTTGAGGTCCTAAGTAGAGGCCCATCCTATGCAAGGTTACATTACCCAAGTGCTTATCGATGAAGCTTTCCACATCTTCCTCTGGTTCGTCGGGTGGAGTCCATCCTGGGGCTTCTGCTCTCCTCGATAGCCCGTCAGCCACCACGTTCTTTTTGCCTTCCACGTGCTTGATATCGAACTCCCACATGTTTAGCAGGGCCAACCATCTTGTAATAAGCGCTCCTGGCAGATCAGTTGCGCTTCTATTTAGTTGAGCAATAAGCGTTCGGGAGTCCGTTTCCACAGTAAAATGTACGCCGTAGATGTAGGGTCGGAACTTCTTTAGCGCCAATAGGAGAGCTTTGCATTCGTGTTTGCCCGAGTCCCAGTTGCGTTCGGATTTTGACCATACACCTGATTCGAATCTTACAGGTTTGCGCTGTCCCCGATCGTCTATCTGGTGTATTACTGCTCCCCAACCCTTCTTACTCCCGTCCACTGAGATGATGATTGCTCTAAGAGGTTCCGAGTAGTCAATCGAGACCAATACCGGAGCGTTTGTGATCCTTTCCTTGAGCCAGTTCATGGCTGCTTCAGCGTCCGATGTCCATTCGAAAGCGGTTTCCTTTCGCAGTAGTCGAAAAAGCGGCTCTGCTCCTCTTGCGAAGTCTATAATCCATATTCTGTAGTAGACACACACTCCGATAAACATTCGGACTTCTTTTGGTGACTGGCACGGAGGCCATTCGCGGATTTTGTTGACTTTCTTTTCTTGTGGAAATCGCCCTTCTTTGTTTACCATGTACCCTACTATCGCCATGGTGGGGAAACACCAATCTGATTTCGCTCCTGACGCAGTCACTCCTGCTCTTTCCATGTCGGCCAATACGTGATCGAGATTGCACAGGTGTTCGGCTACAAACCGCCGGATTCCAGGTTCAATTTCTTCTTCATCGTAGTTGGTTTTAGGGCCTTTTACCGCTATGTCATCCATATATGGGAGACACCGATGGGGTATCTGGTCCTGGAGAATCTTCGTAACTATCCTGATGAATTCTGCAACGGAATTCGTAGTTCCCATTGGTAATGTGCACTGCTGTACGAGTCCAAGCGGCGTTGCAAATGCGGTCAGAGGCCGAGAGTCAACATGCAGCTCTACCTGGTCGTATCCTGAGAAGAAATCGATTAGTGAGACTATGTGACAGCCTGCAAATTCCTCCGAGAACTCATCGGGGTTCGGTGGGAGGTTTGCATCTCGAACGGTGACGCCATTGATTCTTTGCGCGTTGTTGATCAGCCGGTAGCCCGCGTCTTTCTTTGCAACTAAGAACCATGGGTTACGGTAAGGGCTCTTGCTGTATTCGAGAGTTCCTCGGCCTAATCGTTGTTGGATCATTTCTCGGACTATATCCCTAAGCTTCCTTGGTACTGGAAATTGCTTTTCCTGCCACGCTTGGTGGGGTACGACGTTGAGCTTGATTGGTGGCGTTACATCTGGATTAACTCGTCCTGATTCGCTGAAATCCCAGGACAAAGCTGGTTCCCTCCGATAGAGCATCTCTATCAGCATCTCCTTTTCTCGTGGCCTGAGCTCTGTCCCGATCTTGAGTTCTGAGATTCGCTTCTTCGTTAACCGAGTACCTCTCGGGAACTCTGCGTATCGTGGTTCAAAGTATTTTTCGAAGTCCCTCCAGTCGCTGTCCTTGTTTGGTTTTTGTCGGCTTGCTGCTCTCGATTTCCAATCGGCTCTTCCTTCTACTTTGTCGGGCGTTACACTTGAGTCTCCAATAGGCTGCACTTTCTTGTCCTTAGTTTTATGTAAGGTGTTTACCTCAAACTGTAGTCCGCCCTTCCTTGCTTTTCGTAGTTGGTTTTTCCAGAACTTGGTTGGTTGACGGATTGTGTATTCTTCGGTTTTGTATTTGAGGTACAGGTCGTTTAGCATCTCTTGTATTTCCGAATCCACGTCGGTGGCCGCGATTACCAGGATGCCGTCGTCATCCGCCACCACAATCCCTCCTTCGTTTGTTTGCCCGATAGTTCCTCGACCACTCCAATGTATAAAGTGTTCTTTAGACGGTGCGTGTCGCGTGTCTTCTTCTATGTCTTTGCACAACTGGGCGTATCTTGGTCTAGCCTTTTCTGGATCTCTTCCTTCTCTTCTCCGATTTCCAATTGGGTCTTTTTCTTCTTTTGTCAGGACATCTTCCTTTGCTATCTGAAGCGATGCCAATAGTGGTTCCCTTTCTTCGTCCTCGTCTCTGTTCGTCGCAGCCGATGTTCTCTCCAGGTCTCTCTTCGCAGTTTCCGGAGCCATAACCCTGGTTATTAGGCTCCCTGTCCTTTTCCCAGGACGTCACCAGCGTAGATTCCTTTCGGGTTTAGTGGGTCTTGGTGAGTAGCAACGAATTGTGTTTTAAACCTTCCCGCCTCGTCCTGGATGTGGCAGTAGGTGCGTCCGTCGGCCTCGTATTCGAATCGGGCTCTTCCATCAGCAAGAAATGGGTTCCCTAAGATTATTGGGTGTGATAGGGATCGTACTACAAAGAAATTAGTCTCGATTACTACTTGGCCTACCTGAACAGGAGCTCTCCAAACAATTCCTGCGAAGCTCTCTTTTCCTCCATTTGCCGTCATCAACCTTGCAGCTGCCATCTCATCTGGTAGTGATGTGACCTGTAGTCCTGCTGCTTCTGCCGTTTGCAGGCGAATCGTGTTCAATTCTGCTCCTGTATCTAGTAAGGCTTTTACTTTTGCGTCGTTGACTTCGATTAGCACTCGGGGGCATTCTCGTCTGATATGTTCTACCCCTGCTGCTCGGTCGTATTCTCTTCGGGTGCTTGTCAGGAGTCCATAGCTTTCTTCCATTCCTGCTCGAGAGAGTATCGGGTGATCATTTTCTCGTCTGTACCTTGGTGGCGCTGCCGTTGATCCTGGGGTGTATTTCCCACATCGTGAGATCATTCCGTTGACCGCTTCAATTGCTACAAAGGAGGGGATGTTCGCTCCGATCGCGCTAATGTAGGGGTCCAGAGTGTATCGGTCGTTTGTTTCCTGGGTTGTCGTCTCTTCTTCTCCTTCCTCTAGTACTTCCGATGTCTCTTCGGTCCCTGCCCTTGCTGCTGCTACTCTGAGTCTCTCAAATTCTTGCTCTGAGTAGTATGCCGAAAAGAAACGTCGCTTTACTTCTGGAATGTTCCCTAGAATTTCTGATACGCTTGCCTCAATTTTTGCTCCGAGTATTTGTTGAAGGATTGCATCTGGAGTAGGTTTTAATTTTTCTGATAGCCGATGCTTCCTTGGGATTGGCGTTGCTGTTTTTCCCGTGCTCTGGCCTGACTCAGTTGGGTCCGTGTCAATGTCCATTTGTTCTGGTTGACGGAACTGGACCATTTTTGGCGGCATAAAATAGTCTTCTTCTCTATCTCGGTTTTGACGCACCGCTGGGATTGCGTTGGTTGATGGTTTTCGTCCCGCTAGCTTCTCGATCTTTGGTATTGTTGTTAGGGTGACTTGTCCTTGAATGCTTCGCGGTTGGTCTCCACAAACTATCTCCATCCCATTAAGCCTGAAGTTGTCCCCAATTCTTTCTCGGTCGCGCATAATCGCATCGCTTCTCTTTTGTTCTCGTTCCCAGTCTTCGTTAGTAACCAGCCCTGCTTGTTCCCATGGTTCGTTTGTTATCGATATGTTTGCTATTGCCGGTCCCGATGGTGCCTTGGGGAGTCCGCTTGGGGCTCTCTGTGTCAGAGGGTCGGTTTGTTGCCCATTGCCTGCTCTGATATCTGCCACTATTGTCTCAAGTCGTTTCCCGGGAGGTCCTAGTCGCCTCATGGCTCCTCGATCGTCACTCGGGTTACCCCAATGCCACATTCGCGTCACCATGTTGAACCATACCCATCCGTTGTCAACTAACCTGTTCCATCCTTCGCATCTTGCTGCTCTATGGTCTAAAGATCCGCATGCGTAGCAGCCCGGCTCCTGGTTTGCCGTGTTATTCCCCTGTAATCCTGTTGTTGTTCTCTCTGGCCTATGTTGCCCGTTTGTTGCATTTTCCTGATGTGTTCTGTTCCATACCGATAGCCTTTCAGGTGCTTGGATGCTTGCTGCTTCGTTGTTGTATGTTGTCCTCCCAACTATCTCTTGTCGTATGTAGGGGTCTCTAAGTAGTTCTGCTTCTCGCGGGTCCCATGGGTGGAGTGCTACGTTGTTCATCTTCATTTGTTCAAAGCGCCTTGCTAATTCATCTACTTCTGATTGTGTTGCTGGTGTTCCCGGTGGCATTCGCACTCCTTGGATTCCTTGGGGTCTCGAGTGTTTATCGGTTTTGCTTTGACTCGCGTTGTGTGGGAGGTTTAGTTTTGGTTCTTGAAATCCTTGGTTCTTTTGATATCCTATCGGGTTTGCTTCGTTCTGTAGGGCTTGTCCTTGTTGAGTAAAAGTAGGGTTCAGCAGGTAGACGTCTGCTTTTACTCTCGCCTCCTTTGAAAGCATCTTATAGATCTCCTTGTATTTGAAGCTTGTTGGCTCCGTTGGTGTTGCGCTGAATTTCGAGAGCACCTTCTGCGCGAGTTCTTTGCTCAGCCCTTTTACTAGGTAGTATCCTTTGTAGTCTTCTCGAATAGTGCCCGCCTTAGTGCTTCGGTGGAACCTGATTGCGAATGTATCCAGATAGCTTCTCAGGTCCAAGCCTGGCGTGTTTTGGCATTCAAAGAGCCATGCTTTGAATGCATCTTCGCTCTCCTCAAGTTGATCTTTGTCCGTGCTTCTGAATCGCAATCGGAGGGCCTTCCACAGTGCTTCCCAGTCGTGTGATTCACGAGCTTCCTCCCATTCTATCACTGAGTATTTTATAACGTTTGCTTGAAATTCGTCGCAGTAATCGACTAGTCTCTCAATTCGTTTCTCAATCGGCCACTCGTAGAAGTTTGCTCGTTTGACATATTCCCTTAGGAAGTTGGTGATGTTCTGTCCCTCGAATCTAAGTGGTTTTTCTGGGAATGGCGTTGGTTCCGCGACAAAGGTTCTTCCCGCGCTAAGCTTCGCGAGGTTATCGGCCATCAAGCTGATGATGTACTTCATCTGTTCCTTTTCCATGTCCGACTTGTGTTGTGGTGTCTCGTCTTCTCCGATTGGTGTTCGGTCTTGCCCAACGGATGGGCTGCTGCTGTTGCTTGACGTTGCGCGGTGTTCTCCGTCCATTGGGTTAGGTAGGAGGATTTGGATTGTGCGAATAAAGAGTGCTGCTAAGGTGAGTAGAACAAGTTTTCTGATAAAGGTTGGCAGTGTTGCAGCTGTTTGGTGATCTTTGCTGTGGATGTTGAGCTGTCTCTCCAGTGCCTTCGATAATGGCTCGGGGACTTGTTCTTCTCTGCTCCATTTTGTACTTTCTGCTGATTCTTCTTTTGTCCCGATGACCTCTTGGGGTTCTTCCTTCGCTCGTTCGTTTTCGTATTTAGTTGCGTGCAATAACCTTTTTGGGATTACTACTGCCACTGTGTGACCCGTCCTTGATAGGAGCTTTCTCAGCTCTCTTAATCTCGCTTGTTTCTTATATTGCCTTGTCATGTTTTTGGTTAGTCCAATATCCGCTCGGTTGTGCTCGTTCCCCGTGCTCGTTGCTCCTGTCTAACCCTTTTTGAAATTTCAGGGGCTCCCTCTTTTTCGTGTTTTTCCCTTGTTTCTGTTGTCCCGATGGGCTATCAGTGTCGTTTCTTCGTCTCTCTTTCCTTAGGACTAAGAGCTGGTGGGTTGGAGTCGTAAATCGGTCGCCATATGTAGGAGAGTGGGTAGCTCTATAAACCCAATACGGTAAAGTATGTACAAAAGAATGTATTATTAATATTATATCAAAACTGCCCGATTAACGATCGGTTGTTTTCTCTAAATGTCCCCCGCTGCTAAGTTATACCTCTTGATCTAGTCACGTGACATAACCTTTCACGTGACATCAGACACGTGGTCGGTTATTCCACCACATATCTCCCCCCTCAGGACCAAGCTTGGTCCCTTCAAGCTTTATATTTTCTTACAATTTGTTATTTCCTTCGCATCGACCGCTTATCGGAGTCTCGTTTTCAAGTGAGTTTTGTCGGATGCGGTGTGTCGCGTTGCCTTAGTTCCGCCGTTTGCTTTTCTCACCGCCGACCCTTTTTGTTTTCCTTTGCTGCGACAACCCAAGGCGGTATCGGACATAGCTTTATGTCTTAAACGCTCTCTAGACTTGCTTTTACCTTTTCTCACGACTTCTCCCGCTCAACCTTCTTCCCCCAGCCTGATTTTCTCTCGACTGCCCGCCCAGCTCTGCTGTCGTTCCTGCCTCTCTCACCATGTCTGCTGTCGATTTCGCGCCCGGGTCCACTGCTGCCGGTGCTCCAGGTGGTGGCTCTGGTGGTGGAGGCGGCCGTCGTCCTCCTTCCCGTGATCCCAGAGGCGGTCGAGGTCGTGATTTCAAGCTGGCTGCTAAAGATCCTAAGAACGGGCTTATCCAACTGCTTCACTTCTGTATATGCGTTTTTCCTTCTCCGATGCGTTCTCTGATACTGACTGTCTGGTAGTGGAGATTTATCTCGAAGATCCTTGTGACATCCATCTTGCAAACGTCATCGTCGACGAGATAGCCCGCTTGCTAGATTCTGGATACCAATTCGGAGACCTGTTAAGTCCCTTCGGAGGTACTTCGCGCGCCTACAGTGTTCGTCCGTCTCTCGGCTCTGAGTGGGTCGTTCCCAATTGCACACTCTTCGACTTTTTCTATCGCAGCCCTGATGCTGCCGCCTGCTCCGATGCTTCCTCAAGGCTTGCATTCCATAGAGCTCAACTAGCCCGTACCTCTGGAACTCGAGGGCCTCATGCTACTTATCTTCCCGGGTTCCTTGAGAGCGCCTCCGATGGCAGGCTTGACTACCGTTCTGACCGCTTGCCTGACGATGAGGACTGTTCTTGTGGGGCTTGTCAGCGTATTGGACGCCCTTGCTTTCAGTTTGTGAACAACAATGGCGAAGCTCTTCACGGTCGGGCGTGTGTTCCTTGCTGGGTGGCCTCGAATGAGAATCGATGCACCTTTCGTCGTGAGTTTCACATTCCTAGTTTTATGTTTCTTGGATGCTGATGTGATGCAGTGGAGACCTCCGATGTGTCCTCGAGGTCCGATATTCCCTTTGCTGAGCGCGAGATGGTTGCTGGCCGCCAGCGTTTGGCTGTCCGTTTTCGGTCCACTCCTGCTCGCCGTGAGGTCGCCTCTGCGGCCGCCGCCCGTGTCGCTGGTGTCGCTTCCTCGTCTGTCGCTGTCTCTGGTTCTGCCGCTGCTGGGTCCTCGGGTTCCCGTTCTGCCGCTGTTGGTTCTGCTTGGCCGCCAGACCTGTTGCCGGCTCTTCCTGGTTCTTCTTCTCCTGTTCGGCGGTCTCCTCAGGTTGCTGTCCCTCTCATGGGAAGTCCGATTCCTTCTCAGGGTTCACGGACTGCTTTGTCGCCCGCTCTCGCTTCTTCAGAAGCGCTTCAGTCTGCATCGGCTTCTGGCGCTGCTGACCCTTCTGAGCCCGGTGATATCGCATTCCAGCCTGCTGTTGCTGATCCCCCGTCTCCTAGTCTTTTCCGATGGGTTCGCGGGTGGTTTTCCCGGTAGTTCAGTGGTCTTCAGGTTTTGTTTTTGATTTTTGCAGGGGCTTTCAGGTGTCTTTTGGCGGGGTTTTTATTTGTATTCTAGATTCCTGTAGTTCTGTCCGATTAGAATTTAAGGCTTCTTTCTAGACTTTTCAGACTTGGTTCCCTAGGTTTTCGGGTTGATTTCTGTCTAGTATGCTAGGATTCTTTTCTTTCTGCCTTTCTTTCATTAATCGGTTCTTAGGATTCTGCAGTTCCCCGATAGGTATTCTGACCCTATTTTTCTACTGTTTGCGCCTTGTTCTTGTAAACTTGGATTCCGTTCTACCCTGCTGTCGGAATCTTGTTTTCTCTATTTTCCACTTGTTTCCCCCCCCCATTCTGGAGTCAGCTTGGTCCCTTCAAGCTTTCTTTTTCTAGATTCCGAGCCGTTATTAGGTCTTGGTCTTTGCGACGTGTTTGTCCTGTCTTTTCACCAGTGTTTGTCATGTCTTCTCCGTTGCCGTGTCATTCCTATTGGGCCTTTCTCCGTTTCCTAGGCGGTGACAATCGAGGCGTTATCGGAACATCGCGGTGTGTCCTGTTATCCGCTTTTCCTTGGCGCGCTGTCTGGAGTATTTTACCTTGCCTTTTCTCACCCAGCTTTCCGATCTTACCTCGAGCCTCTTCCAACTTCTTGCCCCCATCTCTTTGCCGTCTTTCCTCATCTTCCAATGCCTCGTAGGATTGATTTCGCTCCCGGGTCTACTGCTGCCGGCGCTCCAGGCGGAGACGATGACCGAGAGCGCGACGGTGGTCGCGGCTGTGGTGGTGGTAAAGGCCGCCCTCTTCCTGTCCCTGCTCCTGTGCCTCGGAGTGGTTGGATCGAGCTGATGCAGTTCTGTAAGTGCGCCATTCTCTTGCCGATGTTTTCTTAGATACTGATTGTCTGTAGTGGAAGACCTTCTAGAGCAGCCTGTGACTGTTGAGGCTGTCCGCAGCATTGCTGACCAGTTGGCTTCTCTAGTTGGTCGTGGCCGTACCTTCGGCGATCTTCTAGCTCCCTTCGCCCGCGGCCGATCCGCCTACGAGATTCGACCCTTCGACCCTGATGACCCTCCTCTTGCGTTCGACACATTCTTTGGCTGGTTCTATCGATCTCCCGAGGCCTCCGCCTGCTCCGATGCTGCCTCGAGGCTTGCATTCCATCGCAGCCAATACCAACAGCCCTCTGGTACTCGTGGGCCACATTATACCTATATTGTTGGTCTCTTGGAGGGCGCTGCCAATGGCCGTGTGGACTATCTCAATGACGTGCCGATTGAGGATCAAGACTGCGCTTGTGGAGCTTGTCTGCGCAGCAGACGTGTTTGCTTTCAGTTCACGAATAATGCTGAGGAGGTCCTTCACGGCGCGGCCTGTGTTCCCTGCTGGATGAACTCGATGGGCTCTCAGTGTGGGTTTTATCGCGGTATGATATTGGCATTTTTCTCATCCTGGTCCTTCCTCATGCCTATGTTCTTGGTATGCTGACATGATGTAGGCGCGGACCCAGAGACGATGTCGAGGGTCGATCGGTTTGCAGATGGTCGGCTCCTGATCCAGGAAGAGTTTGGTCCTTCTGTCTGGCCGCCTGCCCCTCCCCGTCGCCTTGATGATGCTGTCCCTATGGCCCTCTCGTCCATCCGTAGTCGCCGTCATCCTCCCTCTGTCGCTTCGTCGGCTACCGTTAGGCCATCGGATTCCCGTTCGGCTGCTGGTGGTTCTGCCTGGCCGCCTGATCTGTTGCCGGCTCTTCCTAACTCTCCTTCTCCCGTTCACACCCCGATACGTTCTCGGGAGCCTGTTCGTCGGGCTTCCTCTGCTGGCGCTCCTTCTGGGGGTTCTGGTGGCGCTGAGGACATCGCTCCTCATTTCTCTCCTCGCGCTTCGCCCAACACACCAACTCGGGCCGGATTGCCTCTCAATCCCCCGCTTTCTCCCCAGACTGGGGATGATAGGCCTCAGCGACGTCGCCTTCCGTCCTGGTTCACGACTTCTAGTCCGCCATCGGAGCTTGATAGTGATGGTTCTCCCTTGCGTCCTGGTCCTGGTCGTTCTCGTGGCTCCCGGGGTGGTCGTGGCGGTCGGGGGTCTTGATTAATTATCGGTTAGGGTATAGAAGTGTTTTCTGGCGTTTCTGCTTTCTTTGTGGGTGGTTTTCGGTCGGATCTGGTCGGGTTTTTCTTTTGTTTTTGGGTTTGTCTGCTGGCCTTCCGATAGGCTTTTGGGTGGTTTCTGGGGAGTTTTCTAGCTCTTCTATAGGTATTCGTACCTTCTTTCTGTAGATTTTGATTGAATTCCAATTTTGTTCCCGTACCATTCTGATCTGTCTGTCTGTCGTTCTGATTCGATTTCATGCCGATTCGCGTTCGGCGTCCTGCTATTCTCGCTTTATTCCTAAACCTTTAACGCCTCCTTCCAAATCATAAATATCAAATTCCTATCTCCTTTGTTTGCTGTTTCCATGATCATCGTCCTCTTCCTCTATCCATTTATCGTATATTTCAAAGTTCCTTGGGTCGAACTCTGGCCGCCTTGCTGGGATTCGTACTTCGACGATCTGTCGGATTCCATTTTTCCCTTTTTCAGTACTAGGCAGATCTTGGGTGTATTTCTGACTGAGCCTTTCTGATCTTCGTCTGAACAATGGGTCAGTGGGCGGTTGTTTGCTTCTCGATGACGTATCGGTTTGCGGTGGGGTTTCAGCTGTGGTACTTGTTTCTTCAATTACAGCCTCTCCGTTCGCTTCGTCTTCTAGTTCTTCTGTAGCCCTTTGGAAAAACTTTGTTATCCGATCTCCTGGAGTTTTGTTGCGGAATCGGGCTCCATCTAGGTCTTCTAGTTGGTACCATCCACTTCGGTCTGGTGGAATTCTGCAAATCCTATAGGGTCCTTTCCATTTAGGTTTCAGCTTCGTCAACCTGCTCATGTCCATGTCCCCGAACGTGTCTCGGACTAGCACTAAGTCCCCCTCCTGTAGTTCTTCTGGTCGGAAACGAGCCTTTTTATCGAACCATTCTTTCCCTTGTTCTCGCAGTCTTATAGATCTGTCGATGGCCTCTCGGAGACGTGAGTCTCGACGCTCAAACTGTCGTGCTCGTGCTGCTATTAAGCTTTCTGTGTC
>Ga0247768_1000731_pt1 | contig 11837 bp, 11 predicted proteins | sample UWRJL016104C6_FD_179944 | JGI IMG/M metagenome (GOLD analysis project Ga0247768, IMG submission 179944) | Plant litter microbial communities from Arlington Agricultural Research Station in Wisconsin, United States - UWRJ-L016-104C-6 | ecosystem: Environmental > Terrestrial > Plant litter >... | reverse complement strand
AGAAGAAAATTACTACGACCTCATCTAAGGAAATTCGGGGTGCTGGACTCTCGTCATCGACTTCCGCCGGCATCAACTTCGCTTCTGGGATCCTTGCTGCTGGTTTGGGGACTACATTTACGAATCCGTTTGATGCGATTAAGACGCGGTTACAGTTGATGCCGGATCGGTATCTGAATATGGGGCATGCGGCGAAGAAGATGTTGAGGGAGGAGGGGGTGGCGAGTCTTTTTGATGGGTTGGGGATAAGGATTGCGAGGAAGGCGATGAGTTCTGCGTTGGCATGGACGGTGTATGAGGAGTTGATAAGACGAGCAGAACGGAGATGGGAGGATGGTGAGAAGGGGCAGGTGATTTAGTGGTATGGAGGCCGGATGGCTGGATGGGACTTTGGATATTGGAGGGAAGCTTGTGGTATTACTTGTATCATATTCTCTACTCGGTTGGTTATTGGATGGCGTTTTTCAGCGGGTCTGGTGGAAGGGTTGTGGGATCCTGGTTTCGATTTCGATTCCGTGCTTTGGAAGACCCTTTCCATTACGAGTGGATGCATAGACTCATTGAACATCTCTCCCCAGCTCAGTCACAGAAAATTCAGAGCGCTTTTCCTCTTTTTCCAGCCTTTTTGCAAGACTTTCTCTCCTAAGGTTTCCCCATGATCGCAATATTCGAGCGAAAAATGATTATTCGTGAAGCGCCGCAGGTTCTTTGAGCTGTGGAGGCCTGGCCAATAATATTTCTGTTCGTTTATGCAGAAGGCGCGACCCTGGCTCTGCTGGGCTGTTCCTTCCCGATTGAATCAGCCCCATGGCTCAGCCTTCCTCCACGCATCGAGTCTTCTACCAAGCCATCACCACCGTTGTTTTTGGAATCGATACTTTGACACAAAGCCACTGACCAGTTCATATACATTTCTGAACTACTTTGGGTGAGAAATTCACGACTGTTCTTCGAGGCCAAAATCGCGCGTAGCTCCGAAATTCGAAGGAACCCAAAAGCTCAGCCTTGTGTCGGAATCATAGGTATGATTAGCGGCATTGAGAACCGGTATCCGAGTATTTACTTATTCCTCCAGGGTTCTGATTAGGTTTTTAACTCTTTACATCGCTTCCCTCGTTGACTACAGCTCGGGAAAACAATGGCGAGCAAGCCAGTGGAGTCGGCAGTGAGAAGCAAATACTGGCGATCAGAAAAAGACTCACGCAAAGAGGTTTCCGGCCAGGAGCAACGTCGACCTCTACTCTCTGAGATTCTTACAAATAAGGCGCCTCCGCCGTACACCTTATCGGCATATATGGCATATTTGAGCCAGAATCAATGTCTTAAGAACCTGGAATTTATCATGGATTCCAGCAGATACCGAAAGTTAGTACAAGCATCTCTCTTATTCCTAATGGAACTGATAAATTTTGAAGACACTACCTCAAAATGGAAGAACGCCATGGATCTGAGAACCCGATCTCGCCCCTGAGTGATGAATGTCGCTATGTTAAATTGCTGTTTGAGAGGTTGGTCGACGCGTATATTTCAGCAGTGAGTCCTGTCCAGAATCAAGAAACAGTAATAGAGAATAGTAAGAAAATATAGAATGGCCCAAGGGAGGTCTACCTGCCAGCAGATATACGAGATCCTTTGGTAGCTGCCAGAGATCTTGATCTCCCGCCGCACCCGAGGATTCTAGATCTCGCAGTAAGCTGTAAATATGAGCTAATGGAAGAGGATTTGCTCGTTCCTTTTCTCAACAGTGTTTCACCGCACAAACCTATAGGGTCAAGCTTTGGCCTTCCACAAAACCTAGATAATTCTAGAGGACCTGGGGTTGAGTTTGGGACTGGGAACACGATGACATTTACTGAGCTCGACAAAAGCCAAAAGACTTCGCATCGGCCAACTTTTCCGAATGTTCGAAACGAAACTGATAGCGAGTGGGAAGATAAGTATCCGGACAGAGAACTAGCATGGGCGAGGGAGAGAACTATAGATGGCTTATTGGCTCGCGCTGAAGGTCACAGGAGTTTTGGGCCAACTTTTCGACATTCCCGATTGGCAACTGATAGCGAGGCGGAAAATAGGTATGCGGACAGAGAACAAGCAAGCGCGACGAAGACAACTACAGAAGATGGCTTATTGGCTCACGCTGAAGGTCACAGAAGTTTTGGGCGACCTTTCCGACATTCCCGATTTGTAACTGATAGCGAGGCCGAAAATAGGTATCGGGACAGAGAACAAGGAGGGGAGAAGAGCGCAACAATCTCTTCTCCACGGCGGTTATCTCGAAACTCAGGCTCAAGCGTTCCCAAAGATCCAGTTGGAGACCTACTTGACTTTCGTGACTTCGTCCCTTCAGATCCAAGGGGAAGCCCACGTGACTTGGGACGTTATGTTACACCACGGGGGGATCGCTTCGCCCTAGCAGCGTCGAGGAGACAAGAACCATCAATACATACGGTGGTAGGCCAGAACCAGTTTCAGGACCGCATAGCCGAAGGCAAAGCCGAGATGGAGAGAAAAGACAACGGTGGTAAAATCGAGAACCCTGGCTCAAATACCTCTCAGATGTATCGAGAAAGCTTCCTCCCGCAGGAAGAGGATGAAACACGAAACGCGAAACACAATCTGGAAGTTAAAGAGCAGGAAAATGGGGACCTCACGCCGGCGATGATGCATGTATCTGAGGGAGTGCATTTCAAACAAGGAATAAGGCCTACAACGCTTCAGGGGATGACCACTCAGTCAACTGAAATCAGCAGCCCTCCAATGCCGGTCATTGCACCTTCCGACTCTCCGTTCTCGGTCAATAGCCCGAATGTGCTATCATCCGGGACTTCACCAGACCCAGGCCCCAAATATGGTGATGATGACAATGATACTATCGTTGACTCTGGATATGGTACGGCATCGGAGACATCTTCCATTCACCCCATGACCCATCTTCCTGCCGCCAGAGACGATATTCTCGCTCTCATCGTTCGAGACAGCGCTCTTGCTACGCTGTTCGGCGCGGCGCTGAGAAAATTTGATGCACCTACATTTCAGCATCACTTCGGAACCATGCTCGGACAATTTGCAAAAGAGCTGCGAGAAGAGGCTAAGGAGAAATCAGAAAGAAGCGTTGCTTATGTTATCAGGATATATGCAAGCTACCTAGCCAATTCTATTCGCAAGAAGTTCAGCATAGAAGTTGACCAGAGAGCCGAGGAAATGGACCAGTTGATGCGCCAACTGCCCCATAAAAGGCAGTTACTTGAGCGACTGCTTAACCCCGAATTTGTTATTCCGGAAGTGCACAACAATACTGAAGCTCCCTCCCATCAAGCGAAGGAGCATGATGGCCTGGACGATAATTGGGAGGAAAACGACTTGACTCTTCCTCATCTAGAGCGATTGGAGGATTTCGTTATCAACAGCCATGCCATGGTGAATTTGCGAGTGAAATTGCAAAAGTGGATAGATGCTGATGACGAGCCTTCTGATCAATACATGGAGCAGCAAGAGGCGACACAGAATGTCACAGATGAATGGGCCGAGATAAAAGACCGTAATGAGCGCCAGGAGATTCAGAACAAACTGGCACAAAGACGATTCCGTAAGTCTTCACCGTAGACCAAACTTCATTGGGAGGCACAGCATCACTGACCCTATCTAGGGGATAAAGTTCGCGAACAGAGAGAGGAGTTTGAAAGGGATGCAGAAAACCAAGCCCTGAAACCAAATCAAGTGGAAAGACCGAAGTGGACTGTTTCTACACTTAGTTCAGAACAGTCACAGTTGAAAAGTTTGCGTAATGAACTGAAACAAATCATACAGTCAGTTCCTAAGGATCAAATATGGCTTTCAAGGCAGCAAAACCGCACGCTTATAAATCAAGCGAAAGCCTTTATCGAAAATAGCACTCGATTAGAATGGGACTGGTGGCCACTTGAGCCCCGAATGAAGCTGCTGAGTGATAGTGAGACGCGACTCTTTTGGCGATGTGTAAGTAACAATTTGGTTGAGCATCTTTCCGTTTTTGTATCAGCACTAAATCGGCTTAGTCCTGCGGAACGCGCCTTTGGAAGGAAATCTCGCTCCATGAAGCGGAAATAGTAACGCAGTTTCTCAGCACACCAGGACAAAGGTCACCTGTGCAGCACCGATGCAAAGTGAAAGGTGATATGAAATCTTGGATTGGACGTATTTCCGAATTTATCCGAACTAGGCCAGCATCAAGAGCAAGTGCGCGTTATACCCCAACTAGCAGCGCTGTATCAACCTCATCCACAAGCCAGGATATGCAAAATAGCGGCAGTGATGATGCCGAAATAGAGACCCAAAGGCAGCCCCGGCGGCAACAATCTCAAATTGAAACAGGGCAACTTACGACTACAGTGACAAACTCTGCGGCTGCTGAACGAACATGGATCTTGTTTGGGGTCCAAGGGTCCCGCCCAACTCTGGAAATTAACCATATTCAGATTACCAGCCAGAGCAATGACAGTAGCTTCTATCGTTCGCTGCGACGGTGCTACCGCGATAACCGCGGGAGACTGAAATTATGGTTTTCCTTCTGGAGACTGGACTACTGTGAAGTTGTGAAGGCATGTTTTAATCCACCACTTCACAACGAAGCCGCTACTGACCTTCCATCGCAGTTCAAAAAAATCGCACCGAAGTGGATCATCAAGGAGCGCAGGGACTTACCAAGAGAACCAGAGTATATTTATGCTCCCCGACCACCCGACGCCTCAAACCCTCCAATCAGCCGGCACGAGTTTTCTATGCATCTCAACGCTTGCGAATCCTCATGTCGTTGGTCACTCCTCCACGAATGCATGCCGCAGCTTGAAACCAACAGCGCCATAGCATGTATTCCAAAGAAACGAAGTATATATGATTTCGAAAGCCCGTCGGATATCTATGCTTGGGGTCTGGAGGCAAAACATGTCATATCGGCCGCCTATGTCACTGTGTACCATTTGATCATCTTCGCCATTCCCTTTGGCCTTTGGGGGTGGTGGATCAGGAGACATCCTGACGATATGCAAGGGGCCGCTGTACCTATTACGGTTGTCCTGGGACTTTTGTCGTTGTTTTGGAGCACGAATGGTATTTTGACTCAGGGAAGACATGCGGTTGACAAAGAGGCGTAAGACCGGATCGATAGCACGCCCTGCTGAGCCAGGATGGGGCGCAACGCTGATTGCCTATCGAACAGCGGTTCTTGACTTTGGGTTATGCGATATATCCTTTATGATCCTTCTCAGAGTAAGTCTTTTCTCGTTTAATCTCTTATGCTCATTATCCTACCTGGAAGAAGCTTGCAACTGTAGCGCTGTTTCTTGAAGATTATGTGGAATATGTTCCGGGCATCAACTAGTGCTGCACTGCAACCGGAACTTATCAGCGGTTTCGGCTAGACTTCTATTCATTTTCACCTATCCATACGCGTAGACATTCAAAGCGGCAAATCTGAGCTTGAATGTCGCCTTCCCTATTCCGAGGACTCTTTCTAGCCTATTCTTGAACCTTCACACTCACTCATACTTCTTTACAGGCATCTGGAACGTTGTCCTTCCACGTATGAACCAGTGCGCTAATGCCAAAATCAACACACCCCCAAAGATCGGTCCTGAGTAATTCATATTGTCCTTCACAACAGGCAAGAATTGTGGGAACGGCATCCATATCAAGACAAAAACTAGGTAGCACAGTGAGAAGATATTGACTGGTATACCGAAAGCCCCAAGCTGGAACGGACCGAAAGGAGGTGGTGGCCCACGCAATTTGCGCACAAGCATGAAAAATATTGGAAAGAAGTATGAGAAGTAGAGAGCGAAAGATTGAAGGGAGATGAAGGCGTTGAATGCGGTCGCGGAGGCGATGTATATAAGAGACAGGCATGTGACGATAGCGAAGAGGAGATATAAAGCATTCAAGGGGAGTTTCAGTGTGGGATGAACCTGGATGAAACGATTAGTAAGGTCCATAAGCGGCCAAAGGACAACCCACGTGTGCGAAGAATGGTGAGAAAGGCAGTCCGTTATCGCAGGCGAAGATCCACACCAGTCGTGACACCGAAGCAAAGATATTAAACATGCAGAAGAAAAAAATTATCATGACGAGTATTACTAAAGCATTCGTAGCTCTGACAGATCCAGTGGCTCGATAGACGACGTAGATGAGTGGTAAGGGGGCAGTCGTGATATCCTCGGTCAACGGGCCAATGTAGAATAGAAGCACGACAGCGAAGATGAATTGCATGATTGAATTGACAATGCAAGTGAGAACAATGCTTCGGGGTACGCGGGTGCGCACTTTCTTGACCTCGTCGCCTTCAAAATGTTAGTGTATTCGCAACCGCCATGAAGATACAGGCGACTTACACATATGAAGCACACTGTCGAAACCCACCACAGGGAACGAGACGCTGAGCAGACCCAACCCCCAACAAACGCCCTTGTTCGACCATCCAGATTGATCGTAGACCAGAGTCTTGAAAACGAATTCTGCGTCATTGCGCGGGCCTAAGGCGATGAGAACTGCGATGAAGACGATGAACATCACGATGTGCAGGATGCCGCCTATCGCTTCAAATACGTTGAGGACTTTTCGGAACCAGATATTGCATGCAAAGGGGATGACTACCGTAGCGATCATGATTAGGCTGGTGTGCCAGCGCTCAGGAACATAGGAATCGTTGTTGAATATCGCTAGTGATGTGATCATGTTGGCGAGGATGGAGGATGGTCCGCCACAGGCAAAACACCATGCCGCGGTGGTGATCCATCCTAGAGAATGAATCAGCAAAAGGAGGCCTGAAATACGAAATATATGAAATCATACCTTGGAGCAGCCCAAAGAAGCGCTTTGCAAAAGGAGCGAGGTTGGCAGACCAGCGGTATTGTGCACCAACAGTTGGATCACTTTTTCAAGTTAAAATACAGAAGCACAATACGAGAAAAATGTAAGCTTTCTTACATGGCAGCAAGTTCAGCGAGGGAAAGACCAGTCGCACAACATCCGAGTCCCGCCAAAATAGAGCCGTAGAAAATAGACGCAGGCCCGCCATTCGTCAGCGCAAACTGGAAGCTCACAGCGAACGACTCCCATGAAGCAAGGACGAGAATTCCGAAGTTGGCTACGGCAGCGAGGTTGATGTACCGCTGTTAGAAGTGTTAGGAATTACGGATTCGACCAGTCTTGAAATTGGTTGAAGAGAGAAACGTACGAACCTCAAGGCGATAAGTGTTTCCTCGTGAATCTGTGTGCACTTCTGGTGCATCGTGGGGAGCGTAGATGCCATTGCTAAACTCTGGTCCCAGCTCCGCCAGATCAGTCGTTGCGGTGAGCTCATGTTTCTCTTTTTGTGCCATTATCGGTAAGGCAATTGGCATGGATTGCGTACTTTAGAAGGAGTTGGTTAAAAGATATGGTTGCACGAATTTTGTGCGGTGCAATGAGTGAGGACTGTCGATCAGTCATGTGAGTCTCACCCCCGCTATCTATGTATGCATGCCCAGCGAAAAGTGAGGGGGCTTCATTGCTTTTTCCAAAGATACGATGAGGACCACCAAAGCTGCTCGTCCTATAGAAATTGGCGCCGTGTTTCCCTCTTGTGTTGCCTGGAACATGATCGGCTCCAGAGACTTGAGCTTGAGGTCAGAGAGCATAGGTCTGCGCCATTTTCGAACCGTTATTTGCACGGTGTAACATAGTTCAATTATGTTGAACCAGCCCATCAATTATCGATGCATCCAGGTAGAATGTGTGGGTTCTCCCGCCGATCGGTTAGGATAAGATAGTGGTTGACGCTAACCTCTTCAAGAAATAGCTGCGGCAGCTACAATTATTAAAATAAGGTTATTTTGTCCTCAAGGAAGGATATCGCATCATAGCTTTATTTTTGATTAAAGGAAGGTCGTTAGTTGAGAAAAATGAGCAACTCTAGCAACGCATCATGTGTCTTGTTTGAATGTTCAGGCCGTTGAGTCGCGGCTACAGGCTAGGACCAAGCGGCGTGAGACGGGTTCCCAACGGCTTCAGCTAAGTTCAATTCAATGACGAAGGAATGAGGCATTCTCCCTTCCACCTCTTTGCCCCTCCCGAGGAGGATGAGAGGAAAAGAATAGTCCAGCAACGAACATATCGGCATCATGAGGTACGCTCCTTACCAGAAGGAGCTAGCAAGCTGGCTGCACCCAGTTAATGTGAGCGCGCTACTTACAGCTACAAATCCATAAGGCGAAGATCGCGGCCCGGCAGCCAGATCTCCTTTTTCTTTCCTATTACGTCTAAAAACAGGTTATTCCATTATCACGGGTGTAGTTTTCTGCAAGACTTCAGATCATGTGACACCATGATGTTGGCGTTCACCCGGGCACACTCTACAAAGAACCTTGGAACTGAATTTGGGCCTTCTTTTTCAATTTCTCCTTATAAATTGACAGCTTCGATTGGAATTTGCATCATTGCCCTTCCTTCTCCCACTTAGCAAGGAAACTCTCGATCAAGCTTGCCCGCTTAGCCGCATCCTCCACATCCACCCATCCATCGCCCGCGTCCTTACCATCCGCCCACGCCTCCAGCGTCCTGAACACACTCCGAGCCATCACCGGAAGCTCCTTATCCTCAGCCGACCACTCCCACGGCACATCCTCCACTCTATCACCATCAAACCAGTGCACTTGGATCGTAACGGGATCTTCCTCTTTGCTCGCTTCAAGCGCCATGCCGGTTGGTGAGACCAGTCGGATCTCGCCGTGCTCGCAATTAATCATCCATGTAACCACCGGCGTGCCGGGAAACGGCTGACCGCGGCGGAAGAGCACGGAGAGCGTAGCGGATTGTGCTGTGGTGGCGGAGGGTTCAAGGTTTCCATGAATGGAGAGGAGATCCGGGACTGTGGAGCGGACTGTCTCGGTGATGTTATTGGTTTTGGGGTCCCGGATCTTGACATCAGGACGCTGGAGCTGGAGGTGTGAATGCACTGTTTCGGGAACCAAGTTGCCCAGCACTGAGAGAACCATGTCGAATACTATTCCCGGTTAGCCGACATTTCAGGTCATTCCGCAGGCCAAGGAAAGTATTCCAAAGCCTTGAATTGGTGAAAGGAGGAGGGGAGACGTACGGTGCCCGAAATTTATCACCATGACATTCCCACCCACACTTCTCTCCGAAAAATATTTCAACCCAGCAGGTAGAATAACCCTATCATTGGTGCCTCCAAAAGCGCGAACATCTGAACTCAGCACCTTACCCAGCTTCCCCTCTTTCAAGATCTCTCTAAGCTTTACAACCTGCGGGACCCATCGTCTCTGCAATCCCACAGCCACCCTAGACCCGCTCTTCTTCGCTTCCTGAACAACCGTCTGTATGTCGCGGCTATTACTTGCAACGGGCCACTCAACAAACACATCCTTCCCTGCCTTGATACTGGGAAAGATGGTCTCGTAGTGCTTGTCAACGCGTGTATTACAAATCACGGCGTCGATATCTGGGTCCTTGGCTAGGTCTTCTGGTGATCCGTAGGCCTTGGTTCCTGGATCCAGATTGTATATCTGGATAGCAGATTTGGCGGCCTCAACGCTGCTATTCAGAAGAGCAACAATGGGTAGCTTGCTGCGTCCTGTTGGGCTTAGTAAGCCGGGGAGATGGGCGGAAGAGGCCCATGATGTGGTGGCATGGGAAGAGAGCCCGATCAGAGCGGTGCGGAGAGGTTTGTGAGGAGACATTGTGATTACCTTGCAGGGATTGAGCAATGGGATTTTTCAATAGTTGGGGTATCGAGTCGAAGGAGGTGGTCCATATGTACATGAGGCTGATTACGTGATGAGGGTTTTGATTTGTAAGCCATCAATTGGTATCGCCGGTGCTCCTCTTGATCTAACCTCTTTGTGTCTAAGATTTATAAGATATCGAGATGCCAAAGCGATTCCACCGAAAGTCCCGTTTTGGGTGTGCTGAATGCAGGAGAGTCAGGGTTAAGGTACGTTTTGAATGTTTGGTCCGTTCCCGCCGTACAAAACATCTCACTCCCCAAAGTGCGACGAAGTCGAACCGATCTGCGGAAGATGTGTTAGGACTCGATCAAAGTGCCAATATCCATCCAATGAAGCCAATCCGGAATTGCCGCACTCAGTTTCAAATGTTTCTGGAACAGCTTCATCATCGGTTGCTCCGGATCTTTCCGCACCACAGTCGAATTTTGATCTGTTCGACATGACTTTAATGCATCACTATGCTACTGAAACTTGCAAGCATCTCTTTATGGGAGAGCGCCAAATCCAAGTGTGGCAACACGACATACCTGCTCTCGCCGCCTCCAACGCCATCCTAATCCATGGCTTCCTCGCCGTGACCGCCATCCACTGCGCCTGGAAAAACCCGGTTCAACGCGACCGCTATCGAAGTCGTGCCCTCCATCACCATGGTATAAGTCTCCCTATCTTCCAGGAAATGATCGCTTCCGCTTCATCCGAGACTGCCGAAGTGATTGTTGCATATTCTATCCTCCTTAGTATATGGGTGTTCGCGTTTCCGGAGATAGCGCAGGAGAAATTGTCTCTTGATGAGATTCTTAGTGCGGTGGATGTGATACGTGGTGCTCGGACGGTGTTGCGGCTTTATCGGGGAGTCGTTATGGAAAGCCCGATGCACGTCTTCTTGAACCCGCCGCTACCAGCACCTACACCTGAAAATCAAGATGCTTCTGTGCGCCAGTCATTACAGTTGTTACGGGACCAAGTAAGCCATCCATCGGACAGGAGTGCAGTGCAGCTGTTGCAGACATTCCTGGATCGATATATGATAGGATTCGACTACAACCGTTTAGCTGCAGCCTGGATGGCTTCAGTCGAAGATGACTACTGGGCTCGTCTGCGAGATCAGCATCCTGATGCGGTTCTCGTCTTTTGCTATAGCACTCTGTTCATCTGTGCTGAGGGACAGGAAGGGTGGTGGATGGCCGGGTGGTCAAAGCGGATATTGCAGGCTTGTAGCGACATTATGAGCGTGGAGGTGAAAGAGAGGATTGATTGGGTTTACCATGAGCAGAAGATACGAGCTGGGGCCGACGAACTCGCAGCTATCGTGAGATCCAGGCAGGGGTGATATGGCGCGCGGACCTCATCAACGGTTCTCCATAATTGAATATCATACCCTTGTAACAACTATGGTGCAGCATTTTTGTAAGGTTTGTAGGATTATCAGTAGCGGAGGCTTACTGTGGAGACAACAGATCTTCTTATTAAGTGGTAGGGCTCTCTTTCTGGTGTGCCCGCCTTGAGCGCTTACGTCATCCGGATCGTTCCCATCGTTCCCGTCGTTCACGCCGTTTAGCTCGTTTATACCGTTAATTGGAGGCTTGGTCGATGGTACTGGAGCCTCTTCACAAGTGCGTTCACTAGAGATAAACCATCGAGCTTTGGATCTTTCGTCACTGCCACGACCCTACTATTAGCACTCAGCTCTGATCCTGTATTCCTACACTTACGCGTCCGATATAAGCCACTTCGACAAGGCATTCGTTAGACAGTAAATATCCTATAAGTAAATACGTAGTTCTGAGTTGGTCACAACATCTCCCAATTCACACGTTTCTCGTTTCTATCTTCATCATTCAACAATATCGCTATTTCTAACAGCGTATCGTCTGTTTAAATCAACTACCTCTATCTAAAATCAAACTATCAAATTAAACCAACAGCCCACACCTGCTTATTTTTCTCCGAGGATGTCTGACTCAGCCGATAACTGCAAGAACGTCTCCCCAAGTTGTCCAGTCGAAGACACCGTCTACGGCTACACCCCGAACCTCGGCGGCAACGCTTTCTACGCTGTCGTTTTCGCCCTCTGCGCCC
>Ga0247768_1000730_pt1 | contig 11841 bp, 2 predicted proteins | sample UWRJL016104C6_FD_179944 | JGI IMG/M metagenome (GOLD analysis project Ga0247768, IMG submission 179944) | Plant litter microbial communities from Arlington Agricultural Research Station in Wisconsin, United States - UWRJ-L016-104C-6 | ecosystem: Environmental > Terrestrial > Plant litter >... | reverse complement strand
GCCACTCTGGTGCTGGCCGACGGACCGACGGTTCGGGACCCGGGCCGCCTGCTCCAGGCCGTCGCCGCGCACGAGATCACCGCGATGCAGGCCACCCCGACCCTGTGGGCCGAACTGGTCTCCACCGCGGACCCGGCGCTCCCGGGAGGGCCACTCCCGGGCGTCCGGGCCTTCCTCGGCGGTGAGGCCCTGCCCGCGGGCCTGGCCGAGGTCCTGTCGGCCGCGGGACGGCCGGTCACCAATCTCTACGGCCCGACCGAGACCACCATCTGGTCCACCGTGCATCGGCTGCGCGGTGACGAACCCGGGGCGCCCCCGATCGGCCGGCCCGTCGCCAACACCCGGGTGTACGTGCTGGACCACTGTCTCGAGCCGGTGCCCCCGGGCACGATCGGGGAACTGCACATCGCCGGTGAAGGAGTCGGCCGGGGGTATCTCAACCGCCCCGACCTGACCGCGGAGCGATTCGTGGCCGATCCGTTCGGCCCGGCCGGCACCCGGATGTACCGGACCGGGGACCTGGTCCGCTGGAGCCCGGACGGCGAGCTGGAGTACGCCGGCCGGGCCGACGACCAGGTGAAGATCCGTGGCCTCCGGATCGAGCCCGGCGAGATCGAGGCCACTCTGGAACGATCGCCGGCGGTGGCTCAGGCGGCCGTGGCGGTACGGCGGTTCGGCCCGGACGACCGGCGCCTGATCGCCTTCGTGGTGGCGACGCGGGCGCACCCGTCGCTGGGCGCCGAGTTGCGGGCCACGCTCGCCGAACAGCTCCCGCCGCAGATGGTCCCGTCGGCCGTGGTGCTCGTGGAGGAACTGCCGCGCACCGCCAACGGCAAGCTCGACCGTCAGGCCCTGCCGATGCCGGCACCGGCCTCGGCACCGACCGGGCGGGCGCCGCGAAACCCCGGCGAGGCGCTGCTGGCCGAGATGTTCGCCGAGGTGCTCGGCCTGGCCGGGGTGGGGGTCGACGACAACTTCTTCGACCTCGGCGGCCACTCCCTGCTGGCCCATCGCCTGGTCAGCCGGGTCCGCGGCACCCTGGGCCTCGACCTGCCGCTGACCGTGCTGTTCGAGCACCCCACCGTGGCCGGGCTGGCACCGCACCTGCGTCGAGGCGCGGGCACCCGCCCGGTTTTCGAGATCCGGCCCCGACCGGCCGAGATCCCGCTCTCGTACGCCCAGCAGCGACTGTGGTTCCTCGACCGGTTGGAGGAGTCGCGTTACCACATTCCCTTCGCCCTGCGGCTGGCCGGACCTCTTGACCGGTCCGCCCTGGAGGAGGCGCTGTCCGACGTCGTCACCCGGCACGAGATCCTTCGCACGCGGTTCGCCGAGACGCAGGGCGTGCCCCGGCAGGAGATCGTCCCCGAGATGCCCCGACCGGTGCTCGGCCCGGCCGACGTCGATCCGCAGCAGCTGACCGAGGTGCTGCGCGCGGCGGCGGCCCGCCGGTTCGACCTCACCGCGGACACCCCCCTGCGAGCCGAGCTGTACCGGCTCGGTCCGCAGGACCACGTCCTCCTGCTCGTGCTGCACCACATTGCCGGGGACGCACGGTCGGTGACCCTGCTGGCGTCGGACCTGAGCCGGGCCTACGCGACCCGTCGCGAGGGATCGGTCCCGGTCGTCGGGGAACTGCCCGTGCAGTACGCGGACTTCTCCGTCTGGCAACAGCACTGGATGGAGACGGACGGTGTGACCGGCCCGGCCGCTCAGATCGAGTTCTGGACCCGGGCGCTGGACCGGCTGCCGGAGGTCCTGGACCTTCCCCTGGACCGATCCCGGCCGATGGTGTCGAGCTTCCACGGGGACACGGTCGAGTTCCGTCTGCCCCCGGCCCTGCACGCCCAGGTGACCGCGCTGGCCCGGAGTCACCGGGTGACCGTGTTCATGGTCATGCAGGCGGCCCTGGCCACGCTGCTCACGCGTCTGGGTGCCGGTACCGACATCCCCGTCGGCACGCCGGTCTCCGGGCGTGAGGCCGATGCCCTCGACGATCTCGTCGGCCTGTTCGTCAACACGCTGATCCTGCGCACGGACACCTCCGGCGACCCCAGTTTCGCGGAGCTCCTGAACCGGGTCCGGACCACCGACCTGGCCGCGTACATGCATCAGGACGTGCCGTTCGAGAAGCTGGTCGAGGTGCTCAACCCGGCCCGCTCGCTGGCCCATCACCCGCTGTTCCAGGTGATGCTGGCGGCGCTGGAGGACCAGGACGGCCGCGACGTCGGGCTGGTCGGGCTGAGGAGCACGGTCGAGCCGGTGGACCTGGCCGATGCCAAGCTCGACCTCATCCTCACGTTCACCGAACGACGGGCCGACAGCGGGGAACCGGAGGGAATCGATGCCCTGATCCGATTCCGTTCCGATCTCCTCGACCGCAGCACGGTCGAGGAGTGGGCGGCCCGGCTGCTCGCCGTCCTCACCGCGGCCGCCGCCGACCCGCGCCGGCCGATCAGCCGGATCGATCTGCTCAGCGAGACCGAGCGGCAGGCGCTCACCGGCGGCCCGGCCTCGACGGAGAGGGTTCCCGACCGCACGTTCACCGACCTCTTCGAGGAGCGGGTCCGGTTGGAACCACAGCGAACGGCCGTGCGCTGCGACGGCCTGTCGCTCACCTTCACGGAACTGAACCAGCGGGCCAACGGGCTGGGGCGGCGACTGGTCACCCTCGGCGTCGGACCGGAGGACGTGGTCGGTGTCCTGCTGCCGCGGTCGGTCGACGCCGTGGTGGCGATTCTGGCCGTGCTCAAGGCCGGGGCGGCCTTTCTGGCCCTGGAACCCGGATACCCGATCGAGCGGATCGCCTACCTGGCCCGGGACGCCGCGGTCGCAGCGGTGATCACCGAGGCCGGTCTGACCGGACTGCTGCCGCCGGGCGTGGTCGCGGTGGTGCTGAACGAAGGCGGCCATCAGGACTCGGCCGACCTCACCGATGCCGACCGCATCCGGCCGGTGTCGATGCTGAATCGGGTGTGCGTGATGTACACGTCCGGATCGACCGGCGAGCCCAAGGGCGTCGAACTGCATCATGCGGCGCTGGCCAACTTCGGCCTCGGCCTCGGCGCAGCTCTGCCGCACGAGTCGGTGTGGCGCGGGGAGGTGGCGTTGACGTCGTCCTTCGCCTTCGACGCCGCGCTCAAGCAACTCACGTTGACGGCCGGGGGTGCGACCCTGCACGTGCTTCCCGAAGCCGTCGGCCGCGACCCGGAGCGGCTGGTGAAATACGTTGCCGAACAAGGCATCACGTCGTTCAACTGCACCCCGTCCTATCTCGGCGTCCTGATCGAGGCCGGCCTGCTCCAAGGAGGCGGTCCGCTGTCGGTGGTGTCGGTGGGCGGGGAGGCCATCGACGCCGATCGGTGGCAGCAGCTCGGCGCGTCCGACGTCACGTTCTACAACCACTACGGGCCGACCGAGGCGACGGTGAACGTTCTGGTGACCGAGGTGCGGGGGGAGCACCCGCACCTGGGCCGACCGCTGGGCAACGTCCAGGTACGGCTGCTGGACCCCACGCTGCGGCCGGTGCTCCCCGGGGTGGTCGGCGAGATCTACGTGGCCGGCGCCGGTCTGGCCCGCGGCTACCAGAGGCGTCCGGCGCAGACCGCCGAGCGGTTCGTCGCCGATCCGTACGGTCCTCCCGGCGCCCGCATGTACCGCACCGGTGACCTGGCCCGCTGGACCCACGGTCGGCTGAAGTTCGAGGGCCGCACCGACGATCAAGTGAAGATCCGCGGCTACCGGGTCGAGCCCGGCGAGATCGAGGCCGTCCTCGTGTCGCGGCCGGAGGTGGCCCGGGCGGCCGTGGTCGTTCGCGGGCAAGCGGCTGGAAACCCGCACCTGGTGGCGTATCTGGTCGGATCGGGAGTGCATGATCTGGACCTGCTCCGGCTGCGCGAACACCTGGTCTCGGTCCTGCCCGAACACCTGGTCCCGACCGCTCTGGTCCCGATCGCCGACCTGCCGCTGAACCGCAACGGCAAGCTGGACCGGGCCGCACTGCCGGCGCCGCAGACGATCATGCGATCGCTGGGTCCGGGTCCCCGCACGCCCGAGGAGGAGGTGCTCTGCGCGCTCTACGCCGAGGTCCTCGGCCCGATCCAGGTCGGAATCGACGACGGGTTCTTCGAGCTCGGCGGGCACTCGCTGGCCGCCACCCGATTGATCAGCCGGATCCGTTCCACCCTGGAGGTGGAGATCCCGATCCGGGCGCTCTTCGAGGCCCCGACCGTCCGAGAGCTCGCGAACCGGGTTCGCGAGGCCGAACGGGCCCGCCCACCGTTGGTCGCCGCAGCCCGTCCGGGTCGGGTTCCACTGTCCTTCGCTCAGCAGCGGCTCTGGTTCCTGCACCGGTTCGAGGGCCTGAGTGCCACCTACAACATCCCTTTCGTCATCCGGTTCGAGGGTCGCCTGGACCGCAGCGCTCTGCAGGCCGCGCTCGACGACGTCGTGGGCCGGCACGAGACCCTGCGAACCCTGTTCCCGGACACGGCCGGGGAACCGGAACAGCTCGTCCTTCCCCCGGCTCCCGCACAGGTCCCGCTGGCCGTGATCGAGGTCGCTGAGGACCGCCTGGACGAGGAGCTGACCGCCTCGTCCGGCCACACCTTCGACCTGAGCGCCGAGTTGCCCCTGCGGGCAACCCTGTTCACCCTCGACCCGACCACCCATGTGCTGTTGCTGGTGCTGCACCACATCGCCGGGGACGGCTGGTCCAACGCCCCGCTGGCGGGGGACCTGGTGACGGCGTACACGGCCCGCCTCCAGGGCCGGGCTCCCGGCTGGGAACCACTCCCGGTGCAGTACGCCGACTACACGCTTTGGCAGCGTCGGATGCTGGGCGACGACCAGGACCCGGCCAGTCCGATCGCCCAGCAGCTCGCGCACTGGACCGAGACGCTGGACGGGCTGCCCCCGGTGCTGACGTTGCCGGCCGACCGGCCCCGGCCGGCGGAGTTCTCCCACCGCGGCGGCGCGATCCGGTTCACCGTGCCGGTCGAGCTGCACCGTCGGCTGGTGGCTCTGGCCCGGGCCGAGAACGTCACCTTGTTCATGGTCCTGCAGGCCGGGCTGGCGGCGGTGCTGACCAGAACCGGCTCCGGAGAGGACGTTCCGATCGGAAGTCCGATCGCCGGGCGGACGGACGACGCCCTGACCGACCTGGTGGGGTTCTTCGTCAACACTCTGGTGCTGCGAACGAGCACGGCCGGTGACCCGACGTTCCAGGAGCTGCTGGGCCGGGTTCGGGCCACGGACCTGGCGGCCTACGCGCATCAGGACCTGCCGTTCGAACGGCTGGTGGAGGTGCTGAACCCGAGCCGCTCGCTGTCGCGGCATCCGCTGGTCCAGGTGATGCTGGCGGTACAGAACACCCCCGTGGTCGATTTCGTGCTCCCCGGGTTGCGGGCGACGGTCGAGGGCCGGGACGTGGGGACCTCGAAGTTCGACCTGTCCTTGATGCTGGGTGAGCGTCCGGCGGTCGAGGGTGCCGAGTCCGGTATCGACGGGCTCGCCGAGTACAGCGCCGACCTGTTCGACGAGGGCACGGTCCGAGCGTTCGTCGATCGGTGGTTGCGGGTGCTGACGGCGGTCTGTGTCGATCCGCAGATCCGTGTCGGTCAGGTCGAGATCCTCCGGGACGGTGAGGTCGAGACGCTCCTGGGCGGCTGGAATCACCCCGAGCCGAGGCGCCGGCACCGAACGGCCACCCTCCCCGACCTGTTCCAGGGGCAGGTGGCCCGGACGCCGGAGGCCGTCGCACTGTCGAGTGCGGGGTCGGAGTGGACATACCGGCAGCTGAACGAGCGGGCCAATCGACTCGCGCACCGGTTGATCGCGGCCGGGGTCGGGACCGAGGACCGGGTGGCCCTGCTGCTGCCCCGCTCGCCCGACCTGATCGTGGCGCTCCTCGCGATCTCCAAGGCCGGCGGCGGATACCTTCCGGTCGACGTCGCCCTGCCCGCCGAGCGGATCCGGTACATGCTCGACGACGCGGCCGTGCGGTACGTCGTCACCTGCGACGACCTGCTCGATCACGTCCCCGACGGGCATCGACCGATCCGGCTCGACGCCGGGCCGACCCAGGCCGCGCTGGCCGAGGCTCCCACGTCCGACCCCACCGACGCCGAGCGTCTGCGCCCCCTGGTTCCCGGCAACACCGCGTACCTGATCTACACCTCGGGCTCCACCGGGGTGCCGAAAGGGGTTGTCCTGACGCATCAGGGCATCGCGGACCTGGCGGCCACCCAGGTCGAACGGTTCGACCTGGCCCCGACGTCGCGGGTGCTGCAGCTCGCCTCGCCGGCCTTCGACGCGATGGTGATGGAAGTGCTGATGGCCTTCGCCGCCGGAGCGGCGCTGGTGATCGCTCCGGCCGGGCCGATCGGGGCCGACCCGCTCGGACGGTTGCTGGGCGCCGAGCGCATCACCCACGCACTGATCCCGCCGGCCACCCTGGCCTCGGTGCCGTCCGCCGCCCTGCCGGACCTCTCGGTCCTGCTGGTCGGGGGTGAGGCCTGCCCGCCCGCGTTGGTCGCCCGCTGGTCCGGCGGCCGCCGCATGATCAACGCCTACGGTCCGACCGAGTCGACGATCTGTTGTCTGACCAGCGATCCGCTCACCGGAACACAGACACCGGCGATCGGCCGCCCTGTGACCGGCACCCGCGTCTTCGTTCTCGACGACGCCCTCCGCCCGGTCCCGCCGCTCGTGGTCGGGGAACTGTACGTGGCCGGCGCCGGACTCGCCCGCGGGTACACCGGGCCACCGGGGCTGACCGCCGAGCGGTTCGTGGCGGACCCGTTCGGGGAACCCGGGAGCCGGCTGTACCGGACGGGCGACCGGGCTCGCTGGCGAACGGACGGTGTCCTGGAGTTCGCCGGCCGGGCCGACGAGCAGCTCAAGTTGCGTGGTCACCGGATCGAACCCGGCGAGATCGAGGCCGTGCTCGCTCGTTCGCCGGAGGTGGACCGGGTGGCCGTGGTGCCGCAGCCGGGGGTGACCGGTGAGCCTCAACTGGTGGCCTACGTCGTTCCCCGGGACGAGGCCGAGCCCGCCCCGGACCAGGAGCAGGTCGGTGACTGGCGCAGCATCTACGACCAGCTCTACGAGGCCGGGGCCGACTCCGCTCCTGAGGCCGACAACTTCGTCGGCTGGACCAGTAGCTACGACGGACGGCCGATCCCGGTGGACGAGATGCGGCAGTGGCGTGACGAGACCGTGGCCCGGATCCGGGAGCTGAGGCCGGAGCGGGTTCTGGAGATCGGGGTCGGCAGCGGACTCCTGCTGACCGAACTCGCCCCCGTCTGCGCGTCCTACTGGGCGACCGACTTCTCCGCGGCGGCGACCGCGGCTCTGGAACGCCGGGTGGCCGCCCTTCCCGGCCTCGCCGACCGGGTTCAGCTCCGGACCCAGGCGGCGGACGACCTGAGTGGGCTGCCGGACTCCTTCGACACCGTCGTGGTGAACTCGGTGATCCAGTACTTCCCGGACGCGGACTACCTCACCGCGGTCCTGGACGGGGCCCTGAAGCTGGTCCGTCCCGGCGGCCGGGTGTTCGTCGGCGACGTCCGGAATCTTCGGCTGCTGCGGTACCTGCAGACGGCGGTCCGGCTGCTGCAGGTCAGGGGAGCCACCCGTCCGGACGCCGTGCGCCGCGCGGTCGAACAGGCGGTGTTGCTGGAGAAGGAGCTGCTGGTCGACCCCGGGTTCTTCGTCGAGTACGGGGCCCGTTCCGCGGACGTGTCCGCCGTCGACGTCCGGGTCAAGGCGGGCCGGTACGACAACGAACTGAGCCGGCACCGGTACGACGTCGTGATCACCCGTGCGGTCGGGCCGGTCGATCCCGGTCCCGAGGGTGCGGAACAGCACTGGTGGTGGGGCCGCGACGTGCGGGCCGACGATCTACGGTCCCGACTGCAGGCGGCCCACCCGGCCGGGGTCCGTCTGCTCTGTGTACCCAACGCCCGGCTGGTCGGTGAAGTGGCCGCGACCAGGGCGCTGGCCGAGGGGCAAACGGTCGGCGTCGCGCGCGATCTGCTGGTGCGCGCGTCCGGGTCGGCGGAACCGGTTCCCGACCCGGAGCAGTTCGACCGGCTCGGACCGGAGCTGGGGTACCGGGTCGCGGTCACCTGGTCCGGCTCGGACGACGCGGCCCTGGACGTCGTGTTCACGGCGGACACCGAGGACCGGCCGGCGATCGGGACGTACCTCCCGGGCAGCGGCGTCGGACCGTTGATCAACAGCCCGGCGAAGGCCCACCACATCGGGACGCTGATGGAGCGGCTGCGATCGCGGGCCGAGCAATGGCTGCCGACGTTCATGGTGCCGTCCGTCTTCGTCCCGATGTCCCGACTGCCGCTGCTGCCCAGCGGCAAACTGGACCGCAAGGCGCTACCGAGTCCGGACCTGTCGACCCGCGTCACCGACACCCCGGCCCGCACCCCGCAGGAACAGGTGGTGTGCGATCTGTTCGCCGAGACCCTGATGCTGCCGGCGGTCGGGGTCGAGGACGACTTCTTCGCCCTCGGTGGGCATTCCCTGCTGGCCACCCGGCTGGTCAGCCGGATCCACTCCGCCTTCGGTGTCGAGGTCGGGGTGCGGGCGCTGTTCGAGGCCCCCACCCCGGCCGGGATGACCGCCCTGATCGCCCGGGGGGATCACCCGGACTCGTTCTCCGTCCTGCTGCCGCTGCGGCCGAACGGTTCCGCGGCTCCGGTGTTCTGCATGCACCCCGGCGGGGGAATCAGTTGGTGCTACGCGGGACTCATGCGCTGGCTGCCGTCGGAGAACCCACTGTACGGGCTCCAGGCCCGGGGTGTCGGTGGGACGCAGTCGCTGCCGGAAAGCCTGACCGAGATGGCGGACGACTACGTCGAGCAGATCCGGGCGGTCCAGCCCACCGGCCGCTATCACCTGTTGGGCTGGTCGTTCGGCGGGGTCGTCGCCCACGCCGTCGCCACCCGGCTGCAGGCGGACGGGCAGGACGTCGCCCTCTTGGCCCTGTTGGACGCCTATCCGAACGTCGACTCGGGCCGCGAGCGCTTCGATCCGGCGGCGGCCCGGGCCGAACTCCTGTCGGCGGCCGGTCTGAGCGGGAACGAGCAGTCCGCGGCCGGTACCGAGCGTCTGCGGACGGTAACGAGGGAACTCGACGTCGGGCTGGCGAACCTGGATCAGCGCGGGATCGAGTCGGTGATCGACATCTTCGTCAACAACGCCCGAATCCTGCGCGCGCATCGACCGGCTCGATTCCGGGGTGATCCGGTGTTCTTCCGGGCCGGCCGGGTCCCGCGGACCGACGGTCGCTCGGTCACCGACTGGACCGATTTCGTCGACGGCGAGATCCGCCGCCACGACGTCGACTGCGAGCACATCGACATGATGCGGCCGCAGCCGCTGTCCGAGATCGGCCGGGTGCTGTCCGGGTACCTCGGCCGCTACTTCGAACCGACTCCCAGCAACGAAGGAGAACTCTGATGACGAATCCGTTCGACGACCCCGACGGCACCTTCTACGCCCTGACGAACGAGGAGGGGCAGTACTCGCTCTGGCCCACGTTCGTCGACGTACCGGCCGGCTGGACGGTGGTGCACGGTGAGGCCGACCGCGAGTCCTGCCTGGACCACATCAATCGGAACTGGACCGACCTGCGGCCTCGGAGCCTGGTCGAGTCGATGACAACCGACGCCACGTCCTGAGCCCAGGCCCCACCCCGAGCCCGGACCGGCCCCGACCACCAGGAGGGCGCAGCATCGTGCGACTGTCTTCGACGCCGGACACCGGCGAGCACGACGACATCGATCTGGACCGCGTCGACCTCTTCGACGCCCGGCTCTACTCCGACGGCGATCCGCATGCGATCTGGCGAGCGCTTCGCCGGACGTCGCCGGTGCGGTGGCAGTCGCTGGAGGACGGACGCGGCTTCTGGAACGTCACCCGGTACGACGACGTCCGCCGCGTGCTGCGCGACCACGCGGCCTTCACCTCGGAGGGTGGCAACCTGCTGTCGATGCTGGGCCGGCCGGACCCGGCGGCGGGAGCGATGGTGACGTCGACCGATCCGCCCCGGCACCAGGTGCTGCGAGAGCCGTTGACCCGCTGCATCACCCCGCAGGCGATCGGTCGCCAGGAGCGGCGGATCCGGGAGGGCATCAGGCGGTTCCTGGCGCCACTGGTCTCGGAGGACTCGTGGAACGTGGCCGCAGCGGCGACCGAGCTGCCGATGGCCTTCACCGGGGCCCTGCTGGGCGTGCCCGAGTCGGACTGGCCGATGCTGGCCCGCTGGACCATGGCGGCAGTGGCCCCCGAGGACCCGTGGTACCACGACGGCAACAGTCGCCTGGTCGCGGCCGAGGCCCACTACGGCCTCTTCGAGTACTTCTCCGAGCAGGTGCGCCACCGAGGTGCGGCGGCGCCCTCGGACGACATCATCGGAGGCCTGATGTCGGCCGAGGTGGACGGGAAAGGGCTCACCCCGGACGAGATCGTCTACAACTGCTACAGCATGACGCTGGGGGCGAACGGGACGGCTCCACACGTCATCGCCGCGACCGTTCAGGCCCTGGCCGAGAACCCGGATGAACACCGGCGCCTGGCCGAGCACCCGGAACTGCTCCCGAGCGCCGTCGAGGAAGGGTTTCGCTGGTCGTCGCCGGCCAATCACTTCCTGCGGCACGCGGTGACCGACGTGACGCTGTCCGGGGTTCGGATCGCGGCGGGCGATCCGGTGGTCGTCTGGATGGGCTCGGCCAACCGGGACGAGACCGTGTTCGCCGATCCCTACCGTTTCGACGTCGGGCGCAATCCCAATCGACACATCGCGTTCGGGGTGGGACCGCACTACTGTGTCGGAGCTCCGCTCGCCCGCAGTGCCCTGACCATGCTCTTCGCCGAGTTGATCGCCCTGGTCGAGGTCTTCGAGATCGTCGGCCCGGTGCAGCATCTGCGGACGAACGTCGTGGCCGGAATCGCGGACCTGCCGGTCCGGGCCCGGCTGCGCGCCGGTCGTGCGGTGCTGCCCGCCGCCTCTGGCGGTCGCCCGTGCTGATCGAACCCGACGGGACGGAGTCGGCACCGTCCACGGACCGGTCGGACCGGTCGTCGCGTGCCCGTTCCGAACCAGCACCTGGAGGCGACATGGCCGGTCCCGCAGATCCACGGCGGTCCGACTCCGACGGGCCGGTCCGGTACCGCCGGATGCGGTTCGAGTTCCCGCAGATGTACGTCTGTCTCGACCCGGAGCGGGTCGACGCCGCGAACCGGAGCATGGGGACCGGCAACGGGTTTCGCGACGATTTCCGAGCCGACGAGGCCGGTGGTCGGGGAACGGCGTACATCCGGGCCCAGTCGCGCTGGGTGACGGCGCGGGCCGAGGGGATCCGGCAGTTGCTGTCCTGCTTCCGTCGTCCGGACGTGCCTCGGCGTCAGGTCGTCGTCGACCTTCTGGGAGGTGACGGGCTGGTCAGCCGAGTGGCGTCCGGGCTCGGGCTGAGCGACCTGGCCATCGTGACCGGGGACGCCTCGGCCGACATGGTGCAGGCGGCCTGGGACGCGGGTCTGCCGGCGGTGCACCAGCGCGCGGAGCGATCGCTGTTCCGCACCGGCTCCGTCGACGGTGTCCTGCTCGCCTACGGCTCGCACCACATCGACCGGGATCAGCGCCTGGACGTCGTGCGGGAGGCGCATCGGGTGCTCCGTCCCGGCGGTGTCTTCGTCCTGCACGACTTCCCGGTCGGTTCCCCGGTGGACGAGTGGTTCTCCAAGGTGGTCGACGCCTATTCGAGGACCGGGCACGATCACGAGCACTTCACCGAGGCCGAGATCGGTGACCTGTTGCGCGAG
>Ga0247768_1000729_pt1 | contig 11842 bp, 3 predicted proteins | sample UWRJL016104C6_FD_179944 | JGI IMG/M metagenome (GOLD analysis project Ga0247768, IMG submission 179944) | Plant litter microbial communities from Arlington Agricultural Research Station in Wisconsin, United States - UWRJ-L016-104C-6 | ecosystem: Environmental > Terrestrial > Plant litter >... | reverse complement strand
CCAAAAAAAAAAAAAAAAAAAAAAAAAAAAAAAAAAAAACCCCTATAGCAGGAGCGGGTCGGCCAACCTCCCTGTTAGCGGTGGCAACATCCGGTGTCAAAATCACCCTTGAATATGTGTCTGTGGAAACGCAATCTAATTAGGAGGTATCACCCAATAATCACTGAGACCGTTAAATCTGTGGTCAAAAGGGCAAGCTCGGACAAGGCGCTAGATAAGGATGGAGCTTGCAAACTGCTGACAGAGCATGCTTGCTTTCCGGCTCGCAAAATAATTTCGCATTGCTCATTATCATCGATCATGCGTCATTATTCGTTATCTTCTAAATGATTCCTTTACTCGTTCCCAATCATTTCCGGGATATTATCAGGGCCTGCGGTCATACGCTATCTGAACGAGTAGCGACAAGAGCCATGAGGATACCGCATACAGTCACCCACCATGCTGAAACTCCGAACGCGCCTTGAATATCCATCTTGAATTTCGACCAAAGAACCCCAAAAATGAAGCTTCCCAGGAGAAATAATACAGCAACGATCCATACAATCTTGTCTCTATCGAATCCTTCTTGATAATAGATGCCCCATCCTTCTGCTGGCTCGTGAGACTTTCCATGTAGTTCTCCACAGATGCGTTTCGAAAGCTGCTCAAGAATCCAAGTCTCTTTCTCGTTGATGCAGGAAGGTGATGTGAATAAATGCATGAGGTAATTAGGGAGTACAGGCGGATAAGTGAGAGGAGGCCCTGGAATGCAGAGGTACTCTGCTTGAGGCGATGGTACCACCTTACTTTTAGGAGGCAGACACTCGCATAGCCGACTTATGCAACACGGCTCATGGGACCGGATTTCGACGTTTCCGCCCAAGGATAGACGAAACTGAAATATTAGTAAAATTCCTTTTCATGAATTTCTTCGGAATATACCTTGATGAAGAATATACCTTGCACCGCCCGCAGTGACAGCGCTGATCTTAACATGCTTCGGTGCTTCGTAAATTGTTCCTTCAGGAAGACGAAAAGCTTTCGATCGGTATCCGCTGTATCGATCCGGGCTTGGTAGATATTCCTCCCGTACCTTCCATTGTGAACACATGACATCATATGTAAAGACTTTTGCTGCATAGCAGGGGTCTCCGTGCCTTGAATCGAGGTAGGTTGAGCGTTGTGATGCGGTAAGGTGGGCGCCTGATTCGGCCTTCTCCTGCATTTTCTAAAAGCACCCAGAACCCACGCCCAAATCCTCTGGAAGGGCTGTTGCTGATTCAAATTACTTTGAGGAGTCGAAGCTGAGAGAAAATTGATCCCTGTGGCGTGCTCCATGCGGCTTTGGAGTTCTAATGCGCCGCCAGGCCTTTGCTCTATCACATCATAGAAACCTCTCTTCCCACATTTCTTCTTTCATAGTTAGTCAAGTATAATATTACAAGGTGTGAAATGAATGAGACGTACGCATTTCCATCTCACTCGTCTTTTCTGTGGTGGACAAGGGGGTTCTGAAATTCCGAGCTGCAGTAAGATGCCATTCAAGACTCGCTCTAAGGCAGGGTGGGTTTTGGGCGTGAACACTTTCACAGGATTCAACAAGGTTCTGTTATTAAATTCGGTGTAGGATTGTTCGAAACTAGGTTCTCTGTTCTGCTTCATCTGATTGTTCGTGGACTTCGGAGGAAGCACAAACTGTCGAAGCTCGGATCGTAGAATTTGGAGAGCGTTGCTTTCAACAAGGAATTCTCGAGCGTTAGAAAGGTCTTGAAAGATACTTTCATCAACTATTGGCTGCTCTTCTTCATCGGAGCTGTCATCTTTCCTTGAAGATTTAAGATCTAGTTTCCTTTTTGGGGGAGCTAGTTTCGGCACAACTGTGTCTCCAAGGAATGTCTCGAGGATTGATTCCGCAATATGTCTCGCCTTTAATGCTACGAGTTGAGCAGCTAGGTAGTCAAGTCTATCCCGGTAATCTTATTGTAGCATAATGGGGGTAGTATAAGGGAATTAGAGTCTGGAGTACCAAAGCGAAGTTCTGGGCACATACCGCAAGGGAAGTAATGCGGTACGAAGCGGAGAAGTAAAGTAAGTCCTGTAGCATATACCGTAAGGGAAGTAAAGTAAGTCCTGTGGTACGTACCGCAAGGGAAGTAAAGCAAGTCCTGTGATATACCGTAAGGGAAGCAAAGTTTAGGGAGGAAGGCATACTGCTAGGGATATAGGAAAACGGTTTTTAGGGTCTCTCGTAAGGGAAGGTAGCCTATTTGTTATACGGGATAAACGCTTATACTAGAGTATCGCCTATATGGGAAGCGGGTTGGCTTTCTATAAGGGAAAAATTCCCGTATATAGGAAAAACTAAGACGGGGTCTTAGTAGATATCCCGTAGGGCTAAAATAACGAGTAGGGGATCTAAGATACTAAGTAGAGTTATTTATAGGAGGAATAATCCCTCGCGGTATAAGATACCGTATACGTAACTAGCGGCTACGGTACTCGCTCTAATATACCGTATAGGATATCTTTGCTTACGGGAGCCGGACGAGAGAATCGGGGTAGCCGCACGGGAGAATAAACCACGTCGCTTCGAATCCCGTAAGATAGTTACGACTAAATCGGGAATTACGTATAAAAGTTTATTCTTATTTAAGTAAATGCCGTATAGATATCGAGGCGAAGTAGTCTCGCGGTTTTTATAAGGTAAAATCTTAAGATAGAAAATAGGTTATAGGAAGGGTCTCGTAGAGACGGGTAAGTTATTAAGGCGAGGAAGCAGTCTCGCGGTCCCCGTAGGGTAAGATCTTTAGAGGGAAATAGGTTACGGGAAAGAGGTTATGGGAAGGTTCTTATAGGAAGAGTTGGGTGAGTTAGTGAGGCGAGGATTACTAAAGTCTAATAACGGTAAAGATATCGGTAAGTTATAACGCAGGGGAGAACTTATATTACCGCCGTATATAAACTATATAAAAGGGAGTAACCTAAGTAGACTGCCCGCCCTCCCTATAAGTTTTAGTGGCATTTTAATCGTATCTATATTATTTTCGTAGGGGATTACTATATTACTAGCAAAATTAACAGCGAGGGCGGGCAGCCCGCTTAGGTAGCCCCCTTATAGTCACGTTATACGCGCTTATGCGGCGTTCGTCACCTACTAAGAAGCCACCTATTAGTTAATAGAGGATAGATGGGATAACTGGGTTTAGGGGACATAACGGGGCTCTACGATTAAAGATATATAGATAGCGCTCTTAGCGTTGGTGGCGTCTATGTTAGGTGCTCGCTTAACTATCTTAGGCCGGGGCGTGCGGGGATTTAATTAAATTTTAAAGCTAGCAAAAAGCACGGACGCGAACTTAAAAAATTATTGTTAATTATATATATTATCTAGCTAATAAGACACGCCTTCGCGCTACGATAGACTACCTCTTCGCATATAGGATTTACTTTTACTACCTCCCGGCTCGTTATATACGGTATATTAAATATAGCGAAAATATTATTTTAGTAGTAAGATAGTAACTTAAAATTAAATATTTTTATTATTTAAATTAGATCGGTTTCGTTAATATTTATAAAGAGAAGTTATTCTATATAAGCTATAATTACTTTATTCGTAATTTAGAGCGCCGAGTTTACGAAGAGTTAAATATATTTTAACTTACTTTAGAATTTTATTAATAACTTTTAGTATATATCTAGTAATTTTTTTTAGGCGGTAAAAGGATCCCTAGTAGCCTTAGTAATAGTATTAAGGAAATTCTTTATAATAGCCTCGCCTTTTAAATCTTTAGTATTCGAAACACAATTATTATAGCTATTAACTAGATAATTAAACTAAAAGTTAAAAATAAGTAGCTTAGCCTTAAGTTAAAGGCTTAGAAAGGACTATATAATAAAATTATCGAAGGAGGGCAATTAGGATAGTTGCTAGAGGAAAATATATTATATTACTCTCCTTATATATATAGTGGGCCTAGGCCCTACGGTTATATATCTATAGGATAAGCTATAATGCGCTTAATATATGCCGTAAGGATACTACGAAATATTTAAAAATATAATTCCTTAACTCTACTATAAAAGATACTATAGCGTAAGTATATTTTTAAACTCCTTAATAATTCTCTCTTTTTACTAATCTTCTAATATAAAATTTAATATAGTAGCTTCTATATTTAGAATACGTTTCTTAAGTTATTAGACTTTTATATATACTTCCTTTCGCTCGCTCTCCCGTTTAGTTTAGTATTATAAAAGCTTGGCTTTTACGTTTAATATAAGTATACGTTTACTCGAAATAATAAACACGAGTATATAATTATATATACTAAGGGCGTTGTAGTTATTATACTTATTTAGCTAAAGATAGTTAGTAGCTATATCTAGGAGTAGTATTTATAGGCTTATAGGTAGAGTAACTTCCATTTTCTAGGATAAAATTATCGATTGCGGGAGTATCGCGTAATATCTAGAGGGGGCGGGTTAAAAAAGTATAAAGGGGGGAGAAAAGGTAAGATCGGACTCCTTAAAATGCAAGGTTTAAAAACCATTTACTATTTCCGAGATCGAGAAGTTAGAATAAGCTATAACTTAATTTATATTAATTAGTATAATATTACGCTAAATATAACTAGATCTATTATATTTAAGCGCGGCAAAGTATAATAAAAATTAATTTACTAATTATAAAAATAAGCCTTAAGTAAAAGATTAGCCCACCGACTTCTTAGCGCTATTCCGCGTTTACTTAGGCTATATAAAATAATCGCGCCCTAATATTAATAAATAATATAAATAAATTTATTATTTACTATTTAGTATTATATACTTATCTAATTTTTATATTAAATAAATTACCCTTTCGTCTCTTTCGGCTAAAAATCTCCCTTTTAAAAAGTAATAGCGTAAAAACTATAATAAACTACTTTTTAACCTTATATTTTAAACTAAAGAAAATTATAAACTAGATATTTTTAGTTTAAATTTAAAAGTTTAGGGAAAGCGTACTTATTAATAGTATATCACTTACTTTTATAGCTTATTTACGCTTAATAAAACTACTTATATTAGCTACTTTAGTTCTAATAAGCTATAACTATTTTATTTTTATATTTTTATTTTTTTTAGTTTTAAAGCTACTATACTTTTTATATAGCCTATTATACTTAGGCGAAGATATAATTATTACTATAAATATACGTCGTTAATTAAAACTATATAAGGTAACGATATAATTTTTCGCCTATTTAAATTAGTTTAAATAAAGTTAGTATATAGACTAATTTATTAACGGAGTACTAACTCTCTATTTTTAAAAATTATAAAAGTATAAAATAACGGACCCGGGCCGTTTATTTATTATAACTAACTAGTAAATAATAAATAAATACTAAGTAGTTCGTAATACTAATACCTTCTACTATAAAATAAACTATATTATAATAGTAAAGCTTCTTTATAATATTCCTACTATAAGGCCTATTTATTATTACTATATAATCTCCGCCTAATTTAAGTAGTTAAGTAAATTTTTAAGAGTATTAAGTAAAAAGATTTATATAATTAGGTAGTTTATTACTAAACTATAAAATTATAAACGGGTAAAATTTTAAAATTTTAAAATTAAAGGGGCTAAAAAAAAGTAAATAACGGTATATATATTAGCTAGGTTTAATAGCTTAGAACCGTTTTATAACTAGCTAAACTTTTATTACTCCTTAGTTAGTTCCGGAAACTTAAGTTATAATAGCTTAGTATTACGGGCTAAAATAGATATTTTAGTATAAGAAAAAACTTAGCTATAATAGCTTTTAAATTATAAAAAGTAATATTATAATAATAAGATATATTAGAATATACGTACTCTTACGTATTCTATATAACTATATTAAAGCTAGTAGTATAATTAATAGTATATAATATATATAGAGAAAAAGTCTATAGCTAAGCCGCCGTAGTATAACTAAAGATACTAGTTTAATAGTAGCTAAAATTACTAAGAGCTATTTACTAGTTAGTTTAAGACTTTTTTAGTTATATTATAATAACTTACTAAGAAATTTAATAGCTTCGGTTTTGATTACTTATCTAGTAGTTATATAATTTTATAAATTAGCCTTTTAATAATAGAGATTCGCCTTACCTAATAATAATAAAAATAATAGTTAGTTATCGAAAGTCGTAATATCTTATTAATAATAAAATTTATCTTACCGCTATTATAGAGTAGAACTAAGTTTATAGTATAAAGTATACTAAAACGTATAAAAAACGTAACTATACTATTTATAGCTAATACTAATACGACGATATTCTTAATTATATAAAGTATAATAATAGCTATTATAATAATATTTATATTTAAGCTACTTTTACGTTAACGTATTAAAAGAGTATAAATTATTTATTTATAAAATATTGAAAGAATTCGCTCTTATAGCCGTATTATAAAAAGCTAATATAGTTTTTAGTATATTATAAAACTTATACTATAGTTATAAACTAAGGTATAGATAATAGTTACGTATATAATAATATACTAAAAAGAGAAAATATGCGAAGCTATTAGGAAAAATAAAAAATTAAATTTATATAATAAGATTACGTAGTTATATTCGGAAAATAAACTTTTTATATAAAAAGAATACTATTTCTAGTATTATATTTCTAAAATATACGTTATAAAATATAGTTTAAGTAAAATATAAGTATTTTATACTTTCTAATTAGCTCTCTATAGTAGCTTAGTTAAAATAAACTAGCCTAGCGAGTCTAAGAAAAAAATCTTAAAAATAGTATAAAGGCGGGAATAGTTTCTTAATATTATATAGAGTACTTAGATACTATAAACTATCTTTTAAAATCTCTATAAAAAATATTCGTATTCTAACTACTTTCTACTAAGATACTATGGAGGTGCGGAAGGTGTATGAAATGCTGCGCTACTCCAGCCTATATATATATTATATTTGGATTCGAGATAAGACGATATAGGGATTTTATCTAGTATAGACTAGATAAACTTAAATAAGGTAAGATAAATAATACACTATAGTAATATAAAGGAGGTAGTAAAGGATTTAAACTAGGTAGCCATATAATTAAGTATATAAGTAATATATATTACTATGGGGTAAAGTATAGTAGTAAACGGAAGTATTTTCTCCCTTTCCCTTCGTTCGCCGGTGAATAGCTATCTACTACTAACTATACTAAGATATTAAAATATTAAATTTAAATGCCACGGATGTTATATAACACTAAAAATTTCGAAAAATTTTTAGTATATAATTAACTCCACTACAATACTAAGACGTTTAAATAATATTATTTAATCCTTTTAGACTAAGTACTATAAAATATTTTAAAAGGTAATAAAGCTTTATAAAATTAACGACGGTATTCGAGTTACTATAATAGTAAAAAAGCTTAGCGCTAGCGCTTTTATATTTTTATTAAAAAAGTTATCCCTTAGTTAGCTTCTAAATATTAAAGAATATATACGCTTTTCTTTTTAAGAGTATATAATCTTTGCTAAAGTTTATAAATTAGATTAATAAACGCGGTAGTAAAATATCCCTTAGGTTTTTAATCGCTTAGTAACGGAATTTTAAAAAAAAAGTGCGAGTCCTTATATAAACGCCCTTATAATTAACTATATCCTACGATAGTCCTACTCCGCTAATAATAATAGAAGATTTGGGTTTTACGTTTAATTTCGAATACGCGCCGTTAATTTAAGAGTTTAGGCCGTATTCGCAGGCATCGTAGATACTAAGTAGACGGCGCCGGAATTTAAGCCAAAGCCTAAGCCGTTTAGCCCTAGTACTAGGCACACTTCCCTCTAAGAGGTAGTGGACAGACGGATAAATTTAAGATAGGTTATAGAGTAGGTGGGTTGTGGTAGGGTGGCCCGAGGTCACCCTTGGACCACCTCCGGGGCTAGTCCTAGTGTTAATCTAGGGGACAGCACGTGACGAGCATTAGGTAGCCATTATCGAACGTCCGTCCTTAGTATATAATTAATTAATTTTTTACTCTAAACTTTTACTTCTAAGTAAATATTCTAATATCGCGGACTAGGAAGGGTTAGGCGTTTATGCGGCTTCTTTAAATAAGGTATTAGCTAACTATATAGTGGAAGCCTCTAGGACTAAGTATAAGTAGATTTATAGATATTTCTAACTATAATTCGCCACGAGATAAGAGATAACCGAGTCTACTACTATTAGTATACTAATTAAGTACCCCCCTATAATAATAGCGCTAGCTATTTTTTACTCTGTTTAATTTATAACTTTTCTTTAAATAGTAATTAGTTTTAGTTTATATTTATTTTAAAGAAGGCTAAAAATTTATTATAACTTCTTTATCGTCCCCTAAGTAATTTTAAATACTAATAAAGTCTGCGATCTTAGTTTATAAATCTTAATATAATATACTATAAACTAACTATTCGGATTTTTATAACCTATAGTAATAGTATATAGTTATAAATTTAAAGTATTTAAAGAATTTAGCGGTAGTAGTATAGTTTTTAGGGCTTCCTTTATTATCGCTTATTTCCGCGGAGCTATCCTCGTTTTAAATACTTTATTAGTTTTTATCTTCTTAACTATATTAGCGGGTTTAAATCCTTTATTAACTCTATTAGTTTTAACTCTCTTAACCGTCTCTTTACGTTTTTTATTTCAAAGCGCTATTAGTTATAAATTAAAAATCTATTTCTTATTTAAGATTAGCGCCATTTAATTCCGTAATATAATAAATTTAGCCTTTTCCGCGGTATATTTTCGTTTAAAATTTTAATCTTTAATATTAACTATAGCTAGCTAGGTGCGTAAAGTAGTATTTTTATACTTTAGTTCCTTATTTTAGCGCTAAATTTAGGTAAGTTACTTTAAGTACTCTACTACTAGTTAATTTAAACTCTCTAAACTAACTATATTACGAAATTAATTCTTTTATTATAGTATTAGGCTTTCTTTCTAAATTATATAAGCTTAAGTTATTAAAATAGCGTAGTACATACCTTAAGCTTATTATTAAAAAAGAAGATTATAAAAAAATTTTATTTTATAAACTTAAGCGTTATATTAGTAAAGTTATTTATATTAAAAATAGTTAGAAGAAAAAAAGTTAACTTATTTTACTTAAAGTTATTTTAAAAAGATTATCTATAATATCTTTCTAAGTCGAAGTACTTTAATTTACTAAAATCTAGGTTAATTTTAATGTTAAAAAATAATTAATAGCCTACCGATACTACTTACTATACTTACTTATTTAAAAATATAAATTATAAAGGGTTAGCCTTTTATAAGTACTTTATAGTAGGCTAAAAATAAAAATTATTTTTAACTAACTTTTAAGCTTTAGCTAACTTAAAGCTTTAAGTAACTATAAACTTTACTAGCTATTAAAGAAGTATTAAATTTTTCTCTTTTACTACTAGTTTTAATTTACCGCTTTCTTTTCTTAAAGTAAAAAAGTTTAATTTATTAAAATTATAAATATAAAAAGCCTAAAGCTAGGCGTATACTAGCTTAGCCTAATTATAATTATTAATATCGCCTACGAAAACCGTATTTTAGGAGTTTAAAATTTAGATAATTTTTTTACGTAAAAAAGTATAGTAACTCTTTAGGTTAATACGAATTATTTTTCTTATTTTTTTACTAATAAGCTCTTTAAAAATTTCGTAATAGGGTTTAAGATATTTAAAAGTTTTAAAAAAGGTTTATAAAAACGGAATTAGGTAAGGAAGAGAGTAAATATTTAATAGTAATTTTTGCTAAAGAGATTCTTCTTTTACTAAAAGGAAGATTATATAATTTTCTATTAATTTATAGACTTTAGTATAATTAAATAAGAAGCGATTAAGGATAATATCACGGCCATATCCGTACTACCCTCGGATCTACCCCTAACTACCCTTAAGTTCCCTAGGACTAGCGCCAAGCCCTTGGCGCCCCCTATCCTATATAGCTATACCTAACCTATACCTCTAGTAACCCTAAGGTCTCGTCTATTATCTAGCCTATACTCCCCTTTATCGTCCTATAGCTACTATTACGTACTCCCTACTTATCGACTTTCTTATATTTAAGACCTTTATAAATGCCGGGCTTTACGCGCACGCTTTATAGCGTACGCGTTACCGGCTAGGGGTAGCTAGTACTAATAGAAGCGAATTGGAATTTGACGAGGGGAGCTACTAGTAGCTATTACTAGCGCTAGCTAGTAGTTTAATAATTTGACTACGATTTAGTTCGACGATTCGACTGCGATCCGGTTTAATAATTTAACTATAATATAGTTACGTCCCTTCCTTCTATATTAAAGCCTTATTAATAGAAAGCTATAGCGAATTTAACTACGTTCCGCTCTTAATCCCGTATTAATTATTAAATAGCGCTTTATTACTATAAGACGTTCTATTACCTAGCTTAAAAGCTTTACCCGCTTATAAAGAGGCGTACGTATTTTCGTAAGAGAAAATATTAAGATAGCTTATATACGCTATTAGCTATCGCGACTAAATAACGGATAAAGGGCCTAGAATTAATTTAATTATATATACTTTTTAGTAATACGCTTATATAGAAGCGGATAACGATTTAGTATTAACTCTTAGTTAAGGCTAACCTAATTATATCCCTTTAACTACGCTAACTTATAAGTAGCTCTATTAGTAATTTAATATCGACCCTTAGTTAAGGCTAATCTAATTATACTCCTTTAGCTATATTTAGCTAGCTTTAGCTACGTTTCGCTACTAGTTTAGTATTTATTTTTAAGTAAAGTAACCCGATTTTACTTTAGCTACGTTTTAATAGCGATCTGGCTATAGTTTATACGAAAGCCGATAGTAATTTAGGATTATCTTAATTATACTCTTTTAACTACGTTAGCCTACGGGCAGCTTTACTAGTAATTTAATATTAACTCCTAATTAGGGTTAATACGATTATACCCTCTTTTAGCTCTATTTAGCCTTACGAGTAACGTTATTAATAATTCGATACCGGCCCTTAGCCGAATTATAACTTTTTAATTAGATAAAATACCTAAAGGCCTCTTTTAGACGTAATTATATATAAGCTTAGGCCGTTTCCGATCGAAGGGGGGATATAGATATTTACTAAGAACTTAGTAGTAGTTTTATAGTAGTAAGATTTGGGACGAATCCTAATTTAGGGGGGGATAATATTACGGCTATATTCGTACTACCCCCGGATCTACCTTTAACTACCCCTAAGTTTTCTAGGACTAGCGCTAAGCCCTTAGCGCCCCCTATCCTATATAGCTACACCTAACCTATACCTCTGGTAACCCCAAGGTCTCGTCTGTTATCTAGCCTATACCCCCCTTTATCGTCCCATAGCTGCTGTCACGTGCTCCCTACTTATCGACTCCCTTATAGATAAATAATTTTAGATTTTTAACTATAGCAGCGTCGACTATACTAGGTACTAAGGAGTTATTTAAGCTTTCGAGGATATACGTAAAATAGCTTAATTCCTTATTTAATTATATTTAATTTAGACTTACTTTATCGCAATTTAGCGATAGTAAGCGGTATAATACGCCTAGCTAAATTCGATTCTAAAGCTAGGCATTTTAATTAATATATTAAATATAAAAATCAATCTCCGTTTTTTATAAAGCTAACGAAGATCTTTAGGTTTTAAATAATTAAGGTATACCTACTAGCGATTTTTTAATTCTTTATTATCTAGCCTATAATAGTAGCGAATTTTATAGAAAATTTCCCTATTTAACGGACTTTTTTTATTTATATATAACTTAATTATCCGGGTAATAATAGGTAAAGGGGTTTTTATTTACTATTAGT
>Ga0247768_1000722_pt1 | contig 11948 bp, 7 predicted proteins | sample UWRJL016104C6_FD_179944 | JGI IMG/M metagenome (GOLD analysis project Ga0247768, IMG submission 179944) | Plant litter microbial communities from Arlington Agricultural Research Station in Wisconsin, United States - UWRJ-L016-104C-6 | ecosystem: Environmental > Terrestrial > Plant litter >... | reverse complement strand
AGAAAAGGAAGAAAAGGAAGACCAAGAACAGCCTAAAAAACTTCCCAAACTTACGGCCTCTGAATTCCGCGCCTTCAACCGCCTATCCACCCACATGGACCTCTACCACGAATCCTTCCGCCAAACCCACAGCACCCTCCTCCAAGCCTGCAAAACTAACAAACGCCCCCAAGGGATGTCCATCCGGCAATTCCTGTCCACAGGCCTCTCCTTCTGCCACCACCTAACCATGCACCACTCCATCGAAGAGCAACACATTTTCCCAGTCTTAGCTCAACGAATGCCGGCTTTCCGCAAGGAATTGCAGTTGCTGGAGCAACATAAGAAGATTCATGAGGGGATTGAGGAGATGGAGAACTATTTGGAGGAATGTAGGGCTGGGGAAAAGGAATTGAGGCTAGCGGAGTTGGGGGAGATCATGGAGGGGTTTAGTAAGGTCTTGTGGGAGCATTTGGATGCGGAGGTTAAGGAGTTGGGGGCTGAGAATATGAGGAAGTATTGGAGTATTGAGGAGGTGAAGGCTCTGCCGTTCTAGCACGGGTAAAGCAAGAGATCAAGAAACAAAGTAGGGGGCGTCGTTGCTTTGAGCGTAAGGTTAATGATAATGGATTTGTTCTTTCTGATTCAAATTCGCCTTCTCATGCTGGTCCGTCCGTTTTCTATTCAATCCCAATCCCCCAATCGGTTAAGTGCCTCGGTTTCTGGATCATACCACCTTCTTCCTCCACCGAATAACCTGCAAAACCGCCCCATAGCTCCACGTCAAGTCCCTCGCCCCCCTCTCAAACCCAGTGACTCTATCAAACTGCTCGCTAAGCCTGCCGTCCTTGTCCGCGTGCCTCTTCACAACCTCCAGAAACTGGTCTCCCACGCGCTTCAGCCGTCCCACAATTTCCTGAAATACTGCAGTATCGGATGTGTATGTCATATCTGGGGATAGGTTCAGCGAAGAGTTGGCGAGAAGAGCAGAGTAGAATGGAAGGCCGAGCTGAGAAATTGTGATCGTTGGAACTGAACGAAAATGTTCAGCAGCCCGATACAAAATCTCAGCCGCCGAAGCCGTGCACAAGAACCAAGGATTCCCTCCCGACGGTGCATCGCCATACCCATCATACACATCTTCCGGATATCTCCCAAGCCCGATTCCCTCCAATATCCGACTCTTCCCATCTACAGTCGCCGGTAAACGATTGATCGGAAACCTCATCCTCTGATCCTTCACAAACGCCAACAACGAAACCAAAACCTCATCAGACCAAGGTGGATAAAGCGGCCTATCATAAACCCCCTCAGCCAGCAACCCATGTATCGAACCAAGCAAAACACTACAATCCAAACCCGATCGGTCCGTCTCCAAAGTCGCCACCAAATGGCCCCTCCCCTGATCCCAGAACTTCCCTAAAAACCGCGATAACAGTTCCGCCTGCTTCACATACCACTTCGCCGCTCCCTCATCCCCAAATGCTGTAGCTAGAACGGCACCTTCTCGCAGCGCACGATACTGCACCATCGCAGTAAAGAAATGCAAACCATTCACTTCCTCCCATAGATCGAACCCCTTGCGTTTCCAATAGTGCGACACGTATTCCAAATCAGCCTTAATGACACTCTCCGGGGGCATGAAAGCCGCGTAGAAAGGATCGAACCATGCGTCCCCGGCTAAGGTTCCCCAGAGTTCAGGATGAGAAGCGTTGTAAGCTCGTACATACGCCATGAGAGTAATTGCACGGAGAGCAGGGCCATCGCGCTGCGGACGGCCCCATGAACCTGTGAATGCGGAGCCATCGGCTTCGAACTTTGGCTCTCCTAGTCCGGCGAGGTTTTTGAAGTCTCCGGATGGGTTTTTGGTGTGTTGGAGTGTGTTTTGGAGGGAAGCGTATTCGTTGAGGATGGTAGTGAGTCGTTTGGAAAGATTGCTGGTTGGGTGGTCGCTGTAGATGTCAACTAGTGTGCCCGTAGTAATAGCCGCGTCTCGGACCCCTATTCCACTTATTAGAAAGTCTGAGTGAGATAAAGATTATGATAGTGGCTTGCATTGATAAAAGTAGTTGGGATGTTCTTTCGACGGGCTCGCGAGAACAGTTCCCGGGACGGCTCCATGCGTATTCCGACCTCGAGGCGCGATATTAGCCAGTAACCTATCCAGCGCGACCTTCTCTTCCTCTTTCAACCACAAATCCAGTGCACTTGGTTGGATGGGTTGAGGCTTTTGGAAAAGCCGAGTGGGCGCATGGATGACGTATTGCAGACCAAAATCGAACGAAGATCGGAATGGAAAGTTGAATGCGGAAACATGTTGGACAGTGAGTCCGGAAATGAGTGTGAGATGAAGACGCATTCTGCAGGCTTGCTTGCTCTTCGAAACGACCGTGAAGTAAGAATATATATCCGGTGGAAGTGTAGTAGAGTTATAGGTACGGTGGCGACAAAACAAAAAGCACTTCTAAGAAAATAATAATAGGTATTTAGGGCAACATGAAGCGGAGAAGAAGAACAAAGGTACGAGCAGACAAACAGATTCCTTGGAATGCGGAGAAATTTGGAGATATGGCCGAGAGAGAGTGAACTTTGAAGTCACACAAAATCCCAGAATGACCCTACCCAGGGAAGCTGGTATTGAAAGGAGCACATGAGAGCTGTTTGAAGGGAAAGAGCTAACATTGGCACGCGACTATGTTTTGACCCAATCAGGAAGTCGCAAAAACGCCCCATCTGATAGCTCCAACCCCGCCTACCTTTGACGTGCAGAATCATCGCCACCAGGAAATAGAAGTTTACATTCAAAAAGGTACCGAGATCAGTCCATAAATCGAGTTAACTTTGCATTTGCGCTATCAATAAATTTGGTATCAGATAAAGCCTCCCGCCCCTCTATGCAATCCCATGCTATCCTCCAACGTTTCCACGCCAATAAGGGTATCAGGCAAATAATCATACACTAGAGCCCATATTCTCATCCCTCGGTCCCCTTTTATCACCTCTTTTCCTCCCCTTCCCTCTCTTTCCCTCCCGACTCTGCCTCCCATCCTCACTCCCTCTTCTCAATTCCTTCACTTCCCTAAGCACATCTCTGAATCCTTCTTCTAATGTCGTCATTCGAGCGAGCATGAGTCTGCTAATACGACTAGTTTCGTCATTGCCCTCCGACTGTGCCTTCGCTCGATTAATCATATCGAGCTGGGTGGTAAAAGATGCAGGGAGTGCTCCCAGAGCTCCAAAGTCTGGTCCGTGCCTATTGTCGCCCAGGTCAGAGGCTAGATCAAGCGCAATCGCGTTGAAAGATGGATCTCGTCTGCTTTGGGCATGATCCAACACGTGAGAAAGGGGACGCGCGGGCTGTCCAAAGCCTCGGGGAGGCATAATTGCCCGAGCCCGACTGTTGCTGGAGCTATGCGGCACGGCACGCTTCGGGGTCCGTCTGCCGTCGCCGATACGCCCCGGGGTAGCAGTCCCGCTACGCATGCGGGAGGGACGAGAGGGAGAAGTGGAACGAGATGATTGCGCGTTGTTGTCCTTTGTAGGGCTAAACACAACCGTGTTCGTGGATGTGTTCCGACGGTGCCCTGGTCTCGATCCAGTCTCTGGTCGTTGTGCCGCAGTTTGCGATTGCTGGCGCTGAAAAGCTGCTGAAGTATGTGAGTCCCAGAATACAGGTGTACGTGCTGTAACGGTCATGGGCGTACGAAAATAGTCCTCTGAACTATCATCTTCGTCTCTTAGAAGGTTTTCCTTATCTGAACCAGGCCCCATTTTCCTGCCATGCTGTTCTGATGTTGCTTGCTCGTCTTCGTCGTTTGTGACAAACTCATCGTCGCCGTCTGCATCTGTGTGATGATGTAGATCCTCCATACTCATGTCTAGATCCGTCTCCTCAGCAATTGGCAGGGGTTTTCCAAACGAAAACGTGTTATCTGGGTCCGATGCCACGGACCGCGTCCTTTCCAACGGATGTGGTCGCCTTTGGTACACATTTTGGCTTGTCAATGTGCGTCGAAACCGCGGTCGACGTGCCTCGAGTCTTTCCAACACGGATGGGGCCTCTTCGAGGGGTGGTGATGCATTCCCATCCGCTCCCATCCCCTTCATCCAATCTCTAACCACATTACTTGATTTCCGCCTACCAGAAGGAATCTCCGAAGTAGCATTGATAGTGGGATCGCGGAATGGACGCCGGAATACTTCTTCTAAAGCCCGATCCTTCTGAAATGTAGTAATTGAGGGCTCTCGCAGACGAGCGCCAGGGCTAAATACGTCTGTGGGACTTCTGATACTGAACGCACCGGCGTTGGCCTGTTGACGACCGCGCTGTTCGACCAGGTCAGTTGGGCCGTAAGCTAAATTAGACAGTAGTAGCCGCTCGTAAAGAAAGATGGAAAACAGGATCGGGATGTGGGTAATTTTGATCAACATGCGATTCAACTTTATGAACTTGGGGAACGGCATGAAGAACTTGATGGGGATGACGAGCCAGCCGAGAATATTGGTCGGTGCAATGTACGAAAACAAGGCATCCGACTTGACCATGGAAATAGTGTTTACGGCAAAGAGAAACTGGTGTTCCTCATTCGCGTTTTGAACTATCGCCATGAAGGAATTGGTCAGGACGGTAATGAGGATGGTCACGATCAAGAAGTGACAAATAAAGAGAAACAACGTCAGCAAGGCCTTGCCGAGCCAGTTGTAGTCCGCCCAGATATCCCACGCTGCAGGTGTGAAGCCCATGACCATTTGAAAAAGAGTATACGCAGCGCTCGGGGCAGTGAAGTCGTTGATGAAGGCCAACGTGAACGCTACAAAGAAGCCGCTGCAGGTTATGACAATTAAGAGAAGAATGGCAACCAGGTCCATTGCCATCATCCGGAAAGCAATAAGAAGCTGGGAGAAATACCGATAATGGTCCAAGACGGAGAAGAGACGAGGAAAGAGAAGGACGGCGGAAGAAGCGAGAACGTCGTAAGCCATGCTGGTGCTGTTAGTATCTCGTGTTTTGGGCACGAGAATCCCGTAGAGACGTAAAATATAGTACACCACGAAGATAAGCAGAATACCCAAGTCAAAGGCGTTCCATACGCTCATAATGTACAGTCCGAATCCTTGCTCGGAGAAGCCCACGATTTCGTCCTGCAATAGGGTTAGCATATGGGATGATATGTGGAACGAGCAACTTACAAGCATATATCCAGCGCTCCAGAACCAGAACACCACCTCAAGCACAGTGATATCATCGGATTTTTGATCCAGGACCGCAACAAATAACCCTAACATAATGGCGAAAGAAATCGTTGAGAAAAGTTGTCTGTAACGCGGAACTCGCAGACGAGACAACTTAAACAATGAGGCATCATGGGGATCATACAGCGTCACGGTGCGCCTTATTACTGGAAATACTGGTGTTTGGTCACCCGATACAGGCTTCGTCGGTTGTGGACGCTGTGGTGTTCGCCGACCCGACGAACGGCGAGACAGATCACGAAGTTCTAACCCAGATTGCCTGTGTAGATTATCCGCACTGGAGTGGAAGACAATTGTACCTGCCCAGATGGCCTCCAATTGTTGGACGACCAACGGGTGCGCCAGTAACTTTTTTGCCTGTGCCCGAATTGCAACTTCTAGCGTGGATATGCGAGCAGAACGGGGGGTGTTGTAGAGCCTGTTGCCACCGGGCGTGACGGTGCCGGTGGGAGGTTGTGCAACGCCCTGCAGAGGATCGAAGTCGTACGACAAGGCATCAATGAGTTCGCGAGTGGAAAACTCTTTCAGCAGCCTCATGGCCAGCAGCTCACAAATGAGTGCCCTGGTCCTGCTCACGCCTACATTCCCGGGATTCGTCTCTCCCTCCTTTCTGAATTGCAGGCAGTTTGCCATTAAACAATATAGGGTTCCGCGTGAGAAGTGGTCCGCCAGGATCTGCTGTTGGATTGGTTTGACTAGGAATTGCGAGACCTGCGGCGAGCGAAGTTGATCCCATGACAGGGTGGTCTCGCACCTCTGAATGACGATAATCCGAACAGCATGAGTGGTGTTGTAGATAGGGAGGCGATCTATACGGAAAGATCAGTATCTGTAAACAAATAAACAATTGGAAATAGAGGCATCATACCCAAGAATTCCGAAAAGACGGGCAACAGGGGCCCGCCTCGTCCACGACCACGATTCCTGGGGTGGTCATCTTCTCTGTCAAAACGCTCTACATCCTCGCGGTCATCGTCGTCGTCGTCGGCGCCGGATGCGGAATGGTCCTCATCAGCATTATTACGGGCGCGATATCGGTGGAAGGCGGCCAGTAACGGCGTGCGTTCCGACCGTGGACGGTCCGATTGGTGTTGCAGGAGTGAGGCGAACATGGAAATGAACGCGTACTCCAACTCAACCAGACTGCGTGCGACGTCTTCAACAGGTCCTCAACAGGAGGGGAAGCGGAGAGTCGCGTTGGTGGTGCTCCAAGGCTGCCGAGGATGCGAGAGGAGCGGGCACGGGGGCACGGAGCTGAAGGGGATCTGATAGTTTTTCAAGCATCAGACGAAGAGACGGGACGACGATAAGGATAAGGCGATGGTGCGGTTAGCATGTGTTCTATACTTGCAAGTTGGGGTTGCCTCCCGGGCTGAGGCACCTCACACACTCACACAGTTCCCACATCCACAATTGACCGCTCACTTCACCGCTCCATCAGACGCCCCCAAAAATGGGTGCAACGTTGATCAGGTGTGCAAGGTGTGCACAAGGAATGGTGGTGATGGTGTGGTGCGGGAGCTCTGTTATCTACTCTTCCCCACGATCCAGAGCTTGACTAACGCATGTCACTGGGGGTGTATGCAGGCTGCCAGGGAGTGTGGGCTTCTGATTTGCCCGTGCAACAACATGTGCGTGAACTGCGCGACCCTGTGCGCACCGCGTGAGCCGCCCTGGAGTGTTGGGTACCCGGATGGCTGCATCGCACGCAAGCAAGGACTTGAAGGGCGGGGTCAGTCAGTGGGAGTAGACGACCGCATACATCCGTATAAGTCTGGAGAGATAGCAGCATAGAATTTCGATGGCCCACAATACAATTTTCGATGCTGTTCGGAATGGGTTAAATCTGTTGGCACCTGGTGGGCTCTTTAGCGATGAGGTCATCGATAAATTTATCCATTTTCCCTCTCCCAATGCTGCCCCGCCGCTCACCGCCCGCCGCCACGGGCCATCTGGACTGTGTGTATGTGGTAGAGGGTTGCAGTCAAATGCAAGAAAATGCATGCGCACAATTGCACCGACATCAGGCCTTCCAATTGCTGAATTAATATTGATTTCGCCTCATCTTACACCGAAGATCAATCTCATCCTCTCTCAATATTTAATCCTTTGCCTCCCTCGTGCCTTCCGTTTTTCCAAGTTTATGCTTGCCTGCTCTGCTGTGATTCTTCGAGACCACACCCTTGCTCGCTTGCCTCTCCCCCCACCCTGCATTAGCGCCTCGAGATTTTTTGAATACCTTGACCCCTCCAACCATACTATAAACTTTTTTCAGCTCCCTCTTCTTTTTCTTTTCTCTCCTCCATTCTTTCGCATTCCACCCTCCTCTCCTCCTCTCCTCCCCTAAAAGGCTCTCGAAGCCCCCTCCTACCTGCCACATACCCCCAACCATGGCGTTTCATGACCACAACGGCCACACCATGGCCCTCGAGCTGCAAGATGGCTACGTCTGCTTCGGCGAGAGTTTTGGCGCCGACAAGAGCATTGCGGGCGAGCTGGTCTTCCAGACTGGCATGGTAGGCTACCCCGAGTCCATCACCGACCCTTCTTACAGGGGACAAATTCTCGTCATCACATTTCCCCTCGTTGGCAACTATGGTGTGCCTTCCCGCGAAGAGCGAGACAGTGTGCTCCAAGACCTGCCGGCATACTTCGAGGCAAACCAGATTCACATTGCCGGTTTGGTTGTTGCTTCATACTCCGGTGATGACTACTCACACCATCTTGCTACCTCCTCGCTGGGTGCTTGGTTGAAAGAGCAGGGCGTTCCAGCCATCACTGGTGTGGACACCCGAGCGCTGACCAAACGTATCCGCGAGGAGGGAAGCATGTTGGGTCGTCTTTTGACCAGAACCGCCTCGAAGGCAATTCCCGCCGCACTGACGAATGGCACATTACCCCCACTCGTTGACGGGGAGGCGGAAGATTGGAGGGAACACTTCCAGAAGGTTGAATGGTTAGATCCCAATGCAAAGAATCTGGTCGCAGAAGGTACTGTCTGGCGTCTGCTCACTTGATTGCTCAGACTAACGGACTACTAGTGTCGACCAAGGAGGTTAAGATTTACTCGCCACCCGAAGGCACTGCTCTCAAGCATCCATCCGGTCGTCCCCTTCGAGTCATCTGTGTGGACGTTGGTCTCAAGTTCAACCAGCTGCGGTGCTTTCTCAAGCGCGGAGTTGAGGTTCAAGTCGTTCCGTGGGACTACGACTTTCCCAAACTGGCCGGCAAGGAGTATGACGGTCTGTTCATCTCCAACGGTCCTGGTGACCCCGCCATGATGCAAAATACCGTTATCCATATCCAAGCCGCCATGGCTGAGGCCCGAACGCCAATTTTCGGTATCTGTCTTGGACATCAATTGCTGGCCAGAGCCGCAGGCGCCGAGACCCTCAAGATGAAGTTCGGAAACCGCGGTCATAACATTCCTTGCACCAACATGATCTCTGGAAAATGTCACATCACATCCCAAAACCACGGATACGCTGTTGACGCCCGGACACTGCCTCAAGGATGGGAGGAGCTGTTTGTGAATGCGAATGACGGAAGTAACGAGGGTATCCGACACACTCGCCGACCGTACTTCAGTGTCCAGTTCCATCCAGAACACACACCTGGTCCACGAGACACCGAGTTCCTCTTTGATGTCTTCATAGATGCGATCAAGAAGACTATGGCAGACTCTGCTGCGATGGCACAACCGGTAGTCTTCCCTGGAGGAACTGAAGAGGAGAACAAGAAATTGGCCCCTCGTGTCAGTGTGAAGAAGGTCCTCGTTTTGGGCAGTGGAGGTCTCAGTATTGGACAAGCCGGAGAATTCGATTATTCCGGAAGTCAAGCCATCAAGGCCCTCAAGGAGGAAGGCATCTACACCATCCTGATCAATCCCAATATTGCAACTATCCAAACGTCTAAGGGATTGGCTGATCGCGTTTATTTCCTCCCTGTCACGGCTGAGTTTGTTCGCAAGGTCATCCAAAAGGAGCGTCCAGATGGTATCTACGTCACCTTTGGTGGACAAACCGCTCTCCAAGTCGGTATCCAACTCAAGGACGAATTTGAGGGCCTCGGTGTCAAGGTGCTAGGAACCCCCATTGATACGATCATCACAACGGAAGATCGTGAGCTGTTCGCCCGTAGCATGGAATCCATTGGCGAGAAGTGTGCCAAGTCGGCGTCCGCATGCAACGTTGAGGAAGCTATGAAAGCCGTAAAGGACATTGGCTTCCCTGTCATTGTTCGTGCAGCGTATGCTTTGGGGGGTTTGGGCAGCGGCTTCGCTGAAAATGAGGAGCAACTGCTCGATCTCTGCAATAAGGCATTTGCCGCCAGCCCTCAGGTCCTGATCGAACGCAGTATGAAGGGGTGGAAGGAGATTGAGTATGAGGTGGTTCGCGACGCCCGCGACAACTGTATTACAGTCTGTAATATGGAGAACTTTGACCCCTTGGGCATCCATACGGGAGATTCCATCGTCGTGGCTCCTTCACAGACTCTCTCGGACGAAGACTACAACATGCTGCGAACAACGGCCGTCAATGTCATTCGACATCTCGGCGTGGTGGGAGAGTGCAACATTCAGTACGCACTCAACCCGTTCTCGCGCGAATATTGCATCATTGAGGTCAACGCCCGTCTCTCGCGTTCCTCTGCTCTTGCTTCCAAGGCTACTGGTTATCCCCTTGCCTTTGTCGCCGCGAAATTGGGTCTGGGCATCCCCCTGAATGAGATCTCCAATTCTGTCACCAGGGTCACTTGCGCATGCTTTGAGCCATCCCTTGATTATGTGGTTGTTAAGATTCCACGCTGGGATTTGAAGAAGTTCACCCGTGTGTCCACTCTCTTGGGTTCTTCCATGAAGAGTGTTGGTGAAGTCATGGCCATTGGCAGAACCTTTGAAGAAGCGATCCAAAAAGCCATTCGCAGCATTGATCCCAATAATCTGGGTTTCAACGCGACAGTCGCTCGCATGAGCATTGACGATGAATTGCAGACACCATCTGATCAGCGTCTCTTTGCCATTGCCAATGCCATGGCTTCCGGTTATAGTGTTGATAAGATCTGGGAAATGACTAAGATTGACAAGTGGTTCTTGACCCGCCTCAAGCGTCTCAGCAATTTCGAGAAGCTCATGTCGACTTACAAGACTGCCAGCGTTACTAAACAGCTCATGAGGCAAGCCAAGCAGTTTGGCTTCTCTGACCGACAACTCGCCAAGTTCTGGGGCTCTAACGAGCTTGCTGTTCGCCGGACCAGAGTGGATGCAGGAATCATGCCGGTCGTCAAACAAATTGACACCGTTGCTGCCGAGTTCCCCGCTGTCACCAATTACCTCTATTTGACCTACAACGGAACGGAGAATGACATAAGCTTCAACGACCGTGGTATCATGGTTCTGGGTTCAGGTGTTTACCGAATTGGTTCTTCTGTGGAGTTCGATTGGTGCTCTGTGAGAGCTATTCGCACCCTCCGCGAGCAAGGTTTCAAAACCGTTATGGTCAACTACAACCCAGAGACCGTATCAACCGATTATGATGAAGCTGACCGACTGTATTTCGAAAACATTAGTCTGGAAACTGTCTTGGATATATACTCTATGGAGAACTCCAGCGGTGTCATCATCTCGATGGGTGGGCAAACGCCAAACAACATTTCACTTCCTCTGCATCGCATGAACGTCAAGATTCTGGGTACATCTCCTGAGATGATCGACACTGCCGAGAATCGGTATAAGTTCTCGCGCATGTTGGACCGGATCTCGGTCGATCAGCCTGCCTGGAAGGAGCTCACTAGCATTGATGAGGCAGCTGAGTTCTGCGAGAAAGTTTCCTATCCAGTGTTGGTCCGCCCATCCTACGTCTTATCAGGTGCAGCCATGAACACCGTCTATTCCAAGGATGATCTTGCCAGCTACTTGAACCAGGCTGTTGAGGTCTCCCGTGAACACCCTGTGGTCATTACAAAGTACATTGAGAATGCAAAGGAAATCGAAATGGATGCTGTTGCACGCAACGGAAAGATGATTGGCCACTTCATCTCTGAGCATGTTGAAAACGCGGGTGTCCACTCTGGTGATGCGACTCTCATTCTTCCTCCTCAGGATCTGGACCCTGAAACGGTTCGTCGCATCGAAGACGCCACGCGCAAGATTGGAAATGCCCTCAACGTCACTGGTCCGTTCAATATCCAGTTCATTGCCAAGGACAACGAGATCAAGGTCATCGAATGCAACGTTCGCGCATCTAGGTCATTCCCATTCGTCTCCAAGGTCATGGGCGTTGACCTCATTGAGATGGCTACGAAGGCCATGGCAGGTCTCCCTCTGGTCGAGTACCCCGAGGTCAAGATTCCTGAGAACTATGTCGGAGTCAAGGTCCCACAGTTCTCATTCTCCCGGTTGTCTGGGGCTGATCCAGTTCTCGGAGTTGAAATGGCTTCCACTGGTGAAGTCGCGTGCTTCGGCCGGACCAAGGAAGAGGCTTATATCAAGGGTCTCATTGCGACCGGATTTAAGCTCCCCAATAAGAACATCCTTCTTTCCATTGGTTCTATCAAGGACAAGAACGAGATGATTCCTTCCATTAAAACTCTGCACAAGTTGGGCTTTAACCTGTTCGCTACTCCCGGAACTGCGGATTGGATCAGCTCCAATGATATTCCCGTCAAGTTCTTGGAAGCGCTTCCCAGCCACGAGGACCAATCTGAGCAGAAGCCTG
>Ga0247768_1000720_pt1 | contig 11954 bp, 13 predicted proteins | sample UWRJL016104C6_FD_179944 | JGI IMG/M metagenome (GOLD analysis project Ga0247768, IMG submission 179944) | Plant litter microbial communities from Arlington Agricultural Research Station in Wisconsin, United States - UWRJ-L016-104C-6 | ecosystem: Environmental > Terrestrial > Plant litter >... | reverse complement strand
CCGCGAAACTCGGCGGCCTGTGGGCGGAAGTGCTGCGGAGCGCCCGCCATCGCGGCGACGCGATCGACGCCCTGTGCGGGATTTTGATGACCTTGAACGTCCGGGAGGACCACGTCGTCGCGGTCGGCATGCTCGGCGAGACCATCCGCGATCACCTCTCCGAACTCGAATGCCGGCTCCTGTACCGGGACATTTCCGGGGCGCTGGCCGATTTCGGACACGCCGAGCCCGCCCGTCCCCTGATCTCCGCCCTGCTCACCGCGTTGAGGACAAACGCGCCCGCACTCTGAGGTGACCGATGACCAGACCGGCTTTTCCCGTGCTCAGCGAACGAGGCTTGAAGCCGGTTCCCCGGCGTTTCCTGCGCTCACCGCGGCGCGACCTGGACGAGCTGCCGATCATCGCCCCCGGCACGATGCTGGTCTTCGACGTCAACGGGCAGTACGAGGCGCTGGACCGCGGACACCTCTCCGGCACCGAACCCCACGTACTCGAAGCGATCGCGGTGAGCCTTGTCGATCTGCGCCCGAAGGTGCTGCCGGTGGACATCAAGGTGCCCTCGGCCAGCCCCGCCGACGACTTCGTCATCCGCGCGCACTTCCATTGTGTGGTCTCGAAAGCCGAACTGGTCGCGCGGCTCGGCCTGACCGACACCATCGAGCCGCTGCGAACCCACCTCAAGCAGGACAGGATGCTGCTCGCGCTGGGCGCGAACTTCGGCGTCGACCAGCTCGCGATCATGCGTGACGAAGCCATTTCCCGCGTCGCCGCGTACTGCGAAACCCGTCCGCCGCAGGTGCCGGGCATGGACGTCGCGCTGGCCGCCGTCGAGGTGTTCACCCCAGACGACCTGCGTACGCAGGAAAAACGGATGCGTGACGAGCGCTGGGCACAGCGGTACAACACGCTCAAGCTCGGTGGCGAGCGTGACTTCGTCGACCAGACGTCCGAACTCTTGTCGAATCTCGAACTCGCGCAGTCTCTCGCCGTCGCGCGCGGCGAATTGTCCGCCGCCGAAGCCGCGACCCGCGCCTACGCCGAACGCGACGCCCTCGGCAAAAGCTTCCGGCACGTCGCGGACGAGGCCGATCTCGTCGACTGACAACCCACGGAATCCCGCCACGAAAGGACAATCCCGCATGGAAGACCGATTGGTGACAGCACTGGCCGCGTCGATAGCGTCCGCGCTGGTGAAGGCGATGTCGGGCGACCCGTGGCTGCAAATCCGGCGTCAGCTGGCTTTCGCCCTCGGCCTCGGCAACGCCGACCTGTCCCGCACGATCGACACCCAGCTCGAAGAATCCCGCTGGCTCCTCGAAAACGCCCCCGAAGGAATGCGCACGCACACCGCGGATCAGATCACCGCCGAATGGCGCGGCACCCTGCGCGCCCTGTTCACCGAGCACCCGTCGCTCGTCGAAGACGTCCAACATCTCTTCGGCCGCTTCCATGTCACGAGCCAAGCCGGGCACGGCTTGAACAACCACCGGCTCAGCAAGCCCTGACTCGCTACCCTGCCGCCATGACAGCCGAATGTGTGTTCTGCCGGATCGCGGAGGGCACGGCGCCCGCGAGTGTTGTCCACGAGGACGACGATCTGCTGGCCTTCTGCGACCTGAACCCGGTCAACCCCGGGCACCTGCTGGTGATCCCGAAGCGGCACAGCACGGGCCTGGCCGACCTGCCCGAATCCGACGGCACCCGGATGTTCACCCTCGCCCACCGCCTCGCCGCCGCGCTGCGCCGGACCACCCTGAAATGCGAAGGCGTCAACCTGTTCCTCGCCGACGGCGAAGCCGCGGGTCAGGAGGTTTTTCACGTCCACCTGCACGTCATCCCGCGCTTCGCCGGCGACCCGTTCCGCCTCGGCTCAGGTCAGCGCCGTGCTTCCCGAAGCCGCCTCGACGAGGTCGCCGCTCAGGTACGCGCAGCCAAGCTTGTCAAGCCCGAAAAAGAATTGAACTGACTTCGTTGCGGAACCGTATCCCTTGGTACATGCAGGAAAGATCCAAAGGAGTGGTTCATGCCCACGAACAAAGGCCGTCACCGCAAGCGCACGATGCTCGGGCTGGCGGGCATCCTGGCCGCGGCCGGGATCGCCGCCGGCGCCGTCGCCCTGACTCCCGGCGACAGCCAGGCCGCCGAATCCTGCCAAGGCCTGGACACCGCCCTGCAGAACAACCTGACCTTCATCGCCGGTCAGCAGGCCAACCCTGACGCACTTTCGACCGCCCGCATCGCCAACCGCCAAGACGTCGTCAACCTGATCCAGCAACGCCGTGCCGTCGCCGGCTGCACCGCCAACGTCGTCGCCGCCGGCGGCTCCCCCGCCGCCGTCGCCCAGCCGCCCGCCGCGCAACCCCCGGCCGCCGCAGCCTCCTCCGCCGCGGAAGCCCCCGCCGCCGCTGCTCCGGCCGCGAGCGGTGACGTCGTCTGCCCCGGCTCGACGGTCACCCTGTTCAACGAAGACGCCCCACCGGCCGCGGCCAGCAACCAGTTCCCGCTCGGCACCAAGCTGAAGGTGACGAACCTGGACAACAACAAGTCCACCACCGTCCGGGTCACCGAACCCTCGGGAAGCTGCATCCTGCTCAACAACGCCGCGTTCGAGAACGTCAGGGAGCCCGGCAAATTCCTCATCCGCCGAGCCCGGATCGAACGCGTCAGCTGACGCCTGCGGACCATAGAATTTCATGCAGAATGTTCAGAGGCCTCCCGGCCGCCACGCTACTCCGCCCGCCTCAGGGGAGCCTGCCTATGAACATCAACACCGACGACATCGTCAGCGTCACCGACGTCAGTGAGAACGGGCGGCGCATCGTCATCATGCGTAACAACCGTCCGGCGGCCGTGATCACAAACCTCGAGTCCATGGAGCGACTGCAGCACATCGAGGAGATCGAAGAAGACCTGAAGTTCCTGAGTATCGCGTGGGTCAGGACGATGACCGACTCCGGTCGCCGACACAGCCTCGAAGACGTAGCAGCGGAATTCGACATCGATCTGGACGAGGACTGACAAGCAAGTGGCCAGGGTCGAACTCACGGACGACGCCAAAGAAGATCTCAAGGATCTTGACGGGTCTGCCCGGAAAATTGTTTTGAAGGCCTTGGCGAAGCTGCAGGACAAACCCGAGCAACGTGGCGAGCCACTGGGGAGTCGAGCACAGGGCAATCTCACGACGTTCCGAAAGCTTGTCATCGGTGACCGCGCTTACCGGGCCATCTATCGCATCGAAGCCAACGGGACCGTTGTGGTCGTCTGGGTGTTCAAGGAACGCGTGGACAACGAATGCTACGAGCTGGCCGTGACTCGGCTGCGCCTCCACGGTGATCGCGAACTGGCCGATCTCGCGTCCAACCTGCTGGACGCCACATGGCGCGGTTCGACCGCCGAACCGAATCCATAAGTTTCGGCAGACAAGCGGTGCCACCCCAAAGCCGGGAAAGCGAAAACGCTAGGCGCGCCTCCACGGGCCCACCTAGCGTTTTTGCGTGTCACCACTGCGGAAGCGGAGGGATTTGAACCCCCGGTGGGTTGCCCCACGCTCGCTTTCAAGGCGAGTACATTCGGCCGCTCTGTCACGCTTCCCTGGCCATCAGCCTATCGGGTCAGGTGTCGGCGCCGCTGAGGTGTTCGTGGACGCGGGCGAAGGACTGGCCGATGACGGCTTGCTCCTCCGGGGTGAGCAGGTCGATCATGTGCTCGCGGACGCCCTTGACGTGGGTCGGGGCGGCGCGGTCGAGCAGGGCCTTGCCCTCGTCGGTCAGCTCGGCGACGACGCCTCGTTTGTCGTCGGGGTCGCGGATGCGGCGGACGTGGCCGGCGATCTCCATGCGGCCGATCTGGTGGGAGAGGCGGCTCTTGGTGGAGCCGAGCATCTCGGCGAGTTCGGTCATCCGCATTTTGCGGCCGGGCCGCTCGTCGACGCAGACGAGCACCTCGTAGTCCGTGAGGGAGACGTCGTGCTGTTCGGAGAGTTCGCGGTGGAGGCGCTGGCGCAGCCGGAGGCTCGCGACGACGTAGGAGCGCCAGGCGAGTTGCTCTGAGTCCGTCAGCCACGGCACCAAGTCAGCACGCTCCTCGCTCATGCCACGCAGGGTAGAACCCGGACCGGGTTCGGGCGCGACCACGTTCGCACTGCGAACGATATCCCCTTTCGCTCGCCGGCGGACGCGAACCGCGCCGATCTCCTTACACCAAATCACCGCCGGGCAACACGGTGAAAGTTTCGCCCGAAGGAGGGTTGCGAAACGGTTGAGACTCGGCGGCGAAAGGCGCATGGTGGATGACATCGGATGGTTGGACCCGAACACGGCGACCAGCAGCGGAGCGCCGGTCAGGCCCCCAGCCGGGAGAGGGTAGGTGGTTCTGTGGCGGATGACTCTTCGCGGTCGACTGCCCGCTGTGTCCCCACGACCGAGACGGACTATCCGGCTGGGTCGTGACTGTGAGCAGCACGAGCGTGGGCTTCAGTTTTGCGCTCGACATCTTTCTCGCGCATTCGGCGTAGTTCGAGCCTGTTTCGTCTGTGGCCTCTTTGACCACAGCGGCAGAGCAGCGCGCCGGCCCGGCAGCGGCCGACCGTGGGTACAACTTCAACACATCGATAGTCCTGGGTGCGGCCCCGACGGGTGGCCGCACCCAGGCATTTGTAGCTTCCACCCGTTACGCTCTTAGACGTGAGATTCGACGATGGCGCTGGGCTGGACACATCCGAGATCCAAGACATGCGCGGCGACGGCGGCGGTGGGGGGATCGGTGGCCGCGTCGCGCTCGGCGGCGGCGGGCTCGGCGTCGTCGGCCTGGTGATCTACTTCCTGTTGTCCCAGTTCGGCGGGGGGATCGGCGGAGGCGGCTCGCTCGGCGGGCAGGGCCTCAGCGGCCTCGGCTCCGGGCAGCAGGTCAGCAACTCCTCGCTGCAGAGCGAGTGCAAGACCGGCGCCGACGCGAACAAGAACGAGGATTGCGCCATCGTCGCGATCGTCAACTCGGTCCAGGACTACTGGTCCGGCCAGCTCTCCCGCTCCGGCCAGACCTACCGCAAGGCCGAGACGAACTTCTTCTCCGGCGGCGTGCGCACGGGCTGCGGCAACGCCACCTCCGACACCGGGCCGTTCTACTGCCCCGCGGACTCGGAGGTCTACATCGACCTCTCGTTCTTCAAGGAGCTTACGACCAGGTTCGGCGCGCAGGGCGGCACGTTCACCGAGGCCTACGTCCTGGCGCACGAGTACGGGCATCACGTCCAGAACCTGCTCGGCACCTCCAAGAAGGGCGGCGGCACGGGCCCGACCTCCGGTTCGGTACGCCTTGAACTCCAGGCCGACTGCTACGCCGGGGTCTGGGCCAATCACGCGACGACCACCCCGACCGAGACCGGCCGCCCGCTGATCACCGAGATCACGCAGGACGACATCAACCGCGCGCTCGACACCGCGTCCCGCATCGGTGACGACTACATCCAGACCAACCTCGGCGGCGGCAAGGTGGACGAATCACAGTTCACCCACGGCACCTCCAAGCAGCGCGAGAAGTGGTTCACCACCGGTTTCCAGACCGGCGACCCGGCGCGCTGCGACACGTTCAGCGCCAAGAACCTCGGCTGACATGAACGGACCGTTCATCGCGAAAAACGCGAGGAACGGTCCGTTCATAGCGTTTCAGGCGGTCAGGGCGTTCGGGTCGCCGGTGGCCTGGACAGCGAGGCTCCGCTGCCCGGCGCGCTCGGTGGCCCGCTGCTTCTTGGCCTTCGCGGCCTTGCCCGGCGAGACACCGTTGACGGACTCGGTGCTGGTCGCGTAGACACCGAGCGCCCAGGCGACGCCGTCCGCGTTGCGGTCGAGCGCGACGCGGTCGATGTTGCCGAGGTTGTCACACGCCTGGTGGTAGCACGGGTCGAAGGCGATTCCGGCCGTGCCGCCCCACTTCGCGGCCTGCGCGGCGGTCTTGAGGACTTCGGCGCCCGTGTCGAGGCCGCCGGACGGGATGCCGACGGCGATGAACTGGCCGTAGTCCGAGCGGCCGGTGAAGTCCGTGCCCTCGGTCTGCACCCCACGCGCGCCCAGGTAGTCGGTGAACGTCTTCTCGATCTGCGCGGAGCCGTACGGGCCCGGGCCCGCGCCGACACCGTCGGAGTTGTCGCCGTCATAGGCGAAGTAACCCGCGTTCGGCGAGCCGATCATGTCGAAGTTCAGGTACAGCGCGATGTCCAGCTGCTGCTCGAACGTCAGGGAGTTCACGTAGTACGTCGAGCCGACCAGCCCGAACTCCTCCGCGCTCCAGAAACCGAACCGCACGGCGTTGTTGACCTTCGGGCTGCTCCCGAGCTGCAACGCGCTCTCCAGCAGGGTCGCCGAGCCGGTGCCGTTGTCGTTGATACCGGGGCCTTCCGGGACGCTGTCGAGGTGTGAGCCCAGCATCACGACGTTGTCCTTGCGACCGGTCTTGGTCTCCGCGATGACGTTGTAGCTGGTGCGCTCCTCCTGCAGCTGACGCAGTTCCAGCGTCACCGGCGTGCCGTTCTTGGCCGCCAGCGCGGCGCCGTCGGCGGCGGTGATGCCACCGGTCGGGATCTTCGCGCCGGCCGGGTCGCCGAGCGTCCCGTTGAGGGTGCCGTCGGTGTTGTTGTAGACGATCGCGCCGATCGCGCCCGCGGCCGCGGCGGCCTGCTGCTTCTGCGCGAACGGGCAGGCACCGCGCTTCACCAGCACGATCTTGCCGGTCACGTCGCCGTAGTCGGCGGCCTCACAACCAGGGGTGTCGTCGACGGGGATGACGGCCAGCGGCGCGGTGATGCCGCCGACCGGCGTCGACGGGCTGTACGACATCACGATGATCGGGACCGCGGCACCGGCCACCGTGAGGTGCTGGGCCAGCGTTTCGGTGTAGGTGAACGGGAACTCCTGCCTGCTCACCTGGTACCCGGCGGCCGTCAGCTTGCCCGCGATGTACTCGGCGGACTTCTTGTGCCCTTCGGTCGCCGCCGCCCGCGTGCCGCCGTTGGTGTCGGCGATGCGCTGCAGCGCGACGAGGTGCCTGTTGACCCCGTCGACACTCACTTTGTTGACAAGCTGCTTGGCGAGCGCGGGGCCTTCCGGCTGGGTCGGCGCGGCTACCGCGGCCGGAGCGGCGGCGAGGGACAGCCCGACACAGGCGACAGCGGCCAAGATTTGTCTTTTTCTCACTTTTGACATGGTTGCTCACTTTTATGCGGTTCCGCGAATACGTCAATGCGGCATTCGGCTTACTCCCGCTGAGCGGAGATACAGTAGACAGATGTACGCGATCACAGTCCGTGAGCCAGGCGGTCCCGAAGCCCTCGAGTGGACAGAGGTGCCCGATCCCGTTGCCAGAGCGGGGGAAGTCCTAGTCGAGGTCGCCGCGAGCGCGGTGAACCGGGCCGACCTCCTGCAGCGTCAGGGGTACTATCCGCCGCCTCCCGGCGCGAGCGACATCATCGGGCTGGAGTGCTCGGGCACGATCATCGGACTCGGCGAAGGCGTCGAGGGCTGGCAGGTCGGCGATGAGGTTTGCGCGCTGCTCGCGGGCGGTGGTTACGCGGAGAAGGTCGCCATCCCGGCGGGCCAGCTGCTGCCGGTGCCGTCGGGGGTCGAGCTGATCACCGCGGCCGCGCTCCCCGAGGTCGCCTGCACGGTGTGGGCCAACGTCGTCATGTACGCCAAGCTCGGCCAGGGTGACGTCCTGCTCGTCCACGGTGGCGCGGGCGGCATCGGTACCCACGCCATCCAGGTGGGCAAGGCCCTCGGCGCGACGGTCGCGGTCACCGCGGGCTCGGCGGAGCGGCTGGAGAAGTGCCGCCAGCTCGGCGCCGACATCCTGATCAACTACCGCGAGCAGGACTTCGTCGAGGAGCTTCTCAAGGCGACGGACGGCGCGGACGTCATCCTCGACAACATGGGCGCGTCCTATTTGGACAAGAACATCTCGGCGCTGGCCATGGACGGACGGCTCAGCAACATCGGCATGCAGGGCGGGACCACGGGCGAACTGAACATCGGGAAGCTCATGAGCAAGCGCGGGAGCGTCTACTCGGCCGGGCTTCGCGGGCGGTCCTTGGACGAGAAGGCGGCCATCGTCGCGGATGTGCGCAAGCGCCTCTGGCCGCTGGTGGAGAACGGCTCGGTCAAGCCGATCGTCGGCGAGGTCATCCCGCTTTCAGAGGCCGGGGCCGCCCACCGGGCCCTCGACGAAGGCACCGTCTTCGGCAAGATCCTGCTGGCCGCCAAGTCCTGATGCGACAGTCCTGAAAATCCTAACGTAACTCGTCGAGGACCCGGACGAGCTGGTTCACCTCGAACACGTTCGAGTAGTGGGCCAGCCCGATCCGGACCACCCCGCCGACCTCGCCGACCCCCAGCGAGGCGAACACCCCGGCCGTGCCGTCGTCGGCGAACGCGCAAAGTCCTTGCGAGGCAAGGTATTCGGCGACCTCGGGTGCTTTCTTGTCGAACACGGTGAAGGCGAGTGCCGGGATCCGGCGCATGGCGTCGCCGATCACCATCACATGTGGCAGTGTCCGCAGCTCCGTGGTCAACTGGGCGAGCAGCCCCGCGTGATACGACTTCGCCGAGCCGAGCGACGTCGTCAGCCTGTCGCGCCGCGAGCCACTGGCGGCGTCGTCCAGCCCCGCGAGGTAGTCGATCGAGGCGACAAGCCCGGCCAGCAGCGGATAAGCGTGTGGCCCGAGTTCCAGCCGGGCCACACCGCGTGCGTTGGGGTCGAGCGACACCGAAGGCAGCCGCTCCAGCATTTCCGGGTCGCGGAACACGAGCGCACCGACCGACGGGCCACCCCACGCCTGTGCCGAAAGCACCAGCACGTCCGCACCGAGGGACGGCAGGTCCAGCGGCACGAACGGCGCCGCGTAGGTGGCGTCGACGATGACCATCGCGCCGACCCGCTTGGCGAACTCGACCACCGTCGGCACGTCCGGCCGGGTGCCCACGGAGCCCGAAGCGGCCGTGACGGCGACCGCCTTCGTCCGCGCTGACACCAGGTTCTCGTACTGCCAGGCGGGCAGTTCGCAGGTTTCGATGTCGATCTCGCCCCAGCGCAGCACCGCGCCCGCGCGCTTCGCGGCACGCAGCCAGGGGGCCATGTTCGCCTGCTCTTCGAGCCGCGACACGACCACCTCGTCACCGAGGGTCCAGCGCTCGGACATCGAGTCGACGAGCCGCCGCACGAGCACCGGCGCGTTGGGTCCGAGCACGACGGCGGCAGGGTCGGCACCGACCAGGTCGGCTACCGCCCTGCGGGCCGCGTTGACGATGCTTTCCGCACGCTGCGAGGCCGGAAACGCCCCACCTGGCCCGGAAACCGGTGCCCGCATCGCCGTCGAAACGGCCGACGCGACTTGCTCGGGAACCAGCATTCCGGCAGCGCCATCGAAGTGAATCCAGCCGTCACCCAGCGCGGGAAACAACCCACGGATACGAGCGACGTCGAACGCCATGGGGACACGGTACGGAGGCACGACGTACGTGATGTTCCCGGGGTTGGCCTGGTTATCACGCCGCGCGACGAGTCCGGCTACGCTCGGAGACAGCCGTCCGGAAGCAAGGTGCACGGCATACAGGAACTAGGCAAGGATGGGGCCATGACCGAGCCGGACTCCCCGAAATCAGGCACACCGAGTGACTTGAACGACGATCAATCACCGCACGTGGTGGTGGTCGGCCCGGATGGTTCACCGGTCGGGCGCGCCCAGATCGAATCGGGCCTCGAAAGCGCGGAGTCCGAGCAGCAGCCCACCTCCGTCGCGGACCTCGTCGAGGAGCCGGCGAAGGTCATGCGGATCGGCACGATGACCAAGCAACTGCTCGAAGAGGTCCGCGCCGCCCCTCTCGACGACGCCAGCCGTGATCGCGTCCGCGACATCCACGAGACCTCGATCAAGGAGCTGGAGAAAGCCCTCGCGCCGGAACTCCAGGACGAGCTCGAACGTCTCGTGCGGCCGTTCACCGCGGACTCGACGCCGTCGGACGCCGAGCTGCGGATCGCGCAAGCCCAGCTCGTCGGCTGGCTCGAAGGGCTTTTCCACGGCATTCAGACCGTGCTGATCACCCAGCAGATGGAGGCGCGAAGCCAGCTTGAACAATTGCGCCGCGGCCTCCCGCCCGGCGCGTCGGCGTCCATTGTGGAACCGCACTCGCCGGGCGTCTCCGGAACAGGGCAGTACCTCTGATCACGTAGGGTTACTTCGCCCCTGCAACCAATGTGACGCTGGTCGCAACCCGCGGAAGAAGGCCCGAAGGTCGCCGATCAGCGCTTCGGGCTGTTCCAACCCGGGGAAGTGGCCGCCGTGGTCGAAGTTCGTCCAGCGCACGATGTTGTCCGTGCGCTCGGCGAGGTGGCGGACGGGCAGCCCGGTGTCCTTCGGGAAGACCGCGACAGCCGTCGGCACCACACACTTCGCGGTCTCGCCGGCCCACGGGCCCATCTCCGCGTAGATCCGCGAGGACGAGTTGGCGGTGCCCGTCAGCCAGTACGACATCACGTTGGTCAGCAGCGCGTCCCGGTCGACAGGCTCGTCCGAGTACGCCTCGAACTTCTCCGCCAGCCACGCGAGTTGACCGGCCGGCGAGTCGGTCAGGCCGTAAGCAAGCGTTTGCGGCCTGCTGCCCTGGATCATCGCGTAGCCCAACTCGCCTTGCCGGAAGCGGTTGCCGCGGTCCAGCGAGGCCTGCGCGCGTTCGAGTTCGACTCCGCTGAGTCCCTCCAAGTCGGCCTCGCTGCGGGCGACCGCGCTGGGCAACATCGTCAGGTGCAGCCCAATCACCCGTTCGGGCCGCGAGACGGCGAGTTCGCGCGAGATGATCGCACCCCAGTCGCCACCATGAGCGCCGAAGCGGTCGTAGCCGAGCCGCCGCATCAACTCGGGAACCGCCTCCGCCACCCGCTTCGCTCCCCAGCCCCTCTCGGTGGTCGGTCCGGAGAAGCCGAACCCGGGAATCGACGGCACGACGACGTGGAAGGCGTCGGCCGGGTCGCCGCCGTGCGCCCGCGGGTCGGCCAGCGGGCCGGCGACGTCCAGGAACTCGACGATCGAACCCGGCCAGCCGTGGGTCAGCAGGAGCGGCGTGGCGCCGGGTTCGGGTGAGCGGACGTGGAGGAAGTGGAAGTTCGCGCCGTCGATCGTCGTGGTGAACTGCTCGAAAGCGTTCAACTTCTTCTCGTGCGCCCGCCACTCGTAGCCGGTTCGCCAGTATTCGGCCAGGTCACGAACGTGATCCAGCGGGGCACCGAGCTCCCAGCCGACGCCGGGCAGTTCGTCGGGCCAGCGGGTGTTCGCCAGCCGCTTCGCGAGGTCGTCGAGGACGGCCTGCGGAATGTCCACCCGAAAGGGTTTTATGTCTTCGCTCATGACGGCAACGCTAGGACCCATCGCGGACAGGGAGAGTCCTCGATTCGACGCGCGCCGGGCAGATTAGGACCCGGTTGCCGCCCGGCTGCGACGGGGTGAGCCAAGTAGCTCCGAGCACGTGGGTACCCTCATATCTCGTGCATGCCACCAGCACGGTTCACGCAACCGACAGCGACTCCGTAACCGGCCCGGCGCCAGCACCGCCGGTGTCGGACAGCAAGACGTTCGCGCGCGCTTTCCAGGACCTCCGCGAGGGGTTCAACAACCGCGAACTGTGGGGCCATCTCGGCTGGCAGGACATCAAGCAGCGTTATCGACGCTCGGTCATCGGCCCCTTCTGGATCACCATCAGCCAGGGTGTCATCGCGATCGGCCTCGGCCTGCTGTACTCCCAGCTGTTCGACATGAAGGTCGGAACCTTCCTGCCCTACATCAGTACGGGGTTCATGATCTGGGGGTTCATCAGCGGCTGCCTCAGTGAAGGCATGGAGACGTTCATCGCGAACGAGGGGCTGATCAAACAGCTCCCGGCGCCGCTGAGCGTCTATGTGCTGCGCACGGTCTGGCG
>Ga0247768_1000719_pt1 | contig 11955 bp, 10 predicted proteins | sample UWRJL016104C6_FD_179944 | JGI IMG/M metagenome (GOLD analysis project Ga0247768, IMG submission 179944) | Plant litter microbial communities from Arlington Agricultural Research Station in Wisconsin, United States - UWRJ-L016-104C-6 | ecosystem: Environmental > Terrestrial > Plant litter >... | reverse complement strand
GCGCGAAACCGAATGTTGTTCAGGTCGCGGTGCGAGTGCTATACCGGCAGCTGCCCGGTGTCGCGACGACGCGACGCCACAAGCGAGCGGGGTGTGTTGGTGGCAAACCGTACTTTGCGCTCATCGATCGTGGTGGCGGCCCTCACCGCACCCGCCCTCCTGCTGGGGACAGCGACCGCGGTCGCCGCCCCCGACGCCCCGCCAGGGCGGCAGCTCACGATCGAGACGGTGTCGAACCCGCGACCCGCGCTCGTGAGCGGGGGACAGGTGCTGGTCAAGGTCGTCCCGCCGGACAGAACACAAGCCAGGCAGGTCAGGGTCAGCGACAACGGCCACGACGTCACGTCGAGCTTCCACGCCCAGCCGGACGGCAGCCTGCTCGGCCTGGTGACCGGACTGCGCGACGGTGTCAACGACCTGAGCGCCCGGACCAGCGGACCCGGCCCGGACCGGCGGGCGAACCTGCGCGTCACCAACCACCCGATCACCGGGCCGGTCTTCTCCGGCGCCCAGCAGCACCCGTTCTACTGTGAGACCCAGGCGTTCGGCCTGCCCACGGCGTCGCAGCCGTTCTGCGGTGCGCCGACCCAGGTGAGCTACCAGTACAAGAACACCGCCGGGGCCTTCGTGCCGCTGGCGGACCCGGCGACACGGCCCGCGGACCTCGCGACGGCCACGGTCGGCGGGCGCGCGGTGCCGTACGTCGTCCGCGTCGAGCGCGGCACGATCGACCGCGCCGTCTACGAGATGGCGGCGCTCTACGACGGCACGCCTTCGCCTGTCGCGCCGGACAACAGCTGGAACGGGAAGCTCGTCTACACCTTCGGCGGTGGCTGCAACGCGGGCTACCACCAGGGCAACTCGACCGGCGGGGTGGTCAACGACCTGTTCCTGGCACAGGGTTACGCGGTCACGTCGTCGAGCCTGAACGTGCTCGACAACAACTGCAGCCCGATCATCTCGGCCGAAGCGGCGATGATGGTCAAGGAACACTTCATCGAGACCTACGGCCCGGTGGCCCACACCATCGGGTGGGGCGGCTCGGGCGGGGCGATCCAGCAGTACGACATCGCCGAGAGCTATCCGGGCATCGTCGACGGCATCATCCCGGGGGTCTCGTTCCCGGACCCGCTGAGCACCGGCGGCCCGGTGTCGGACTGCCGCCTGCTCGACCGGTACTTCGCCGGGCCGGGCGTGTCGTTCACCGCGGCGCAGAAGCAGGCCGTCGCGGGCTTCGCCAACTACGACACCTGCGTCTCCTGGGACCAGACCTTCGCCAGCCGCGCCACCGCGACCGACAGCTGCAACGCGGCCATCCCGGTCTCCGCGCGCTGGGATCCGGTCACCAACCCGCACGGGGTGAAGTGCAACTCGAACGAGCAACTGGTCAACCAGCTCGGCCGGGACCCGAAAACCGGGTTCGTGCGCAGCCCGCTGGACACCACCGGCGTGCAGTACGGCTTGGCGGCGCTGAAGGCCGGGACGATCACCGCGGCGCAGTTCGTCGACCTGAACGTGAACATCGGCGGTCTCGACTACACCGGAAAGCCCGCCGCCCAGCGGATCGCGGCCGACCCGAAGGCCCTCGACGCGGCGTACGCCGACGACATCCTGAACTCGGCGTCGGAGGGCCTGCGGGAAACGCCGATCATCGACCAGCGGACCGATCTCGACCTCGCCGGATTCGGCAGCGACATTCACACCACCGAGTGGTCTTACGTGATGCGGCAACGGCTTCTGCGGGCCAACGGCACCGCGGGCAACCAGGTCATCATCGAAAACCACGCCACCGCGGCCGAGGCCGGGGCGGCCAGCGTCTATGAGCTGAACGCGATGGACCGCTGGCTGACCGCGATCGACGCCGACAATTCGCACCGGAGCCGCCAGCAGAAGGTGCTGGCGAACCGGCCGGGTGACCTCGGCGACGGCTGCTACCTCTCGGCCGCGTCGCGGATCAACGAAAAGCTGACGTACCCGGCGAGCGGCCAGTGCGGCGCGGTGTACCCGGTGGCGTCGAACACCCGGATGGTCGCGGGGGAGAGCCTGACCCTCGATGTGCTGAAGTGCCGGCTGAAGCCGGTGAACTTCCGTGACTACCCGGTCGCCTTCACCACCGCGGACCAGAAGCGGCTGCGGGCGGCGTTCCCGGGCGGTGTGTGCGACTACAGCCGTCCGGGCGTTGGCCAGCGCGCCCCGACCGGAACCTGGCTGACCTACTGACCTTGTGAGCGTTCCGGCCGGTTCTAACCGGCCGGAACGCTCACAAGTCTTTAGTGGTGGTGGAGCAGGGTTTCGCCGTCTTCGGGCAGCAGGAAGTGCTGCCCTTCGAGGCGGTTCACCACGTCGGCGTACTGGCGACGGTAGTCGTTTTCGTTGTAGTACAACGCTTTGAGCTGGTCCGCGGTGAAGTCGCGATGCGTGCCGTAGAGCACGCAGAACGAACTCAGCGGGTTGTCGAGGCTCGCGGGGGAGTTGACGCCGTCGTTGAGGCCGACGGGCACTTCGACGTCCGGCAGCCGAATGCCGCCCTCGGCGATCCCGTTCGCGTCACGGACGAAGGTCGCCGGCGGAGTGGAGTCGATGACGGCCAGCGGCTGCGCCGAACGTGGCGGGACGCCCCGGCGCACCCACTTGTCGAGCGCGTCGTAGGCGGCGTGGAAGACCGCCCAGGACTCGACCTGGCTCGGCCCGGGATTGGTGCAGTCGAACGGGGGAAGCGGGCCGAACTCCCGGGCCTGGATGCCGCCGACGGTCGCCCGGAAATCGTCCGGGTCGGCCGCCGTCGAGTAGGCGGGGACGTGGGAGGCGCCGGCGATCTGCCAGGTGCGCAGGTACGCCGAGTCCGGGGCGGTCTTGCTCGGGATGCCCGCGCCGCGATAGACGTCGGTCTCGGTGAACACCCGGATCGCCTTCGTGCCGACCCCGGGCCGCGCGGGCACCGAGGCGTCCGACAGCGCGAACAGGAAACCGTCGTAGACGTGCCCCAGCGGCTGGACGGTGTTGTAGTAGACACCGAGGAACCGGCCCGACTGCGACGCGCCACCCGCGTAGACCTTCGAAATACCGAGGTCCGACAACGGGTTCCGGCGGCTGTTCCCCTTCAGCAGCCGCGCGATCTGCGTGTAGATGTCGAACGACTGGGAGTCGTCCAAGACCGCGCCCTTGTCGGTGACGTCGAGTGAGCCGTAACGCGCCGGGCTCCACTGGGTGAGCCCCGCGCCCGCCGTCGGGCCGGGAGCGGCGCCGTTGACACCGACGTGCTGGACCGACGCGCCGACCCAGGTCCAGCCGTTGCGGACGAAGTAATCCGCGCTGGTGCCCCATTCGGTGTCGATGTCGTGCCCGGCGGTGACGTTCTGCCAGTCCACGACGGCGACACCGGCCGACTTGCCCGGCTTGACGGGCCGCCGCACGACGATGCGGGTGGTGTACGGGATCGTGCCCGCCGGGGTGGCCGGCCGCAGTTGCTGATCGTTGGTGGGGTTGGGGTTGTACCGCGTCGCGGTGCCGGAGATGAAGAACTCCTGCTCCTCGTAACCGGCCTTTTTCAGGTCGTACGGCGTGGAGTAGAAGACGTAGTCGTGCGACGGGTCCCCGGGCTTGGCCTTGGCGGGGATCGGCCCGGTGATCGTCGACGGCCCGGCGCCCGGCGTGGTGGTCGGCGGCGGACCCTGGTGGGCCGCGACCGGATCGGGTTCGACCGCCGCACCGGCCGAGGGCACCGCGGCGAAGGTGGCGGCGGTGCCCAGTGCGAGCGGAACGAGGAGGAGGCGGCTACGCAGTCGTCGTTGAACGCGTTGCGGTGACATGGAAATCCCTTCGGAGGGGAGTCGAACCGAACGGGATTCTAGTCATCGCCCGCCCTGCCCGGCACCCGCCGAAAGGCCGCTCCCCGCCCGCCCGTGAACGCTATGAACGGACCGTTCCTCTCAAAAAATGAGAGGAACGGTCCGTTCATAGCGTTCGGCAAGGCCCGGCACGCGCGCCCCGGCCCGGCGCGCGTCCCGGAAAGCGGTCAGACCTCCAGGAGTTCGGCCTCCGCGGGGGCGCTGCCGCGCAGCGGGACCTGGCGGACGAAGAACGCGATGACGATGCCCGCCGCCGCGACCGACGCGGCCACGATGAACATCGTGCCCAGGCTGTCGGTGACGGCGACCTTGAACATGTGCTGCGCGGCTTCGGGCAGCTTGTGCAGGATGCCGGGGGTCATCTGGTTGCCGCTGGCGGGGAAACCGGCGCCCCCGGTCAGGGAGTCGGTCAGCGAGTTGGTGTAGATCGCGCCCAGCAGCGCCACCCCGAGCGAACTGCCCATGTTGCGCAGGAACGTCGCCGCGCCCGTGCCCGCCCCGATGTCCCGCAGTTCGATGCTGTTCTGCGCGATCAGCGTGGAGGTCTGCATCAGGCAGCCCATCCCGGCTCCGAGCACGACCATGTAGATCGCGGTGGTCGTCTTCGACGTGTCGACGTCCAGTGTCGCGAACAGGGCCAGCGACGCGGCGAGCAGGATGCCGCCGATGATCGGGAAGACCTTGTAGCGCCCGGTTTTGCTGATGACCGCGCCGCTGGCGAGGGAGACGACCATGGCCGCGATCATCATCGGCATCAGCAGCAGCCCGCTGTTGGTCGCCGACGAGCCCTGCACGAACTGCTGGAACTGCGGCAGGAAGGTGACCGCGCCGAACATCGCGAAGCCGGAGATGAACGCCAGCGCGCCGGAGAGGTTGAAGTTCAGGTTTCCGAAAACCCGCAGCGGCATGATCGGCTCGGCGACGCGGCGCTGCACGATCACGAAGGCGACGAACGCGGCGACGGTCACCACGGCCAGGCCGAGGATCTGCGGCGACGCCCAGTCGTACTGCGTGCCGCCCCAGCTGGTGATCAGGACGAGCGTAGTGATCCAGACGGTCAGCAGGCCCGCGCCGAGCCAGTCGATGCGCGCCTTCCCGGTGCCGCGGGGGAGCTTCGCGAGGGTCAGCCAGCAGACCACCAGCGCGACCACGCCGAGCGGCAGGTTGACGTAGAAGGCCCAGCGCCAGGAGAAGTTGTCGGTGATGAAGCCACCGGCCAGCGGGCCGCCGATCATCGCGACCGGCATGACGGCCATCATCAGGCCCATGTACTTGCTGCGTTCCCGCGGCGGGATCATCTCGCCGATGATCGACAGCACGCCGACCATCAGGCCGCCGGCGCCGAGGCCCTGCACGGCGCGGAAGGCGACCAGCTCGCCCATGTTCTGCGACATCCCGGCCAGCGCCGAGCCCACGAGGAACACCACGACCGAGGAGACGAAAGTGATGCGGCGCCCGAAGAGGTCGCCGAGCTTGCCCCAGATCGGGGTGGACGCGGTGGAGGCGAGGATGTAACCGGTCGTCACCCAGGCCAGATGGCTCAGGCCGCCGAGGTCGCCGACGATCGTGGGCAGCGCCGGGGCGACGATCATGTTGTCGAGCATCGCCAGGAGCATCGCGATGACCAGGCCGCTCATCGTGACCATGATCTGCCGGTGGGTGAACTGGGCGGGCGACCCGCCGGTCGCCGCCTCATCGGGCGAGGGGGCCTCGCTGGTGGTCTCTGTTGTCATGAGCTGGTCCTTCACGAAAGATGCGCAACTTACTTGCCGGTCAGCAGAGAGAGTACTGACCGGCCGGAAAGTAAGCAAGGGGTTATCATGAACTCGCGGACCGGCCGAGCAACAGGAGGGCCACGCCCATGACGCAACAACGCAAGGCAGCGGGCGACAGGCGCGCGGAGATCCGGCGCGTCGCGCTGGACCTGTTCACCGTGCACGGTTACGAGGCCACTTCGATGCGCGAGATCGCCGAGCGGCTCGGCATCACCAAGGCCGCGCTCTACTACCACTTCGACAGCAAGGAAGCGATCGTCCGCAGCCTGTTCGAAGACCGGCTGGCCACCCTCGACGCGCTCATCGAATGGGCCGAGGGGCAGCCGCACTCGGCTGAACGTTCCGCCAGGATAGCGGCAGGCTGGTTCGGCCTCATCATCGACGACGGCCTCGGCTTCGCCCGCTTCGCCATCGCCAACCAGGCCGCGCTGCGCGACCTCAGGCCCGACCACGGCGGCGCGCTGGACCGCATGCAGAAGATCTCGTCGCTGCTGGCGGAGCCAGGCGCGTCGGCGGGGGACCGGCTCAAAATCAGGATGGCGATGATGAGCGTCAACCTCGCCGTCATGGGCTCATACGGCCTCGACCTGACCGACGACGAGATCCTCGCCGCGGCCACCGAGACGGCCACTCTCATCTCCCCGGGCTTCCCCGTCGTCGTGCACTCGTGAGCGTTCCGGCCGGTTCTAACCGGCCGGAACGCTCACAAGGTCGTGACCGCGGCGTCGTCGACGCGCGACAGCATGCAGAGGCGGGCCAGCCGGTACGGCTCGGGATCGTCGTACATCACCGAGTCGGCGTTCGCGGCGCGGCCCAGCGCGTGCAGTTCGAAGGCGAGGCGCGCGATGTCGGTGTCCGGCCGTAGTTCGCCCGCGTCCTTCGCCTCCTGCGCGGTCCGCGCGATGAACTCCGCGAACGCGCGCCCGTTGTCGGCGATGGCGTCGTGGACGCGGCCGGGCCGGGCGTCGAATTCGGCGCCCGTGTTGAAGAAGAAGCAGCCGCCGGGGAAGATCCGGCGCTCCGAGTAGTCCAGCCAGGCCTCGCACAAAACGCGCAGGCGGGTGCTGCCGGGCGGGATCGCCAGCGCCGGCCGGGCGACGTTCTCCGCGAAGACGTCGGCGGCGAACCGGATGGCCGCGAGCTGCAGCTCTTCTTTGGACCCGAACAGCGCGAACACACCGCTCTTGCTCAGTTCGAGTTCGGTCGCGAGCTTGCCGATCGAGAGCCCGTCGAGCCCTTCGACCGACGCCACCGCCGAGGCGTGCGCCAGGATCGTCCGCCGGGTCGCGTCGCCGCGGACGAGCCGCCCGTCAACCGGCATGCCGTGCCTCCCAGCGATCGATCTTCCCCACCAGGCCGTCGCGGCACTGCGCCGCGAGCTCCGGCAGGGCGATGATCCGTTGTGCCAGCTTGAAATACTGCTCTCGGCGCACGTCGCCGAGATGGGCGATGTTGGCGAAGTAAACCACGTACACCTCCGCGATCGTCGGCGCGCCCGGCACCCGCGAGACCAGTGTCATGCCGCCGGACGTCGGGACTTCGCCGGTCCGCAGCACCCGCAGGTACCAGCCGCTGCGGCCGGTGTCGATCATCGCCGGGGCGATGTCCTTGCGGCCGGTCTTCATCGCGAGCTTGAAGCACGGCATCCGCGGCTGTGAAACCTGCACCAGCGCGTCGCCCCAGGCCCAGACATCGCCGATGCGCACCTCGGTCTCGTCGGCGCCGTCCACGGTGACATTTTCGCCCATGTCACCGGGGGAGACCTCGAACCCGTCGGATTCCCACGCCGGGTAGTTGGCGGCGGGGTGGACGTAGACGGCCTTGTCGGGCCCGCCGTGCACGGTCCGATCGGCCTGGTCGTCGCCGTCGAGGTTGATCTCGCCGAGGGCGAGCGACGGCACGGAGACCGACGCCTTCGTGATGGCGCTGTGGACCGGCTGATCTCGGACCGTGCCGAGCACGCTCGGCCTGCCGACCCGGATCTCGTCGAATTCGAGGGCGTTCATGACTAGAAAATAGCACGACTGTTCGTATAGTTTCCCGGCATGGACATCTGGGGTTTGACTCGACGCGCACACGAAGACACCGGGAAGATCATCAACACCCTCACCGAGGGGGATTGGAGGCGCTCGACGCCGTGCAGTGAATGGACCGCCGGAGACGTCGTCCGGCACCTGGTCGACAACAACACGCGGTTCGCCGCCCTGGCCGCCGGACGGGACCGGTCGCCGGTATCCGCACCGGAAACCCGGCTGCCGGACGCCTTCGCGGAAAGCTCCGCGGAGTTCCTCGAGGCCTTCGACGCCGAAGCGCGGAAGAAGACGCTCGACTTCGGCGCTTTCGGGCCGCTGCCCGGCGGATTCGCGATGGGCGTGCTGTTCGTCGACGTCCTGGTGCACGGCTGGGACCTCGACACCGCCTTGGGCCGCGAGCACCGCTGGGACGACGAACTCGTGACGATCGCGCTGTCGATCGCGGGCAAGTACCCCGACGTCGCGCCGGTACGCGGACCGGGCGGTGCTTTCGCCGCGGCCGTCGAGCCGGGTGGGAACGCCGCGCCGGGGGATCGGCTCGTCGCCTTGCTGGGGCGTGATCCCCAGCGGGCTTTTGTTACCAGGTAAGGAGGTCAGCACCGCCGCAGCCGCTTGTCCCCGAGGGCAGGCGGCGCGGCGTCGACGTTGTCCGCCGGGTTGATCTCGGTGCCCGATCCGGTCGAGGACGTCCCGCTCAGCTCGACGTCCGCGCCCGCGGGCGGATCCTGGAGATGCCCGGGCTTGTCGCTCACCGAAATGCCTCTCGGGCGAGCGCGAGAAAACCGGTGGAGCGGCGCGGCCGCGCGCCTCTACCATGCTGCGGACCGAGTCGCCTGGCAAAGGACGTGCCGTTGTACACCCTGTGAGACCTCCCGAGTGCTGATCTGTCGCGCGCCGCGCCTTCGCGCCGCGCTTCTTTTTGCCGCGGTCCTCTCACAGAACGGTGTACTTCTGTGCTCGAAAACTGGGTGGTCGTTCCCACCTGCCTTCCACTCGTCCGGCGCCGCTGCCACGAGTGCGCGTCCGAGCGTTTCCGGACAACCGGGAAATTCCGGGTCAACGCCAATCACAAGCTCATCGACGTCTGGCTCCTCGCGCTCTGTACCGGCTGCGGGGACACCGTGAAGCTCACGGTCCTGGAGCGGGCGCACGTCCGCTCCGTCCGGCCCGAGTTGCTGGATCGGTTGCACCACAACGCTCCTGGCCTGGCGGCCGAACTGCTCCAGGACACGGTCTTGCGGCGCCGCAATCGCATCACCCTCGACTGGGAAAATGCCTGGCGTCTCGACACCGGCGGGTCGGGCTTTCCCGACCGCGAGGTGATCGACGTTTCGGTCCGCTTCGCGGCCCGGATCCCGATCCGGCCGGTGCGGCTGATCGCCGAAGGGTGTGGTCTTCCGCGTGCCGAGGTCGAAAGGCTTCTCGTGGAAGGGAAACTCGTTTCGGCGTTCCGGCTGGGCGGCAAGCTCTCCGGCGATTTCACCTTCACGCTCAAGCGCTGAGCCACGGGGCCTGCCCGGCATGGTTGCCGGGCAGGCCCTAGCGGCTTGCCACGGAGAACCGGCGCAGCCCGGGGGTGCTCGCGCCGATCAGCGCCACCGCCGCGACACACAGCAGGCCGCCGCTCACCAGCGCCGTCATACCGGAGGTCGCGCCGGCGACCAGGCCGCCGCGCGTGTTGCCGACGTCCGGGCCCGCCTGGCCGACGATCTGCTCGGCGGCGCTGACCCGGCCCAGCAGTTCGTCCGGGGTGTGCAGTTGCACGATGGTTCCCCGCGACACCACCGAAACGGTGTCCGCGGCCCCCGCGATGACCAGGAAACCCAGCCCTGCCCACGGATTCGCCGAGACGCCGAACAGCGCGAGTGCCGCACCCCAGGTCACCGAACCGGCGAGCATCACCAAGCCGAGCCGGGGGAGCCGGGTGAACGTCCCGGAGAACGCCGACGCGATCACGCCGCCGACCGCGATGGCCGTGAGGAACAGCCCGAGTGTGCGCGGGTTGTTCCCGAAGCGTTCCGCGTTGATCAGGGGGAACAGGCTGATCGGCATCGAGAGCACCATGGTGGCGAGGTCGGTGAGCAGCGCGCCGCGCACCACGGGATTGCGGACCAGGAACGCCAGGCCGTCCGCCACGCCCCGCAGCCCAGGACGGGAGACCGCACCGTCCGGCGGCATCTTCGGCAGGCCGAACGCGCCGTAGAAGCCGACGGCGAAGGTGAGCGCGTCGATCAGGTAGCAGCCGCCGACACCGAGCCAGCCCAGTACCAGCCCGCCCAGCGCGGGCCCGAGCAGCATGGCAGCCTGGAACGTGATCCGGTTCAGCGCCAGCCCGGCCGCCACCTGCTCCTTCGACAGCAGCCGTGAGACGAAGGTGCGCGACGCCGGGCCGCCCCCGGCGACAAAACAGGACTGGATCGCGACCAGCGACAGTACCGCGAGCACCGGGAGATGCCCGAAAAACCCTTGCACGGCAAGGAGAACCGAGCATACCGCTTGGCCGGTGGTCATCACGAGGTAGAACTTCCGGCGCTCGACGCGGTCGACGACCGACCCGGCGAACAGCCCGAAAGCGATGATCGGCACCGCCTGTGCCAGGCCCACCGCGCCGGTCCAGACGGTGCTGCCGGTCATCTGCCAGACCTGGAACATCACCGCGACCAGCGTCATCTGGCTGCCGAACCCGGAAAAACCCCGGCCGATCCACAACCGCCGGAAGGCCGGTGCCGACCGCAGCGGGGAGACGTCGAGCAGCGCGTGCCTCATGCCCATCCCGGGTCCTCCGGCAGCTTCTCGGCGATCCGGTCGTGGAAACTCTTACGCCGCAACGCTTCCTGGATGTCCGAGACGACACGGGTGAGCGCGTACGGGATCTCCGCCTCGATCTCGGCGACGGCGGCTTCGGTGGCGCGCCACTCCGCGGCGAGCTTGTCGATGATGGCCTCGGCCTTGGGTGTGAGTGTCACCTTCTTGCTGCGCGCGTCGTCACCCGCCGTCGTCGTGACCAGCCCGGCCTTGCGCATCGCGGCGACCTTCTGGCTGCTCGCCGAATGCGTGCGCTCCACCGACTCGGCCAGCTCGGTGATGGTCATCGGGCCGCGGACGTGCAGCTTGATGAGCTCCATGACGTAGCTCGGCTTGAGCCCGTCGATCCGCGCCTCGGTGTAGAGGCGGGCGACGTCGTTGTCCATCGCGTCCAGCAGCAGCCGCAGCGGCCGCCAGGCACTTTCTTCCGTCGGGTCGGTCACCACGCCGCTCACTATAACAGCTCTTATATAAGCACTGTTACGCTTTTTGGGTGGGTGTCCGGCCCACGTGCTAGGAACGGACCGTTCATCTCAGTTTTTGCGAGGAACGGTCCGTTCATGGCACCACCCCGCGCGAGCCCGGCGGGTTCAGGCCAGCGGCGGGACCTCTTCGCCGGGCACCGGCGGGCCGGGCGGGGTTCCGTCGCCGAAGGGGCGTCCGCCCAACTCCTCGCGGTGGTGCGGGGTGAGCCAGCCGGAGGGGTCCGGCCCGGCCGGGATGATGCCGGACGGGTTCACGTCGCGGTGCACGACGTAGTAGTGCTCCTTGATCTGGGCGAAGTCGATCGTGTCGCCGAACCCGGGCGTCTGGAACAGGTCACGGGTGTAGGCCCACAGCACCGGCAGCTCGCTGAGCTTCGAGCGGTTGCACTTGAAATGGCCGTGATAGACCGCGTCGAAGCGCGCGAGGGTGGTGAACAGCCGGATGTCGGCCTCGGTGATGGTGTCGCCGACCAGGTACCGCTGCCCCTCCAAGCGCTCGGAAAGCTTGTCGAGCCGGGCGAACAGCTTGTGGTACGCCCGTTCGTAGGCGGCCTGGCTCCCGGCGAAACCGGCTTGGTAGACGGCGTTGTTGACGTCGGTGAAGACGACGGCGTTGATCTCGTCGATCTCGTCGCGGAGCTTGTCCGGGTACAGCTCCGGCGCCCCTTCGCGGTGGTACTCCCGCCATTCACCCGAAAGGTCGAGCGTCATCTGGGCGAAGTCGTTGGTGACGACCTTGCCCGTCGGGATGTCGACGATCGCGGGCACGGTGATGCCGAGCGGGTACTCCGGATCCCGGGCGAAAAACGCCTCCTGGAGCCGCTCGATGCCCAGCACCGGGTCGCGCCCGCCCGGGTCGAGGTCGAAGGTCCAGCTGCGGGCGTCGTGGGTGGGGCCGCAGATACCCATCGACAGCACCGGTTCGAGGCCGAGCAGGCGCCGCACGATCACGGCGCGGTTGGCCCACGGGCACGCCCGGCTGACGACGAGCCGGTAGCGGCCGGGTTCG
>Ga0247768_1000717_pt1 | contig 11970 bp, 11 predicted proteins | sample UWRJL016104C6_FD_179944 | JGI IMG/M metagenome (GOLD analysis project Ga0247768, IMG submission 179944) | Plant litter microbial communities from Arlington Agricultural Research Station in Wisconsin, United States - UWRJ-L016-104C-6 | ecosystem: Environmental > Terrestrial > Plant litter >... | reverse complement strand
AGGTGCAGCAGATCAACCAGGTAGACCTCGGGCAAGTCCGGCCGCGGGTCCACTCGCGACAGTTCCCGCAGGGCGTAGAAAAGCCGCAGCGAGCCTTCGCAGTCCCGCGAAATCAGCAGGCCGTCGAGCCGTCCGTACTCCCCGGCGAGCAGTCGCGTCAGGATCGACCGGGTGACTTCGTCGAGCCCGCGCCCCAGATACTTGTCCCCGGCGGAGGTGTCCTGTCCCGGGCGGCCGGCGAGCCGCACCGGCCACGCGCCGGACGCCGTGATCAGCTCGACGGGCACGTCCTGGCCGACGTACCCGATCACCTGCCTGGACCCGGATTCCACCGGGAACCGGTGGTCGTAGCGGTGCCGGAGCGCGGCGAGCGCCTGGTTCACAGGACCCCGCCGTCACCCAGCGCCGCGATGCGCTCGCCGCTGTAGCCGAGCAGGCCGCCGTATACGAGTTCGTTGTGCTCGCCCAGTTCCGGGGCCGCGCGGTCGAAACCGGTGTCGGAGCCGGAAAAGCTGATCGGCAGGCCGGTGCCGGTGATATCCGCTGTCGGGCCGTAACGCCCGTGTGTCAAGGGAACGACCTCGCGCCGGGAGAGTGTCAGCGGGTCACGGACGGCGTCCACCGGCTCCCTCACCTCCGCGGCGGGAACACCCTCCCGTGCCAGCGCGTCGACGGCGTCGGCCTTGCTGAGCCCGGACGCCCACGCCCCGATCGACGCGTGCAGCTTGTCGGAGTTCGAGACCCGCGCGTCGCGCGTCCGGAACCGCTCGTCCTCGCCCAGTTCCGGACGGCCCATCGCCCGGAAGACACCGCCCGCGAACGCGTCCGTCGGGCCGCACAGGGCGAACCATCCGTCCTTCGCCTCGAACAGGCCGAACGGCGCCAGCCGGGGAACCATCGCGCCGGTCCGCTGTTTGAGCCCGACCGCCGCATAGGCGTCGAACGGCTCGCAGGCAACCAGAGAAGTCAACGCGCCGAGCATCGACACGTCGACGTGCTGCCCGGCGCCGGTCGTCTCCGCCTGGATCACCGCGGCGAGCGTGCCCACCACCGCGAACAACGGCGCGACGAGGTCCCCGACCGGCAAACCGTTGCGCACCGGGCTGTCACCCGCCTCGCCCGCGGTCATCATGAGCCCCGACAACGCCTGGATGATCGTGTCCATCGCCTTGCCCGACCCCGGGCCGCCCTGCGCGCCGAACCCGCTGATCGAGGTGTAGACCAGCTTCGGGTTCCGCTCGCGCAGCGCCGGATAATCGATGCCGAGCCTGGCCGTCACCCCGGCGCTGAAGTTCTCGACGACAACGTCCGCGTGCGAAACGAGGTCCAAGAACACCGCGTGGGCTTCGGGCTCCTTGAGGTTGAGCGTGACGCTCTCCTTGTTGCGCCCACGCAACAGCATGGAGACCGACATGTCGTCGTCGTGCGCCCGCGAAAGCCGCAGCCCGTCGCGGCCGAGATACGGCGCATTGTTCCGGGAGGTGTCCCCGCCGGTCAACGGGTTCTCCACCTTGATCACCCGCGCGCCGAGGCCGGCGAGCAGCAAGGTGGCATAGGGACCGGCGAGCGCGGTGGTCAGGTCGATGACCGTCTTGCCCGCCAGCGGTTTCGGCCGTGCGTCCTCGGTCATAGCGGGCCTCCGATACCGTCGATGAGCACTTCGTCGCCGCGGCGGGTGAACTTCGTGTCCAGGCCCGCACCTTCGCTGATCTTCCGGACGTACTCGGTGACGCCGTCGGCCTCGGCACCCGTTGCCAGCGGGACGGGACGGCCTTCGCCGTCGATCCGGCAGGGCAGGAAACCCGCCTCCGCGATACCGTCCTCACCGAAGCGGCAGCTCGCGATGACGGTGTTCCGGCTCTCCGGATGGAACGGGTAGAACGGCATATCCGGATCCGGCGCGAAGCCGTACAACTCGGTCCGCCGGATCGCCCACGCCTGGCGCTCGGCGCTTTCGGTGCCCGTCGGGCTCAACGCGTGCGTGACCGTCACGAAATTCCCGAGGCCGTGGTAGATCGGGCGGCCGCGGTAGACCTCGATCCCGCGCATGATGTGCGCGTGGTGCCCGAAGACGACGTCCGCGCCCGCGTCGATCGCCGCCCGCGAGACGGGCCGCTCGTACATCGCGAGTTCGACGGGGGTGTGCCCGACACCCTTGTGCAGCGACACCGCCACCACCTCCGACGTCGACCGCGCGAGCGCGATGTCGGCCGCCATGGCCTCCAGGCTCGACGGTTCGGCGAAGGTGTAGATGGCCGGTGGCCCGCCGGGGCTGGCGTGGTCGAGTTCGTAGTGGGTGAGCACGCGGACGTAGGCGCACCCGGCCTTCTTCGACGTCGCCCAGGATTCCCTTGGCCCCACACAGTTGTAGCTCAGCACGCTGACGCGCAGGCCACCGCGCTCCACGACCGCGGGCGCGCGGGCCGCGTCCAGGTCGCTCCCCGCGCCGGTCGGCACCAGGCCCGCGGCGACGGCGTGCCGGACGGTGTCCTCGATGCCGATCTCACCCGCGTCGAAAACGTGGTTGCCCGCCAGCGTGACGACGTCGAAACCCGCACCGGTCAACGCTTTGAGCGCCTCCGGGTCCGAAGGCGGCGCGGGGATGTCCGTGCTCATCTGGACCGTGGTGGTGCTGTGCGGCACCTCCACGTGCCCGATCACGACGTCGCCGCGCCGCAGGGTTTCCTTGGCCGGTGCCAGAAAGGACTCCGGGTGAGGCTCGTCGAGGATCAGGTCGCCGACGGACAGCAAGGTGATCATGCCACTCCCTGGCGGTAGCGCGACAGAAAGGCCCGGAGCCGGTCGGAGCGCGGGTTCCGGAAGATCCGCTCAGGGCTCCCTTCTTCGACGACCCGGCCGTTTTCCATGAACAGGCAACGGTCGGCGACTTCCTGGGCGAAGCTCATCTCGTGGGTCACGATGATCATCGTGTTGCCCTGGCCCGCGAGCCGGCGCAGGACGGCGAGTACCTCGTCGACGAGTTCGGGGTCGAGCGCGCTGGTCGGTTCGTCGAACAGCAGGATGCGCGGTGAGGTCGCCAGCGCCCTCGCGATCGCGACCCGTTGCTGCTGCCCGCCGGAGAGCTGCCGCGGGTACGCCTGCGCCTTGTCCGCGAGCCCGACCCGGCGCAGCAGCTCCACCGCTTCGAGCTTCGCCTCCGACGCGGGCTTCCCGTGCACGCGGACGGGCGCCTCGCTGACATTGCGCAACGCGGTGAAGTGCGGGAAGAGGTTGAACTGCTGGAACACCATGCCCATGCGCCGCCGCTGGGCGGACACGCGGCTCTCCGGCAGCGCGCGCAGCCCGCCGCGGTGCTCCTCGTAGCCGAGCAGCTCGCCGTCGAGGTACATCGCCCCGGAGTCGATCGGCTCCAGCTGGTCGAGGCAGCGGACCAGTGTCGACTTCCCCGAGCCCGAGGGCCCGATGACCACGACCGTCTCCCCTTCGGCGACTTCGAGGTCGACGCCGTCGAGGGCGGCGTGCTCGCCGAAAACCTTGCGGACGTTGTCCATCCGCACCACCGGCACGGTCATGACGCCCCCTCCCGATCATGGCCGCGGGCGAACCGTTTCTCCAGCCGCCGCTGCAGCGCCGAGAGCAGCAGGACCACGACCAGGTACCAGAAACACGCCACGGTCAATAGCGGCACGATCTCGAAGGTCTGGTTGTAGATGGACTGGACCGAGAAGAGCAGGTCGCCCATCGCGATCACGCTGACCAGCGAGGTGCCCTTGAGGATGGTGATGAACTGGCTGCCGGTCGGCGGGATGATCGTCCGCATCGCCTGCGGCAGCACGATCCGGAAGAAGGTCTGACGGCCGTTGAAGCCCATCGCCTTCGCCGCCACACGCTGGCCCTCGTCGACCCCGAGCACCCCGGCCCTGATGATCTCGGCCATGTACGCGCCTTCGTGCAGGGACAAGCCGAGGATCGCCGCCGTCAGCGGGGAGATCAGGCTGTTGGTCGGCCAGCTGCCGAAGACCGGCCCGAACGGGACACCGAGCGAAAGCCGGGGCAGCAGGTAGGCCAGGTTGAACCAGAAGATCAGCTGCACCAGCGGCGGGATGCTGCGGAACACCGCGACATAGGCGTGCACGAGCCACCGGCCGGGCGCGTAGCCGCTCAGCGACACCGCGAGGCAGATGACCCCGATGACCGTGCCCAGCAGGATCGTCACCATGGTCAGCAGGACGGAGGTGCCGAGTCCTTTGAGGACACTTGGCTCGAAGAGGTACTTACCGACCGTCGGCCAGGCGAAGCTCTTGTTGCCGATCACGAAGTTCACCAGCTGCGCGGCCAGCAGGAGCAGCACGGCGCTGAGCACCCAGTGCACCGGACGGCGGCGGCGCCGCGCGGTGGCGACGTCATGGGCACCATCGCGGCCGACGCGGTCCGCCGCCTCCAGGCCGGGTGCCGAGCTCACGGTCACGACCCCGCTGCCGTGTTCAGCTTGGGCGCGTCGACGGCGGCCTCCTGCAGCCCCCATTTCCGCATGATCTTCGTGTACTCACCGGATTGGAAGATGGCTTTGAAGGCGTCGAGGAGCACCGGCGCCAGCGAAGCGGACTTCGGTGCCAGCAAGGCCAATTGGTCGGTGCCCGCGCCCTGCTCGGCTGTCTGCTTGAAATTGCCGTAAACGTCGGGTTCGGCCTGCATCACGTACAGCGCCCCGGTGAGCGTGAGCCCCGCGGCGTCGGCGCGACCGGCCTTCGTGGCGAGCAGGGTCGCGTTGGTGTCGGCCAGCGGGACCAGCGTGGCCGGCGGCTTTCCCTTGCCCGCACACCATTCGCTGAGCTTCTTCGCCTGGCCTTCGACCACGCTGCCGGTGACCGCGGCGATGCGCTTGCCGCAGAGGTCCGCGCTGGAGGCAACCTGCGCGCCGCCCTTGGCGGGTACCAGGTACGAGGTCGTCGTGGTCATCCACACGACCGCGTCGAACTGCTTCTCGCGGTCGGCGGTGTCCTGGACCGGCCCGTTGAACGCGTCGTAGCGGTTGGCCAGCATCCCTGACAGCGCGGCGGGCATGCTGGAGATGATCTCGATCTTGGTGGGCACGCCCAGCACCTTCGCCAGCGCGTCCTGGATGTCCTTGTCGATCCCGGTGACACTGCCGTTCTTCGGGTCGACGATCCGGTACGGCGGGTGGTTGTCACCCGCGAACCTGATGACGCCGGCGTCCCGGATCGAGGCGGGGATCTTGTCGTACAGCGGGGCTTTCGCGTCCACGCCCGCGGAGGCCGCCGGTCCGGCGTCGCCGGTCGCCCCGCAGGCGGACGCGGCGGCCAGGGTGAGCACCATCGGGACCACGGCCAGGCCCCTCACGGAGAAACGCATCGTTGCCGTCTCCTAGCTGTCTGATAACGCTCTTCGGCCGTCCGTACGTTTCGACTCCCGTGGCGACCGTCGTGACTAGTGTCATCATCTTTGACCCGACCATGTCAAGGAAAATCTCGGACGAGCCGAAAGTCCGTGATCATGGGCAGGATCTGGAAAACAAGTGACGAAACCGATTCCGAGCGGACTGAAGAATGTCGCCAAACTGCCCTGGGCCTGGGCGGGGTCAGTCGAGGGAGATCAAGTCCAGCAGGTCGCGGGCGATCTCTTCCGCACCGGTTTCGTACCGCCGGGCCAGTGCACGGAAGACTCGCTCCGCCTGGATGGCGGGCCAGCCCGGCGGCAGGTGCTCGGCGGGCAGGCGGGGATCACCGCGGACCACTTCGAGCCAGTCGGTGTGCAGCACGAGCTGACGCGCGAAGTCGTCGGGCAGCTCGGCGAACGGCTCTTCGACGTCCCATCGCCGGAGAAACGCCTCGTATTTCGCCGCGACCCCCGCGGTGTCGAAGGCGCGCGCGATCAGTCGCTCCGGTGCCGTCGGCAGCGTGGCCCGGCCGTGCAACGCGCTGACGTGGTCCACCAGGCCCAGTTCGTCGACGATCGGGGTCACGTCGACCGCACCCGGTGCGATCCAGGTCCCGTTGTGCAGCAAGCCGAAACCCGCCCACTGGAGCTTGGAGCGCAGTTCGTGCCGCTTGCTGCGCCACGAGTCCGGCAGCGAGAACCCGACCATCGTCCAGCTCCCGTCCCAATCCCGGTTCACCGCGCCCGCCGTCCACACCCGCCGGTGGCCGTCGCGCAGCACCTCCGCCGAGCGCGGCGTGAGCCCGACGTACACCTTCCTGCCGCGCCGATGGCGGACGAGCAGGTCACGCGCCGACATGCGCGCCAGCGTCGAGCGGATGGCCTGCTCGGAGACACCGGCCTTGGCGAAGACCTCGATGACACTGCCCGTGTACACCGCGATCCCGCGGTCGAGCACGTACATCCCCAGGAAGCTGAGCAGCAGCGACTGAGGCCGGGCGGCCGTATCTTCGAGGACCGGGGGCACGCCCACACCCTAGACACGCGATCGACGTTGTGCATATTCTCGACCGCGGATATCAATCCGCCCAACTTTCCACCCGACCCCAGGGAGTCCCGCCGCGATGGACCTGGCCAAGCTCGTCGCGATCGACGTGCACACCCATGCCGAAGTCTCCGCCGACGGCCACCCGTCCCTGCCGGAAGAGCTGATGGCCGCCTCGGCGGCCTACTTCAAGGCGCACGACACCCGCCAGCCGACGATCCCGGAGATGGCCGCCTACTACCGCGAACGGGACATGGCGGCCGTGGTGTTCACCGTCGACCTCGAACACGCCACCGGGCATCCGCCGATCGCCAACGAAGAGGTCGCGCGGTCGTGTGCCGAGCACGCGGACGTGCTGATCCCGTTCGCCAGCCTCGATCCGTGGCGCGGCAAGGCCGCGGTCCGGCAGGCGCACAAGCTCGTCACCGAGTACGGCGTGCGCGGGTTCAAGTTCCACCCGAGCCTGCAGGACTTCTCGCCGAACGACCGGCTGGCCTACCCGCTCTACGAAGCGATCGAGGAGCTCGGGGTTCCCGCGCTCTTCCACACCGGGCAAACCGGGATCGGCGCTGGTGTGCCCGGCGGTGGTGGCATCCGGCTCAAGCACTCGAACCCGATGCTCGTCGACGATGTCGCGGTCGACTTCCCCGAGCTGCGGATCGTGCTGGCCCATCCGTCCTTCCCCTGGCAGGACGAGGCTTTGGCGGTCGCGACGCACAAGCCGTACGTCTATATCGACCTTTCGGGCTGGTCGCCCAAGTATTTCCCGCCTAACCTCGTCCGGTACGCGAACACGTTGCTCAAGGACAAGGTGCTCTTCGGCTCGGACTACCCGGTGATCACCCCGGACCGCTGGCTGAAGGACTTCGCGCGGCTCGACATCAAGCCCGAGGTGCGCCCGCTCATCCTCAAGGACAACGCGGCGCGGCTGCTGGGATTGGCCGACTGAAGGAGGACCGGCATGGAGGACGCGGGCCTGGGTTCCTGGCCGTCGCGGCGGGCACGCAAGACCCCGGACCGGATCGCGATCGCCGCCGGCGGCCGGGAGTGGACCTACCGGCAGCTCGACGACCGGGTGCGGCGGCTCGCGGCCGGGCTGCGCGGACTCGGGGTCGCGCGGGGCGACCGGATCGCCTACCTCGGCCCCAACCATCCGGCGTTCCTCGAAACCTTGTTCGCCGCGGGCGCCCTCGGCGCCGTCTTCGTCCCACTGAACACCCGGCTCGCCGACGAAGAACTGGCCTACGTGCTGGAGGATTCCGGCAGCACCGTGCTGATCCACTCACCGGAGCACACGGCCTTCGCGGACAAGCAGGACCAGGTGCACCACCGCGTCGGCCCGGAACGCTACGACGAGCTGCTCGCCGAACCTCTGAGCGGCTCGATCCTCGAAACCGTCGGGCTCGACGACCCGTGCATGCTGATGTACACCTCCGGCACCACGGGACGACCGAAAGGCGCGGTGCTGACCCACGGCAACATCACCTGGAACGCGCTCAACGTCATCGTCGACATCGACCTCGCCGGGGACGAGGTGACGCTCGTCGTCGCGCCGCTGTTCCACACCGCGGGCCTGAACATGACCTGCCTGCCGACGCTGCTCAAAGGCGGTCGGGTGGTACTGCTCGACAAGTTCGACCCGGGTACCGCGCTCGAGGCGATCGAGTCGCACGGTGTCACCTACATGTTCGGCGTGCCGACGATGTTCGACGCGATGGCGAACCATTCCCATTGGGACACCACGGATCTGTCGAGTGTGCGGCAGCTCGCGTGCGGCGGCGCCCCGGTGCCGGAGTCGACGATCCGGGTGTACCTCGGCCGCGGGCTCGGCTTCTCCCAGGGCTACGGGATGACCGAATGTTCGCCGGGGGTGCTGTTCCTCGATCGCGAGCGGGCGCACAGTAAGGCGGGTACCGCCGGGGTGCCGCACTTCTTCACCGACGTCCGCCTGCTGCGGCCGGACGGCGAGGACGCGGGCCCCGGCGAGGCCGGCGAAGTCGTCGTGCGCGGCCCCAACGTGACCACCGGTTATTGGGGCCTGCCCGAGGCTTCCGCGGCCGCGTTCCAGGACGGCTGGTTCCGCTCCGGTGACCTGGCGAAGACCGACGACGACGGGTTCGTGTCCATTGTAGACCGGATCAAGGACGTCATCATATCCGGCGGGGAAAACATCTACCCCGCCGAGGTCGAGTCCAGCCTGCTGGATCACCCCGGTGTCGCGGACACCGCGGTGATCGGCGTGCCGGACGAGCAATGGGGTGAGGTCGGGCGGGCGGTGGTCGTCCCCCGCACCGCCGAAGCCCCGACCGAGCGCGAGTTGCTCGACTGGCTCGACGGCAAGCTCGCGCGGTACAAGATCCCGAAGTCCGTGGTCTTCGCGACCGAACTCCCCCGCAACGCGACCGGGAAACTGCTGAAAGCCGCCCTGCGCGCCCGTTACGGCCCGCAACATGGCGACTTGGGGTCGTGAGTGTTTCGCGGGGTTCTAACCCCGCGAAACACTCACGACCCCGGGTGAGCACCTCGCCGGTGGATCAGGGCTCTTCGGGGAGCATCACCCAAAGCACCAGGTAGATGACGAACTGCGGGCCGGGCAGCAGGCAGGAGAGCAGGGCCAGCAGGCGGACGGTCTTGGGACGCATGCCGAAGCGCTGCGCGATCCCGGCGCACACGCCGGCGATCATGCGACCCTGGCGAGGACGGGTAAGCGTGGCGGTCTTCATCGGGTGATCCCTTCTCGGACTGTTCCTTAAGACCACTTTGCCGACTCGCGCACCCTTCCCGCATCAGGCTCAGTACCGATCTTTTCCCCTAAGGGTCGGCGCCGCGCTGTCGCCACCGAGAGCGAGCCCGATCTGCCCGGTGGTGAGCCGCTCCGGGCTGACGTAGTAGACGACGGTCCCGGCGGGCAGCTCCAGCTCCCAGTTCGGGTTGACCACCAGCTCGCCTTCGACACGCGCGGCGAGGACCGTCGCGCCGTGCCGCCGGGCGAGCGCGGCCTGGCAGCGCTCGACGCGGACCGGCCCCAGCGACTCCGGCAGCCGCACCGAGTAGGTGTTGGCGCCGCCGTGGGTCATCAGCACCGTGTACATCTCGGCTATCCCGGGCGAAGTCAGCTCTTCGGTGATCATCCGCGGGGTGTGCCACTGCACGCACCGGACGTTCTTGCTGACATACCGCAGCAGCGACGTCCGCTCCATGTCGCGCAGGGTCACCACGAGATGCGTGCCGGAGTTGACGTGGTCGACGGTCACGGCCATCGCCAGCGCTTCGTTGTCGTCGTGGGCGTCGACGAGCACGGTGTGCGCGCGGTCGACGCCCGCCCGCCGCAGCACCGCCTCCGAAGTCAGGTCACCACGGACGAAATCGATGCCCTCGGCGTGCATCGGATGGGTGGTCACCTCGTCCCAGGAGCACAGGACCACGCGAAGTTCCCCGTCGGCCAGTAATTGACGGACAATGCGTTCGGTACGCCCGGGTGTGTAGCCCAGCAGGACGATATGCCCGGACGCGTCCACCTCCGCCATTCCCTGCATTCGCCGCCCCTTCGCTTTTTCGAGCACCGACACCAGCTTGGTGAAGACCATCGTGACCGTGACGATCCCGCCGACGATGACGTAGACGCCGACGGCGTGGCCCAGGCTCGTTTTCGGGAAGAAATCGCCATAACCGACCGTGGCCGCCGTGACGACGAAGTACCACCAGAAGTTGGCGGGCCACACCAGTTCGCTGGAGCTGGATTCGGCGAGCACCATGAGCGGCCAGCTGGTCAGGAAGACGAAAACAATGACCAGGAAAGGCGTGGCCCAGCTACGCAGAAAGGCGAGCCGGGCGAGCAATCGTGATAAGACGAAGAGCACGATTCCCCCTTCTCGCCGGGTCCGTCCACTGTAGTCACCTGAGACTAGTTCACCGCCGCCTTCGCCGCGTCCAGATTGGACTCGACATCGTCGGCGTACGCCTGTGCCTGCGGCCCGCGCCAATACGGCCCGCCGTTGTACCGGGCGGCCAGTTCCCGGTAGTGCCCGATCGTCAGGTCTTCGGCGGACGTCGTGGCGAACGCCGTCATGGCCTTGAGGTCCGCAAGGTGCTTCGCGGCGATGAAGATGTTCTGCGTCGCGTCCTTCAGTGCCGCGTGGATCTCGTCGCGCTGCTCGCCGGTCAGCGTCGCGGGGTCGTACCCGAGGACTTCGGCCGCACGCCGGGTCTGCACGGACAGTGGCCCGTACGAGGTGTGGTCGCGGTCGCCGCCCAGCGGGCCGGGCAGGTTCTCCGGCGCGATCGGGCTCCACTCGCCCGCCGCCACGCTGCGGATGCCGTCGGTGATCTCGTCCAGCGCGGTGGGCTTGCGGCCCACCTCCTTCCAGGCGATCCCGGCGAGGAATTCCACGGGCAGCCCGGCGTCCTCCGCGGCGGCGCGGATGACCTCCCGGCCGGACGCCAGCCAGGCCAGGCGGTCGTTCTCGGAGGCCCCGGCGACGGTGAACAGCCACGGCATCGCCAGCTCCGGCAGCGACGCGATCTTCACGCGCAACTCGCGCAGAACCGGGGAGACGACGTCGCCGCCGGTGTTCGGGAACGCTTCGCCCTTCGGCCCGCTTCCGGGCAGGCGCAGCAACGGGTGGTCGGCGATGTCCGCGGCCCGCTCGATCACCTTGTCGAGGACGCTCGACCCGCTACGCGGCACGCTGGGCATCGCGCGCAGCGCGGCGTCGAGACCGGTCAGGCAGCGGGCCCTGGCTGTCTCCTCGGCCTCCCGCGCCCGGCCGAAGGCCACTCCGGCCTGGTCGTACGCCCGCACTGCTTCGGCGCGAATGGCGTCGACGTCCGCGCCGAAGCTGGAGAGCCAGCCGAGGAATCCCTCTCCCGCCTGCAGGTCTTCCCAGCGGCGCAAGGGCTCGGCCTCCTGCGCGGCCCGCGTCACCGCGGTCGCTTCGGACGAGATGAGCTTGTCGAGCGCGTCCTCGGCGTCGACACCGGCCTCGAACTCCCGCTTGGCCTCGGCGAGCCCGGCGGCGTAGACCGTCAGCGCCTGACTCGCCTCGCCGAACACGCCCGCCAGCGCGGTCGTGACTCCAGCCAGCGGCCCCGGCACGGCGACGGACCCGAGGAGATCCCGCATCCGGGCGAACTCGGCGGCGTTGCGCCCGACCAGCCCCGGCTGGCACTCGTCGAGGAACTCGACGTCAGCTCGATACACCACGTGAGCCCTCACTTCCGGCGGCGAGCGCGACGACCAGTTCCCGGTACAGCTCGTCACAGCGCATCGCGAGCTCTGTCACCTTCGCGGCGACTTCGGGGTGCGCGCGCGGCGCTCGGGCCATAGTCGCGACGGCGGGGTCGAGCCGACCCGCGTGCAGCAGAGCCGCGGTCTCGGGCGAATTCTCGGGGGGCGCGTTCACCTCGGAATTCTAGGCGAGCCCCTCAGGAGGCGAGCCGATGACCGGCTTCTTCGACCGCGGAGACCGCCGCGGCCAGTGCGCCCTTCAGCGTGCGCACATCTTCGGGCGGGATTTCGCCTTTCCCGGAGATCGCGGCCTTCACCACGACAAAACGGTTCCGGGTAT
>Ga0247768_1000715_pt1 | contig 11980 bp, 14 predicted proteins | sample UWRJL016104C6_FD_179944 | JGI IMG/M metagenome (GOLD analysis project Ga0247768, IMG submission 179944) | Plant litter microbial communities from Arlington Agricultural Research Station in Wisconsin, United States - UWRJ-L016-104C-6 | ecosystem: Environmental > Terrestrial > Plant litter >... | reverse complement strand
TGGACTCGCTCTTGCGTGGACTCACAGCGTCCAATGTCATCACTCACAGTGCCCATCCCGCCGGATCTCAGCCCCGGCGTGTCGGGCCGAAAACACCGTTCCCGGGACAGTCCCGATTCCCCTCCGCGGTAACGGTTTCGGGGCGACCGTCGTCGGCTGTCACCCGGATGACGCCCGGATAGTTCGACTTCGCCGCAAGGCCGGTTTGATTGTTGTCCAAGCCGACCCTGGCCGTCAGGGATTTGTATCCGGCGACGGGGGTGCGTGACCGGAATTCCCACCGTGTCGCAAGCGAGGGTGAAGCAACTGGGATAGGTCTGAGTCCCGATGGTCACCGCTGTCGGCGAAGTCACGCCTTTTGTGTTCAGAGGCTTCATTTCACTGAGCAGCTTGGACTGCGCATCTCGAGGAGTGCTCGGCGTTGGTTGCGTGGACGTGACCGGAGGAGGAAGAGCGCACAGCGAACCGTTCTCCGCCAAAAGTTCGGCGGTCTGTTGCTTCAACCGATCGTTGTCGCCCTGGACCGTCGAGACGTCCGTGCCCCCTGGATTCGGCTGACTTCGGCTTTGTTCTTCCGGTTATTGATCTCCGCGACGACCACACCCAACCCACAGTCGCGAGACCGCCAATAGAACCGACCGAGGCTTGACCAGAGTCAGGCCAAACGGCTTCAGAGGGCGTCGGTGTAAGCCTTCGCGAGGTGTTCCCTGACGCTCGGGCCGTCGCGTTCCGGTGCCGGTTCGCCGAGGTGGGTGGCCCGCAGTTCGGCCATGAACTCCTGCCACAGCCCAGGGCCACCGGCGGCGAGCAGTTCTGCCCGTACGCGCAGGCGCTGGGTGGTCGGCCGGTGGTGGAGGCCCCACTCGCCGAGGTGGGCGAAGACGGGCACCAGTTGTATCGACGCCTCGGTCAGGCTGTAGGCGGCCCGCCGTCCGGGGCCGGCGTCCTCGCGCGTTAGCAGACCGGCGTCGACCAGCCGTTTCAGGCGGTCGGCGAGGATGTTGGAGGCGATTCCCTCTTCGGAACCGGCCAGCAGCTCCCTGAAGTAGCGCCGGTCGCCGAACATCACGTCCCGCAGCACGAGCAGGCTCCAGCTGTCGCCGAACGCCTCGACCGCGGCGTTGATCGGGCACCCCGAACGTGCCGGTTTCACCACGTCGAACCCCTTTCCGAACTGATTGCAAAGTACCACCGGATGTTCTACGGTGGCGCTACCGATTGCAAAACGCAAGCAGATTGGGAGGCGCTCATGACCGAGTTCGAGCCCCAGACCGCGGCCGGGAAGGTGCTCTGGCACTTCACGATGTCCCTCGACGGGTTCGTGGCGGGGCCGAACCACGATATGGACTGGATGATGAGCGGCGTGTCGTTCAGTCCGGGCCTGGTCGGCGAGTACGTCCGGACGACGGGCGCGGTGCTGGGCGGGCGGGACGGCTGGGACGTGGCTGTGGGTGGCAGCCGTCCGTACGGCGGCGAGTGGGAGGGGCCGATCTTCGTGCTCACCCACCATCCCGAGGACGCGGCACCCGCCGAGGGCGTGACCTTCCTGGACTGCGGCCCGGCCGAAGCGGTGCGGATCGGGCTGGCCGCGGCCGGCGGCAAGAACCTTGAGGTGTTCTCGCCGAGCATCGGCCGTCAGCTCCTCGGGCTGGGCTTGATCGACGAGATCGACCTCCACATCGCGCCCGTCCTGCTCGGCGAGGGCATCCGCCTGTACGACAACCCCGGCGGCGTGCCGATCCGCCTGCACCGCGCAGGCGCCGCCGACCCCACATCGGCCGTGAGCATGCGCTATCGCCCCGCGACGACGGGGCCGGATGGCGTGCGCTGAGAGACGCGGCGAAACTTTCTCGGGCGAGGTGTCGAATTCGGCGTCTCCCGCGCGACGCACTGACGAAAGCGTCACCAGACCGACAAAGGAGCACCTATGCGCACCCTGATCGCCACCGCGTTCGTCTCGCTCGACGGCGTCATCGAGGGGCCTGGCGGAGAACCGGGTTACCGCAACTCCGGCTGGACCTTCAAGGACATCGACTTCGACCCGGCCGCCTACGAGCTCAAGGGCCGCGAGCAGAACGAAGCCGCGGCCATGATGATGGGCCGCGTCAGCTATGAGGCTTTCGCGCCGGTGTGGCCGGGCATGACCGACGAGTTCCCCGTCTACAACGCGATGCCGAAGTACGTCGTGTCGACCACGCTGCGGGAGAAAGACCTGGTCACCAACTGGGGCGAGACCACCATCCTGCGTTCGCTGGACGAAGTCGCCGCGCTCAAGGAGACCGAGGGCGGGCCGATCATCGTCCACGGCAGCGCCACCCTCAACCGCGACCTGTCCGACGCCCACCTGATCGACCGCTACCACCTGCTGGTCTTCCCGGTCCTGCTCGGCGCGGGCAAGCGGCTGTTCAGCGACACCGACAAGGACAAGCAAAGCCTCAAGGTCGTCGAGAGCGAGACCTACGCCAACGGGATCCAGAAAGTGGTCTACGACGTCGTCCGCTGACCGCGCCCGAAAGGTGTTGGCCAAGGTGACCTTCGCCGGGTAGCGTCCGGGCGTCCGTGAAATCACGCGAGGAGGTGAGCCCCATGACCGCTGTATCCGTGGGTGCTCCCCACTCCGTCACGACTGGGCGATCGACGTAGGCATCGCCGGGAGCGCCAAGCGCTCCCGAAAGGCACTACATTCATGCATTCCCTGCACATCACCGCGGAAACCTCGTCGAACGGCGTCCTCGAACGCGACTTCAGGGTGGGCGAGGTCCCCGGTGTCCTCTGGTCTTCCGGCTCCGGGCGCGCTCCGCTGGTGCTCCTGGGGCACGGCGGCGGCACCCACAAGCGAGCACCGGCGATGTCGGGCCGGGCGCACCGCCTCGTGCTCGACGGCGGTCTCACCGTCGCCACCCTCGACGCCCCCGGGCACGGCGACCGGCCGCGCACGGCGACCGACGAACGGGAGTTCGCCGCACTGCTGCGGGCGAGGGCCGCGGGCGAGCCGGAAGGCCCGATCGTCGAACGGTACAACGCCGACATCGCACGGCGTGCCGTGCCGGAGTGGCGGGCGGTCCTGGACGCCCTCCAGGAACTGCCGGAGATCGGCGCCGAAGGACCCGTCGGTTACTACGGCATCAACATGGGCACCGCGATCGGCGTGCCGCTGACCGCTGTCGAGCCTCGGATCACCGCCGCGGTCTTCGGCCAGTTTTGGCCCGATTCCCTGGCCGAAGCGGCGCGGCGGATCACCGTCCCGATCGAGTTCGCGCTCCAGTGGGACGACGAGCACATCGACCGCCAGGCGGGGCTCGCGTTGTTCGACGCCTTCGCCTCGAAGGAGAAAACGTTGCACGCCAACGCGGGCAGGCACAAAGAGCTGCCGAGGTTCGAGGCCGACAGCGCCGTCCGGTTCTTCGCCCGCCACCTCACCTGACAGCCCGTCAAGCCCAGGGCTTGTGAGCGTTGCGGCCGGTTCTAACCGGCCGCAACGCTCACAAGCCCGGCCTGATCAACACCGGTCAGCTCGACGCTGGCCGCCCACAACCGCGCGGCGACGGCGGGGTCGGCGAGGCCGTCTTGCACGGGTTCGAGCCTGGGCATGCCTCGAAGGCCGAGCACCCGGGGTCCCCACAATTGCCCACCTTCGGCAGCAGGGTCGAGCACCGCGCGGACCGTCGACCACGCGGCGGATTCCTTGCCCTGCAATAAAAGTCCGAGGGGGAGGCCACGCAATCGCTGGACTGCGGTCCGGTGATGCACGGGCGGCCGCGACGGCGTGAGCGAGTCGAGCGCACCGCCTGGATGGGTCACCAGGCTCAATGTCGTGCCACTGGCGGCACGCAAGCGGCGGTCGAGTTCGAAACCGAAAAGCATCTGTGCGAGTTTCGACCGTTCATAGGCGCGTTTGGGCTCGTAGTCCCGCGTGGACTGGAGGTCGTCGAGGTCGAGCCGCACCGACTTCGCGGTGAAACTGCCGGTGGTGACAACACGGCTCGCGGGCGCGGCCGAAAGCAGCGGCGCCAGCCAATGCGTGAGCGCGAAGTGCCCGAGATGGTTAGTACCGAACGTCAATTCGTGGCCGTCCGTGGTTTTGCGGCGCGGTGGCCGATCGAGCAGCACACCGGCGTTGTGGACGACGGCGTCGAGGCTGTCCAGTTCCAGTTCGTCCGCGGACGTCTTGAGCGAGGCGAGATCGGCGAGGTCCAAGCGGAGGTGACGCAGGCGCGCGCCGGGAACGCGTGAGCGGATCGAGGTCATCGCGGCTTCGGCTTTCACCGCGTCCCGGCAACCGAGCACCACGGTGGCCCCGGTGCTCGCGAGCTGCTCGGCGACGAAGTAGCCGATCCCCGCGTTACCGCCGGTGACCAGGAAGTTCTTGCCTTCGGCACGCGGGAGCCGGTGGACGTCCCACGATGGGGTGATGCGCGACATGCTCACCAGAAAACCAGAATCGCTAGGAAACCGCAATGACTACAAGTTTGGCATCACTGGTGCTTCGACTACCGTAGGCCCATGACACAACCCGGGCGGCGTGAGCGCAAGAAGGCCGCGACCCGCAAAGCCCTGTCCGACGCCGCGTTGCGGTTGTTCCTGGAGCGCGGGTTCGCCAAGGTCACCGTCGCCGAGATCGCCGACGCCGCGGACACGGCGGTGACCACGCTGTTCGCCCACTTCCCCGGCGGCAAGGAAGCGCTGATCCTCGGTGACGGCCGCGAGCGTGAGGCCGCGCTGACCGCGGCGGTCCGGGAACGCCCGGAGGGCACTTCGATCCTGGAGGCCCTGCGCGACTTCCTGGCCACCCGCGGCCCGTTCGACCCCGATCCGAAGCCGGAGTTCCGCCGCCGGACCGAGCTCGTGGTGTCGACGCCCGCCCTGCGCGCCTACGCCCGGACGCTGTGGAACAGCAACGAAACGGCGCTCACCCGGGTCATCGCCGAGGAGACCGGCCGCGACGCCGATGACCTGTCACTGCGCGCGCTGGTCCGCTACGTCCTCGACATCCCCGACCTCACCGGGCTGGAGCCGGACCCGCGCGCCGCGCTGAACACCGTCTTCGCCCATCTCCAGCGCGGCTGGCCCGGCCTCTGACTCACGCCTCGCCGCACGACCGCCGCTTGATCAAGGCGGGCTCGAAAACCAGCTCGGCCGCCTCGCCGGGAGCCTCGACGACGAGTTCGGTGGCCCGCCTGCCCATCTCGTAAGCGGGCTGGGCGACCACGGTGATCCCGAGCGCGGGTGCCCAGGGAAAGTCGTCCATCGTCAGGAACGCGATGTCGTCCGGAATGGACAGACCACGATCGGACAGTCCCGCATGGACGGCGACGGCGAGCCGCCCGGTGGTGCAAACGATTGCGTCCAGGCGTTTATCCCGCGCGAGAAGCAAGCCGACAGCGTCGCTCACCTCTCCTTCGGCCGGGGCGACGGCCACCGCGTCCGGTGGCAACGGCAGGCCGAATTCGGCGAGCGCTTGCCGCAAGCCCGCCGTGCGCTCGCGTTGGGAAGGCCTAGTCCCCGCGATGACAACCCCGACCGACGTCCGCCCGCACGCGGCCAGATGCCCGGCCATCAACCGGCCGGCAGCGACGTTGTCCAGGCTGACCGAATGCAGGCCGGGCGGCGGGTTACGGACAGTCCGCGCGACGACCACACAGGGGGTGCCGCCCGCGGCCATCCGGCGGGCGCGTTCGTCGGATGGCTCGCCGGTCGTCACGATCAGCCCGCGCACCCGCTGCTCGTCCATCGCCCGTACCTGGGCGACTTCGCTGTCCACCCGGCGGAAAGTGTTGGAGAACATGACCAGGCTGCCGTGGGCACCGGCGACCTCGTCGATGCCGCGGATCAGGTCGAAGTAGAACGGGCTGGCCAGATCGCGGATCACCACGCCGATCGTGCTGGAGCGGCCGGCGAAGACACCTCTGGTGAGCGCGTTGGGCGTGTATTCGAGCCGGGTCACCGCGCTCCACACCTTGGTGGCCGTCACCTCGGTGACGGCGCCTCCGTTGAGCACCCGGGAGACCGTCGCCGTCGACACGCCGGCGTGCGCGGCGACGTCGCCGATCGTCGCTCGTTTGACCATTATGGACGCTGGGGAACGGTGAAACGCTCGAACCGGAACGCGGCCAGTTCGTCGCGGCGGTCCTCGCCGAGCACCTCGGCCGCGACCAGGTCACCGGCGTGCAGGCTCAGGGTGGCGCCGCTGTGCGAGACGGCGAAAAAGAAGCCGGGCAAGTCTGTGACCCGGCCCAGCACGGGCAGGCCATCGCCGGGAATCGGGCGCTCGCCGACGCGGACGCTCTCCACCGACGCGGCGCGGATCGCCGGGTAAAGCGCGCGACCCGCCTCGACGACCTTGTCGACCGCCGACTGCTCGACAACACCGGAAGCGGATGCGGCGCTGTCGATTTCGTGGGTGTGCAACAGCAGCCGCCCGCCACCGTCTGGGCGCAGGTGGACGCGCGGCGCGTGGACGACACGGGCGACCGAAACGGCGACCGGCGAAGTGTGGATGAGCACGCCGCGGACGTTGCGCATCGGCAAATCCAGCCCGGCGAGCCCAGCGACCTCGCCGGCTCGGGGCCCGGCGCAGTTCACGACCGCGTCCGCGGACAGCCGCCGCCCCGACACGAGCCGCACGACGCCGCTCGCCATCTCCAAACCGGTGACAGCGTCGTCGCGCACGACTTCGGCACCCCGGGAAACGGACTGGGACAGCAGCTGGCCGATCATGCGGACCGGCTCGATCCAGCCCTCGCGCGGGAAGTACGCGATTTCGTCCGCGGGCACCTCGTCGGGGTTGAGATCCGGTTCGAGGCGCAGCACCTCCGCCCGCGTGAGCCAACGCGCTTCGTACCCGTACGCGAGGACGCCCGCGACCTTCTTTCGCAGCTCCTCGCGCTCGGCGTCGTCGGCGGCCCACTCCAGATTTCCGCCCTCGTGGTACCAATCGCTGAGGGGCACCTCGGCCGCCAGCCTCCGGTGCGCCTCCATGCTCGCGACGCTCAGATCGTGGTATGGCCGCGGGTTCTTGCCGCAGGAGTTGATCCACGAAAACGTGGCGCCCGAGGTGCCGCCCGCGGGTGCACCGGCGTCGACAAGGGTGACACGCGCCCCGCGCCGCGTGAGCGAGGCGGCCACGGCGGCGCCGTAGACCCCGGCCCCGATGACCACCACATGCCCGACCATCGCCACCTCCGGATGTAACTAGTTACACCAAAACATCCCCAGCCCGGCCCCGTCAACCTACCCTCGCCGCCGCTCGCCTCGCGACGTGCTCTGAAGGCCACCATGAGGGCACTAGACGCCCTCATGGTGGCCTTCAGAGCACGTTGGTTCGCCGGAGGTTCACCGGAAAGGGGGAGGTGGGGTGAGGGTGGCGGTGCGGATGGCGTCGGCGAGGCGGGCGGCGGGGTCCGGGAGGGGGCCGGGGAGCCGGGCCAGCAGGATTCGACGTCGTTCCTGGGGACCGCCGCGTACCGGCAGGACCCGGACTCCGGGCGGTACCACGGAAATCAGGGAGCTGGGCAACGTCGTCAGGCCGCACCCGGCGGCGACGAGGTGGAGCTTGGCGAGCCAGTCGCGGGCGGTGTGGGCGATTTCGGGCCGCTCGTCCAGGCCCGGCCAGACTCCCAGCAGCCGCTCGTCGCCGACGCCGTGACCGGCGATCCAGCGTTGGCCATGCAGGTCCGCGACGTCGACGAAATCGCCGCGGGCGAGCGGATGGCTGGCGGGGACGGCTAGGCGCAAGCTGCGTTCGGCGAGCGTCACCAGTTCCAGCGGCGGCGTCTCGGCGTCGATCGGGCGGAACGGGGGCGACGACGCCAGGATGGCGATGTCCAGCGTGCCGGCACGCAGGGCGCGCGCCAGGGCCAGCGTGCTGCCTTCGCGGGTGACGACGGTGATGGCCGGGTGCGTGCGGCCCAGCGCGGTGATGGCCCGGGGCACCAGGTCGGCGCCGGCGCTGGTGAACCAGCCGAGCCGGACTGTCGCGCGTTCGTCGGGCAGCCCGGCGAGTTCGCGGGCGGTGGCGTCGACCTGGTCGATCACCACCGCGGCGCGGCGCACCACGATCTGCCCGGCAGGCGTCAGCCGCACGCCGTCGTGGCGACGCTCCAGCAGGGGCACGCCCGCGGCGCGTTCGAGCGACGCGATCTGCCGGGACACCGCGGACTGCGTGTAGCCGAGCGCCGAGGCCGCCGCGGTGAGCGTCCCGCGCTCCGCCACCTCACGGAAAACCCGCAGGGCGGTCAGCGAAGCGTCGGTGAAGGTCATGACGTTTACGCATACCAGGCGTGAGTGATTCTCGCTATCCGCATTGCCGCTCCGTGCCTAACGTGGAACGCATGACACCCACATCGAAAGTCGCCGTCGTCACCGGCGCCACGCAAGGACTGGGCCTCGCGCTGGTCGAGGGACTCGCAGAGCGCATGACCGCCCACGACACCGTCTACCTCACCGGGCGCGACGCCGGTCGCGTCGCGCAAGCCGTCGACACGCTCCCGCAGACCGGCGCCCGAATCCGCGGGGAGGTCCTCGACGTAGCCGACCCCCACGCGGCGGGGCGGTTCGCCGCACTACTCGAAGAACGGCATGGTGGCGTCGACATCGTGTTCAACAACGCCGTCAGGCGAGTCGGCCCCGACGACGACCCGCGCGCGATCGTCGAGGACTACACCCAGGTCAACAACTTCGGTACCACAAGGATTCTGCGGGCGCTTTCGCCGCTTCTGCGCGACGGCGCCCGGTTGTTCGTCATCGCGAGTTCGCTGGGCACCCTGCGCTACCTGGCGCCCGCGCTCCACCACCACTTCGACAACCCGCCCTCCCTCGACGAGGTGGACAGGCACGTCGCGATCTGGCGCGACGCCGTGAAGGACGGCAGCGCCCGCAGCGGGGCGTGGCCGGGCTTCGTCAACATCCCGTCCAAGATCGCCCAGGTCGCCGCCGTCCGCGCGCTCGCCGGGCAGCGACGCGAGCAGGACGCCGAACGTGGCATCCTGCTCGCGTCACTGTGCCCGGGAATGATCAACACGCCGACTTCCGGCCTGTGGTGGGACGTCAGCGACGCCCCAAGCCCGGCTCAGGCCGCCGTCGCGCCGCTGGACCTCGCGTTCGATCCCGTCAAGCCTGAGCACTACGGCGAGCTCGTGCGGTTCGGCGAAGTCCTGCCCTGGGCTGCCTAACCAGCGGATTTCCGGTGAGTCAAACAAGATCCACACAAGTCTTTGCTTCACTGTCATGATCACCAGGCAGGTGACCCCTCAGCGCGGACACCACCTCCCGGAGATGCGACACTGTGTTTGCCAAGAGACACTGTGTTTGCCAAGAACTGTGCTTGCTCCACGACCAAGAAAAAACCATGCTGGAAAAACAGGTAGGCCGCCGCATAATCGTCGTCGCGGCCTTGATGACCGCCGTGACACTGGCCGCGGTGGTCGCCTTCCAAGGCGGCACCCGGCAGTCCGGGACGGTCCCCGCGGCCACTCCCCCGCGGCCTCCGCTGCCGTCTCCGGTGTCGACCTCGGTCATGGTTTACCAATGCGATTTCACCAAGGCCGCGGTCAACATCCACGCGGAATCGCCCCAGCCGTCGGCCGTGGTCGGCGAGGGCAACCCGGGTGACGGTTTCCTCAACCTGAATTCGCAAGGTATCTACAATTACGGCACCGATATCAAGACCGGTGTCACAGGTTACGTGTACTTTTCGTACCTGACCTGCGGCTTGGTCCCGGCGCGGGACGACGCGGCCCACTAGCGCGCCGGGCTGCTGAGCAGCGTCGGCCACGCCGGGCGCTCGACACCGTCCGAGATCCTGTGGCGGCTGCTCACCGAGCCCGGCGACGTCACCGAGGTGGGCTTCGCCGCCGGTTACGACAGCCCCTCGCAGTTCAGCCGTGAGTACCGGCGCCTGTTCGGCGCGAGGCGGCCGCGCTGCCGTGAAACGAATCCACCACGGACCGGCCGGAAAATATTCTGTTTGACGCGGACGAACCCTGGGCACCACAGAGCTTGAGTGTCCACGACGAAAGGATTCATCCGATGAGTACCGGTGACAAGATCGACAACAAGGCTGAAGAGCTCAAGGGCAAGGCCAAAGAGGGTGTCGGCCGCGCCACCGACGACCGTGAACTGGAGAACCAGGGCAAGGTCGACCAGGCGAAAGGCAACCTCAAGCAGGCCGGCGAGAAGATCAAAGACGTCTTCAAGGACTGACTCGTTTTCAAGGACCGGCTCGGTTCCAAGGACCGGCCCGCTCCACGCGGTCGTTTTCGACGCGAGTTTTCACCTTTCTCCCTTCCCCGGCTATCTTCACCAGATAGGAGGCTCCAGATGATTGTTCTCGGAGTCATTCTCCTCGTTATCGGTTTCCTCGCGCATATCTCGATCCTCTGGACGATCGGGATCGTGCTTGTGGTGGTCGGCGCCATTCTCGCCGTCCTCGGGCGCGCCGGCACCAAGATCGGCGGCAGGGCCCACTGGTACTGACACACCGGTAGGAGCTCCCATATTCTCTGGGGGCTGTCAGGCGGTCCACCCCCCTGACAGCCCCCAGATCCATGCCCGGACCGGCTCTCAACCGGCCAGCAGTGGGAAAGTGCCCTTGGTGAGGGCGAGAATCCTGGCCACCACATGGTTTTCGTCGAGCGCGTGAGCGGGGTCGGAGACCATGACACTGGTGGTCAGTGTCCGGCCGTCGGCGGTACGCGCCAGGTAGTTCATGGTCAGCACACCGGGTTCACTGCCGCCCTTGTACCAAACCGCCGGGAACCGGGCCTTGTCGAGGCCCAAGCCCGCGTCGCTGATCGACAGCGCGTGGTCGATCTCGGGCTGGTTTTCCTTGCTCAGGCCCGAGAAAGCCCGGCAGATGTCGGATGGCGAGCCGAACCATTCGATCTGGTCGATCTTCTCCGGCTGCTGCCAGCCCGTCAATCCTGTCAGCGGCAACCTTTCGAGCCCGGCGACGGCGGCTGGCCGGAGCTGGCGCGGCAACGCGAGGTAGGCGTCCGCACGAGCCGGGTATTGCGTGGCCTTCAGCTCGAACATCGCTTTTGTGGTCAGGAACGGGATGTTCGCTTCCGGCCGCTGGTTGCCGAACGCGAACAGCTGGCGCTGCACGGCGTCGCGGCCCAGCCGGTGGATCAGATGATCGGTCGCGGTGTTGTCACTGAGCGAGATCATCTTGTCGGCGTACTCGGCCAAAGGAAGCTCGGTGCCGGCCGGTTCGTCCTGCAGCACCCCCGAACGCAGGCTCTTCCAGTCGTCGCGGATCGCGAGGTTTTCGGTCCACGACGCGCGATGCTCGGCGACCGCCTTGCCCAGCGCTCCCAGCACATACAACTTGAACGCCGAGCCGAGCGGCCGCTGCACGTCGCCGTTGACACCGTGCACTGTCCGGCACCGGCCATCCGGCCCGATCTCCGACGCCGCGAACGACACCCGCGCGCCGAGCGCGGACAACTGCGCGTCGACCTGGCCCCACGACGTCGGTAACGGGTCGTTGGGGCCGACCCGCAACCCGTCGATCAAGCCCGCCTGGTCGGAATGGATTTCCAGCAGGTAGTCATCCGAGGTTCCGCTGACCGCCGCGACGACATGATCCGGTTGTGCCTCTAGGATCTCGTTCACCGTGAGCCGCCCGATCTGGGTCAGCGCGGCGTTGAGTCCGGCCGGGCCGCCGACCGCGGCCAGCAGCTCCGCCGTCAAATGGCCGGTGATCTCGTTTTCCGGCACGGGAACCCGACCTGAGGCGTCCACGAGCCAGTCCAGTTGCCGCGACGCTGCCGGCACGTCCGCGGCCTGCGCGACCGGTGCCCCCAGCGGCATGACCAGCGCGACCACACCGGCCGCGATCAGCTTTTTCAGCGTTTTCTTTTTCAACGTTCTCTTTCCGAGCATTCTTTCCCCTTGATCCCCTGATTCAGCGCTAGCGCTGATCCGGTGTCCGGATCCACAATCCGGACACCTGTCCATCGGCGCGATAGGTCACCTGCAC
>Ga0247768_1000714_pt1 | contig 11997 bp, 11 predicted proteins | sample UWRJL016104C6_FD_179944 | JGI IMG/M metagenome (GOLD analysis project Ga0247768, IMG submission 179944) | Plant litter microbial communities from Arlington Agricultural Research Station in Wisconsin, United States - UWRJ-L016-104C-6 | ecosystem: Environmental > Terrestrial > Plant litter >... | reverse complement strand
ATACGTCTTCACAACGCGGTCGATCAACTGCTTCAGGCCGCGCTCGCGCTGCGGGCTGCCCACCGCGCCACGGAAGTACTTGGTGGTCACGATGTTCGTGGCGTTGACGGACCAGAAGTCCGGGAACTCGACACCGCGCTGTTCGAAGTTCACCGTGCCGTCGCGCCAGTTCGTCATCACGACGTCGCGCTGTTCCCAGTTCACCTCGTCGTAGGGGTGCACGCCCTCGGTGGTGAACACGCGCCGCACCGTCAGGCCGCGCGATTCCTTCTCTTTGCCGGCAGCGACTCCCACGGTCTCTGTCATGGACTTCCCTCACTCCCGCGCGGGCGCGGCGAACTCAATCGCCTTCGGCGCGCTTCTCGCTCTCATCCGGACCGCCCATGGCCTCTCGAAGGTCCGAGATCTCCTTTTCGAAATCCTCGACCGAGGAAAAGGAGCGGTAGACACTGGCGAACCGGAGATACGCGACGCCGTCGAGCTCGCGGAGCGGGCCGAGGATGGCCAAGCCGACCTCGTGACTCGGGATCTCCGCCAGTCCGGCCGATCGGATCGTCTCTTCCACGCGCTGGGCCAGCTGCTGCAGGGCGTCGTCGTCCACCGGGCGGCCTTGGCACGCCCGCCGCACACCTTGGACGACCTTGTCCCTGTTGAACTGTTCGGTGACCCCGGAGCGCTTGACGACGGCGAGCACCATCGTCTCCGAGGTGGTGAACCGCCGGCCGCACGCGGCGCAGGAGCGCCGCCGTCTGATCGCCTGTCCCTCGTCCACCTCTCGGGAGTCGACGACCCGAGAGTCCACATGCCGGCAGAACGGGCACCTCATCCGCCGATCACCTTCCCCTCCGCGCCGGCAGCCCCCGGGGAACTCCTCATCCTGGGCCCCCGCCGACGCACCGGCCCGCCCCGCTGGGCGTTCCCCGGTGATCATCTTGTGGAGAAAGGTGTGGATATCCGGTGGGTGAACACCGACAAGCTGTGGATAACTGGTTCCCAGTCTACCCCAACTTGTGGACCAACTACAGCCATGTAACTACTACATATAGCGGTCGACCTTAGATCGCGCCCAGTCGGTCCGCAAGCTCCACGACCGGGTGTGGCGGGACCTTTCCGCCCCGCGGCGGACCGGGCCACGGGTGTCATGATCCGGCGGTGGCGAGATCGGCCTGTACCGGCACGGTGAGCGGCAAGCCGGGCACGATCACGGCGTCGTCCAGGCCATTGAGCTGCTTGATGCGCTCGACAACCGCGCCACTGTTGCTGTCCGGCGCGAACCGGGCGGCCAGATCGCCGAGTGTCTCCCCCGGCGAAACGGACACCGTGGCCGTCCGCGAGGGCACCTCGGCCGACGCCATCGAGTTCGCAAGTAGACCCAATCCGGTGATCACCAGGCAGGCGGCGACCGCCAGCGCGGCGAGCCAGGGCCACTGGATCGGCAACCGCCGAGGCTCGCACGACACGGCGGCCTTGCCGTGCCCCGCGGCACCGTGCCCGGCCACGGACCGGGCCCTTGTCGGCGGGCGGCGCGTCTCCCCGGCGCGAGGCCTCGGCCGGAGCACCCGCGCGCCGCCGGGCACGGGCTGGGGACCGGTATTCTTGCGCGCACCTTCACGGACACGCTCACGCACGCCCAGGCGGACCATCAGGCCATCACCGATCAGAACCGACATCGGAACCTCCTCAGTCCCAGCGAAACCACCTTGCTCCGGCAAGCGAACGGCGCCGCTACCGGGTCGAACACGCGTTCTATCGAACGCCCGTGCGAATGTGTACCACCTGGCACTGACAAAATCGAGTCACCACGGCGTGTTGTTCGAACAAATGTTTGATATCGTCGATGCGGCGGACTACTGTCGGTGACACTCCTGATCGGACGCGGGCGACCACCCCGGTCAGGCCGGGAAAAGACCGTCTTTGAGGTGTTCGCGGCGAGGTCACACCACCCGCGCCGCGAACCGGTGCAGCGGGCCATAGCAGACCCGCGGCACGTCGGCGAGAGCCGGCGCGGAACAACTGGGAGGCAAGGCAGTGACTCAGGACCGGAAGGCCAGCTCGTCGGAAAAGGTCATGGGCAAGGTGCATCCCATGCCGGAGGTCCACGAGGTCGACGACACCCTGACCGTGCGTCAGGAGCAGGTGCTCGAGGTGATCCGGGGCTGGGTCACGCGCTTCGGGTACCCGCCGAGCGTGCGGGAAATCGGCGAGGCCGTCGGCCTGACCTCCACCTCCTCGGTCTCCCACCAGCTGCGCGCGCTGCAGCGCAAGGGTTACCTGCGGCGCGACGCGAACCGTCCGCGCGCGGTCGGCGTGCTCAGCAGCCTGCCGGACGAGAACCCGCTGGCCGCCGTCGAGGCGGAAGCCGAGGAGGCCCGGCCCAAGCCCGCCTACGTGCCGCTGCTGGGCCGGATCGCCGCCGGTGGCCCGATTCTCGCCGAGCAGGCCATCGAGGACGTGTTCCCGCTGCCGAGGGAGATCGTCGGCGAGGGCGAGCTGTTCCTGCTGAGCGTCGCCGGTGACTCGATGGTAGACGCGGCCATCACCGACGGCGACTGGGTGGTCGTACGCCGCCAGCCGACCGCGGACAGCGGCGAAATCGTCGCGGCGATGATCGACGGCGAGGCCACGGTGAAGACGTTCAAGCGCAAGGACGGCCACAACTGGCTGATGCCGCACAACGACGCCTACGAGCCCATCCCGGGTGACGAGGCGACCATCCTGGGCAAGGTCGTCGCCGTCCTGCGCCGCCTCTAGTGAGCTTTGCGGCCGGTCGGCGGTGGTTGGCCGGTGGGAGCCTTGTGAGCGTTGCGGCCGGTTAGAACCGGCGGGAACGCTCACGAGTCATCAGGTCCTGCGCTTGCGCAGCTTGCTCAGGGCGAACCAACCGCCGCCTACAACGACCACGACGATGCCGGCGGCGGGCAGTACAGGCACCCCGGAACCGCCCTTGGTTCCGGGGGCGGTCGCCGACGAGTTGGCCGCCCCGCCCGGCTGGCCGGACGGCGTGTCGGCGGCGGGGGTCACCAGCGAAGCCGCGCCGCGCACGGCCCGGATCGGCTCTCCGACGCCTTCACTGCCGGAGAGCAGGGTTCCGTCCGGCTCGAACGCGATGGCCTCGCCCTGTTTTTCGTTCGGCAGCGGCACGCGGACGGGCGTTCGCTTCAGCCCTTCGAGCACGTCGCCGTCCGGTGCCGAGTACAGGTACGCGTCGGTGTAGGTGCGCAGGGCCAGGATCTTGCCGTCCGCGCTGGTGGCCGCGCCCGTCACGAGCACCGTCCCGATCCCGCCGACGGGACCACCGGGTGTGTCGGTCGCGTGGACGGTCAGGGAGCCCACCGATTCCAGCGCTGTCGGGCCCGGACTGCTCAGCGCGGCCTTCGGCCGGTAGATCTTCGCCTCTCCCAGCACGTCCTTGGTGATGAGGTACGGCGTGCCCTTGCCGTCCATGATCAGCGCTTCGGTGTCGTGCTGGCCGTCGGGGTAGGTCAGGCGGTAGAGCGTGGTCTTGCCCTGGGGCGTCACGGCGAGCAACGCGACGGTCTCGCGGGCTTTTTTGTTGTCACCGGTGTCGGAGAGCCACAACGTGCCGTCCGCGGTACGCGCCAGGTCCTCGACGTCGAAGGGATCGAGCGGGTTGCCGATCACCTTCTGGACCTTGCAGTCGTGCCCGAAGACGAACACCTGGACCTTGCTGCCGCCGTCGTTGATGCCGTACCAGTGCTGGCCGTCGGAGACCAGGCCGGAGAGCTCGGTGACGCGCGGATCGGTCACCTTGCACAGCGGCTCGCTCGTCGGCGCGGGCGCCGCGACCGCCGGTGTGGCGGACGCGAGCGCCATGAACAGCACCGCCGCCGAAACGGCCAGAACCCCCGGACGCACCGCCCACCCCCGTACTTCGAGCACTTTCGGGCTCAACGGTACCGAAGAGGCGGCCTACGCCGGTGAGCCGTTGATTTCGTAGGTCCGCAGCGCGGCGGCGAGATCCGGGTGGACCCGCAGGCGCAGCCGCGTGCCGTCGGGCAGGTGCTCTTCCTCGATCACCTCGGCGTCGGCGTGCGCACGGGACACGAGCTCACCCCGCGTGTACGGGACGATCACCTCGATCACGGCCTCGGGCCTGGGCAGCCTTTCGGAGATGATCTCGATGAGCTCCGCGATCCCGGCGCCGGTGCGGGCCGAGATCTCGACCGCCCCGGGCATCATGTGCCGCAACCTGGCGAGCGCGAGCTCGTCCGCCGCGTCGGCCTTGTTGATCACGAGCAGCTCGGGCGGCAGCGGATCCGAACGCTTCTTGGTGATGTCCGCGAGCACCTGGCGGACCGCGTTCACCTGGTCCTCGGGCGCCGGATCGGAGCCGTCGACCACGTGCACCAGCAGATCGGCGTCGGCGGCCTCCTCGATGGTCGACTGGAAGGCGTCGACCAGCTGGTGGGGCAGCTTCCGCACGAAACCGACGGTGTCGGTCAGCGTGAAGGTGCGGCCGTCCGGCGTGGCGGAGCGGCGGGTCGTCGGGTCCAGGGTGGCGAACAGCGAGTCGTCGACGAGTACGCCCGCGCCGGTCAGCGCGTTAAGCAGGCTCGACTTCCCCGCGTTCGTGTAACCCACGATCGCGACGCTGGGCACCTCGTTGGTGACCCGGCGGCCGCGCTTGGTCTCGCGGATGATGTCCATCGCGGCGATTTCGCGGCGGAGCTTCGACACGCGCTTGCTGATGCGCCGCCGGTCGGTCTCCAGCTTGGTTTCACCGGGACCACGCAGGCCGACACCCGCGTTGGAACCACCGCTACCGCCCTGCCGTGACAGCGCGTCACCCCAGCCGCGAAGCCGTGGGACGAGGTACTGCAGCTGGGCCAGCTCGACCTGCGCCTTGCCCTCCCTGGACTGCGCGTGCTGGGCGAAGATGTCCAGGATCAGGGCGGTCCGGTCGATCACCTTGACCTTGACCTTCGCCTCCAGCTGGCGCAGCTGGCCGGGGGAAAGCTCACCGTCGCAGATCACCGTGTCGGCGCCGGTCGCCACCACGATGTCGAACAGTTCGCGGACCTTGCCGGAACCGATGTAGGTCGCCGGATCGGGGTTCTGCCGCCGCTGCACGATGCCTTCCAGCACCTCGGAGCCCGCCGTCTCGGCGAGTCTCGCCAGCTCGGCCAGCGAGGCTTCGGACTGGGCCGCCGTGCCGTCGGTCCACACGCCCACAAGGACGACGCGTTCCAGCCGCAGTTGCCGGTATTCGACCTCGGTGACGTCTTCGAGCTCGGTGGAGAGGCCCGCGACGCGACGGAGCGAGGCGCGTTCCTCGAGCTCTAGTTCGCCGGTGGACGGATCCTCGTCGATCATGTCTTCGTGTGTCAGTTCTGTCATCGTCCTTCTATCGTCCCACGATTCGCGAGCGGCACCGAGCGGATTACGGACTCGGGTAGGTCGCGAAGTAGATCGCGGTGCGTTCGGCGCCGGGTTCGACCGGCCTGTTCTTGAACTCTTCGAGCAGCTCTTGCAGCCGCTCTTCGAACTCCTGGCGGGCGTCCTTCGAGATCTGGACGACCACCCTGGTCTGGTTCACGTCCTTGAAATCCGTCTCCGAGATTTCGGCGAGGTAGGCCTCCAGCATGGCCTCGTCGAGCTGCCGGAAATGGTGCGCGTCGAGATGCCAGGAGAGCCCTGTCGAGAGGTACGGGATTTCCTTCGCGCCGCGGGCGCCGCGGCGTGGCGGCTGTGCGGCCAGGAAACCGGTGTCGACCAGCTTGCGCACGTGATGGAGCGTGGTCGCCGGGTCCCGCCCCAGCCGCTCCGCGAGCTCCTTGTTGGTCAAGGCCTCGGAGAAGGTCAACCGGATGATGCGCAGCCGTATTCCGGAGGCGAGGGCGTTCGCCTCGGCCTCCGTCGCCCTGCGTCGCGGGGTTCGCACCGGCGAAGCCTAGCCGCCGGGCGCGCGATAAGTGATTGACTCTTTCCAATCACTTGGTCAGAGTGGATCCGTGCGCCGCGAATCCCTCTACTTCCACCTCGACTTCCGCCGCCTCTGGGCCGGGGAGACCGTCGCCGAATTCGGCACTTTCGTGGGACAGACCGTGCTCCCGATCCTCGCCGCGACGGTGCTCGTCGCGACGCCGTTCCAGATGGGACTGCTCACCGCCGCCGAAACCGCGGCGTTCCTGCTGGTCGGCCTGCCCGCGGGCGTCTGGGTGGACCGGATGCGGCGACGGCGGCTGATGCTGCGGGCCGACCTCATCCGGGCGGCGCTGCTGCTGACGGTGCCGATCGCCTGGTGGGCGGGCTGGCTGACGCTGACCCAGCTGATCGTGGTCGCGCTGGTCGTCGGCGTGGCCACAGTCTTCTTCGATATCGCGTACCAGTCGTACCTGCCGTCACTGGTCAGCCGGGAACGGCTGCTCGAAGGCAACTCCAAGCTGCAGGCCAGCCAGTCGGTGGCGCAGGTCGTCGGCCCCGGGATCGGCGGCCTGCTGACGCAGCTGGCGGGCGCGGCCAACGCGGTGCTGGTCACCGGCGCGGGCTTCCTGACCTCCGCGTTCTTCCTGCTGCGCATCAGGACTCCCGACCCGGAGCCCGAACCCCATGACAACCCGCGGATCTGGCCGCAGATCGCCGAAGGCCTGCACTTCGTGTTCGGCAACCGGAACCTGCGGGCGATCGTCTGCGCGACCGGGTCGTCCAACTTCGCCGGCGGTGCGCTCACCGCCGTCCAGGTGCTGTTCCTGATCCGCGACGTCGGCCTGCCACCGGCCGCGGTGGGGATCATGTTCACCGCCTACGGCGCGGGCGGGGTGCTCGCCGCCCTCACCTCCAGCACGATCACCCGGCGGATCGGGCAGGCCAGGTCGATCTGGTTCGTGCCGATGCTGACCTGGCCCGCCGCGCTCCTGGTGCCGTTCGCCGCGCCCGGCTGGCGGGTCGGGCTGGCCGTCGCCGGGCCGATCATCTACAGCTTCGGCGGCATCGTCTACAACATCGCGCAGGTCTCCTACCGGCAGGCGATCTGCCCGGACAAGCTGCTGGGCCGGATGAACGCCAGCGTCCGCTTCGTCGTCTGGGGCACGATTCCGCTCGGCGGCCTCGCCGGTGGGGCGCTCGGCGAATGGATCGGCCTGCGCGAGACGGTTTGGGTCACGGCCGTGCTTTCGTCGCTCGCCGTGCTGTGGCTCGTGTGCTCGCCGCTGCGGCACCTGCGCGACATTCCCGCCACGCCCGAGGCGGAACCCGCTACCCCGCGGTAGAACCGGCCGCCGCCCACCAGGCTTCGTCCAGTTCGCCGCGCGCGACGATCTCGGCCGGGCCGGTCAACGTCGACGCGCCGCGCGCGATCGTCACGTCGACCACACCGCCGGGGATTTCCACCGCCGACGAGCCGGTGTCCGTGCCCGCGAGGTGCAGGATCGCGGCCACCGCGGCGACCGTCCCGGTGCCGCAGGCCCGGGTCTCGCCCACGCCGCGCTCGTGCACCCGCATCCGCAGCAGGCCTTCGGCCAGCGGGTTGACGAACTCGAGGTTCACCCCGCTGGGGAAGAAATCCTTGTCGTAGTCCGGCTGATCCCGCAGGTCGAGCGACGAGACGTCGTCGTCCACGATGGACACGAGGTGCGGGTTGCCGACGTTGACGGAGATCCCGGAGAACGGCTGCCCGGCGACGACCGTCACCGAGGACCCGGTGACCGTCGCGGGTCCCATGTGGACGGTGACCGCGCCGTCCGGGTGAACCTGGACGGCCCTGTCCCCCGCCCTGGTGCCGACGACGAACTCCGTCTCGGTCACCAGCCCGGCTTCCACCAGGTAGCGCACGAAGACCCGGACCCCGTTGCCGCACATCTCCGCGAGCGAGCCGTCGGCGTTGCGGTAGTCCATGAACCAGTCGCCCCCGGAGGACTGGCCGATGGCCTCCGAACGCACCACCCGCAGCACACCGTCCGCGCCGAGCCCGCGATGGCGGTCACACAGCGCCGCCACCCGTCCGGCCGTCAGGTCGAGGCGGCCGGCGGGGTCGGGCAGCACCACGAAATCGTTCTGTGTGCCGTGACCCTTGAGAAAATCGATACCGCCCATAGGAGGAAGATTACTTGGCCAGTAGTGACAACACGCGATCGGCTAGGCGCTCTTCGCCACCATCGAACCACTCGATCCGCTTATCCCGGCGGAACCACGATCGCTGTTTGCGCACGAAGCGTCGTGTGGCCTGCGCCGTTGCCGCGGCGGCGGCCTCGAAGTCCCCATCGGCGTCCATCTCGGCGAGCACCTGCTGGTATCCCAAGGCCCTCGACGCCGTCTTGCCGTCACGAAGCCCGCGAGCGGCCAGCTCGGCCACCTCTTCGACCAGCCCGGCCTCGAACATGCGCTCCACCCGCAGATCGACCCGCGCGTCGAGCTCCTCGACCGCCCTGTCGACCCCGATCACCACGGTGCCGTAGCGGGCGGGCCCCGGCTTGGGCAGGTTGGCCGAGAACGGCTGCCCGGTGATCTCGATGACCTCCAGCGCGCGCACGATCCGGCGTGTGTTGGACGGCAGGATCGCGGCCGCCGCGATCGGGTCGACCGTGGCGAGCCTGCCGTGCAGCAGTTCCGCGCCGACGACCTCGGCCTCCGCGTCGAGCCGGGCGCGGACGGCCGGGTCGGTGCCCGGGAAGCGGAGGTCGTCGAGGACGGCTTGGACATACAAGCCGGAGCCGCCGGCCAGCACCGGGACCTTCCCGGCGGCGAGCACCGCCTCCATTCGCTCGCGGGCGTGGCGCTGGTAGGCCGCGACAGACGCCGTCTCGGTGATGTCGAGCACGTCGAGCAGGTGGTGCGGCACGCCGCGTTTCTCCTCGGCGGTCACCTTCGCGGTACCGATGTCCATCCCGCGGTAGAGCTGCATCGCGTCGGCGTTGATCACCTCGCCGCCGAGCCGGACGGCGAGTTCCACGGCGAGTTCGGACTTGCCGGTGGCCGTCGGGCCGACGACCGCGATCGCGCGGCTCATCCGCGCTCCCACACCGCGACGTGGTAGCCGACGCCCAGCGGCGCGTCGGAGTAGAGCAACTCGGCGCTCCAGCGCCCGGAACCCGCGAACCCGGCGAGCACCTGCCATGGCACCCGGCCGCCCGCGCCTAGTTCACCCGCAAGTGTGATGTCGAGGGAAAGCAGGGCATCGGTGTCGGCGGTGCCCAGTGCCCGCGCGATCCCGGCGTCGAACGCCGTCGCCCGCTCGTCCTCACCACCCGGCGCGCGCGGGCCGTGCCGATTCGACCCGTCACCGAGGATCAGCAGGCCGACGTCGGTTTCGTCCTGGTCGAGCCGCTTGCCGAACCCGGCGCAGTCGTCGGGCGGCAGGGTGCCGTCGAGCACCGAGACGCGGACGGAAGCCGCACCGGCCTCCGCTCGCAGCCACCCCGCGACCAGCGCGGGCAGCGGAAGTACGACGGGGACCTCTCGCGCGTCCTCGGACAACCCGACCGGCACGTCGACGCCGTATCCGCGGAAGGACCCACGGGCCCCGGCACCGATTTCGGCCGCCACCGGACCGGCCCCGATCGCGAGCCAGCGCGTGTTTACCGAGGCCACCGCCCTCACCGCGGCGAGACACGCTTCGCGCACCGGAGCGGTCTGCGCGGCCGCCCCGGCGGCGAGTTCGGGCACGAGCGAAGGGGGGGTCGGAACCACGGCCACACGGCTGATCACGCTGATCGACGTTACCGGCCACCCGGGAGTGGACACCGCACGCAGTCGAACCGAAGTAGGATCACTGGCTCCGGGACGGTCGACGGAGTACCGCCGCGGACCCTGAGCTGCTTGAATGCGGCTAGGGGTCGACAACCCCGAACCGATATGTACGCGCACGACCCGGCCCCACCGACGGTGGGGCGCCCGCTCCGGCGGGCGTACAGGCGATAAGGAGCCTGCGATGGCCCAGGAAAACACGTCCACCGGTACCCCGGCACCCCACCCGGTACCGCACGCACTGGGTGGCAGCGGGCACGCCGCGCCGCCGGTGCCGCCCGCGGAGCCGCACCCGGCCCGGTGGGGCAGGGTGGACGACGAGGGCACCGTCTACGTCACGACGCCCGACGGTGAACGCGCGGTCGGTATCTGGCAGGCCGGCACCCCCGACGAAGGACTCATCCACTACGCGCGCCGCTTCGACGACCTGCGCACCGAGGTCGAGTTGCTCGAAACCCGGCTCGCCTCCGGCGCCGGCGACCCCAAGCACGCGCTCGCCAGCGCCACCCAGATGCGCGACGGGCTCGCCGAAGCGGCCGTCGTCGGCGACCTGGCCGCACTCGGCGTCCGCATCGACGAGGTCATCGCCCACGCGGAGCGGTCCCTCGCCAGCGCCAAACTCGAACGCGAAGAAGCCCGCACCGCCGCGGTCAGCCGCAAGCAGGAACTCGCCGAAGAAGCCGAGAAACTCGCCGCCGAATCCACCCAGTGGAAGTCCGCCGGAGACAGGCTGCGCACCATCCTCGACGAGTGGAAGAGCGTCAAGGGCGTCGACCGCAAGACCGACGACGAACTGTGGAAGCGGTTCTCCAAAGCCCGCGAAGCGTTCAACCGCCGCCGCGGCTCGCACTTCGCCGAGCTCGACAAGCAGCGCGCGACGGCGAAAACCCGCAAGGAAGAGCTGATCGTCGAGGCCGAGAAGCTCTCGGAATCCGACGACTGGGGCGACACCGCGGGCCGCTACAAGGACCTGATGAACGACTGGAAGGCCGCCGGGCGCGCGCCCAAGGACAGCGACGAAGCCCTCTGGCAACGCTTCCGGGCCGCGCAGGACAAGTTCTTCGCCCGGCGCTCCGCCGCGTTCAACGAGCGGGACGCGGAGTTCACCGACAACGCGGCGAAGAAAGAAGAACTCCTCATCGACGCGGAGAAGATCGACCCCGCGGTCAACCTCGACGCCGCGAAGAACCAGCTCCGCAAGGTCCAGGAACGCTGGGACGAGATCGGCAAGGTCCCCCGCGAACGCATCCGCGACCTCGACCAGCGCCTCAAAGCCGTCCAGGACCGGGTCAAATCCGCCGAAGACAACAAGTGGCGCCGCACCGACCCCGAAGCCCTCGCCCGCGCCGCCCAGTTCCACGAGCGCGTCGCCCACTTCGAGTCCCAGGCGGCCAAGGCCCGCGCCGCCGGCGACGAACGTCGCGCCAAGAAGGCCGACGAACAAGCCGCCCAATGGCGCGAATGGCTCGAAGCGGCCGAGAACGCCGTCGCCGACCGGTGACTTGTGGTCGCCTTGAGGTCGTGAGTGTTTCGCGGGGTTAGAACCCCGCGAAACACTCACGACCCCTGCCACCGCACTGCCGCACGATAAGCGGTGGTTATGACGCGGTCAGCCGGTTTGCTTTGACCGCGGCCCGGTCCGCACGGAAACATGGTTCCACGGAAGGCCTTCGCCCCGAGAACCAAAACAGTGCGGATTTGGAGCTCATCCATGTCGAAAATCGTTTGTGTTCTTTACGACGACCCCATCGACGGCCAGCCGAAAAGCTATGCGCGCGACGGTTTGCCCACGCTGACCGGTTATCCCGGCGGTCAGACCTTGCCGACGCCGAGCGCGATCGACTTCACCCCGGGTGAGCTGCTCGGCAGCGTCTCCGGCGAGCTCGGGCTGCGGAACTTCCTCGAGGAACGCGGCCACACGCTGGTCGTGACCTCGGACAAAGAAGGCCCGAACTCGGTGCTGGACAAGGAACTCGCGGACGCGGAGATCGTCATTTCGCAGCCGTTCTGGCCCGCGTACCTGACCGCGGAAAGAATCGCGAAGGCGCCGAACCTGAAATTGGCGATCACCGCCGGAATCGGCTCGGACCACGTGGATCTGCAGGCCGCCATCGAGCACGGCATCACCGTCGCCGAAGTGACCTATTGCAACAGCATCAGCGTCGCCGAACACGTTTCGATGGTCATCCTGACCCTGGTCCGCAACTACATCCCGTCATACCAGCAGGTCATCAAGGGCGGCTGGAACATCGCCGACTGCGTCGAGCGGTCCTACGACCTCGAGGGCATGCACGT
>Ga0247768_1000713_pt1 | contig 12022 bp, 11 predicted proteins | sample UWRJL016104C6_FD_179944 | JGI IMG/M metagenome (GOLD analysis project Ga0247768, IMG submission 179944) | Plant litter microbial communities from Arlington Agricultural Research Station in Wisconsin, United States - UWRJ-L016-104C-6 | ecosystem: Environmental > Terrestrial > Plant litter >... | reverse complement strand
TCTCAATTGCGAACACGCGCAGCTCAAATCGAGGGCCTGGCATGAGTTCGCTTCTGTGAACGAAAAACGACCGGGGTTTAAGAGCCTCCGGAGCGGGATGACCGGGCGTCCTGGGCAGAGTAGACTGAAGCAATGGACGCGCTTCTTGCCCATGACCGAGAGCACGCTCGCCAGCTCGAGCCAGCCGAGAAGCTGCAGCAAGCGCTCGACGTCATGCGCGCCGGAATTCGCCTAAAGCGTTCCGCGCTGCGTCGGCAGTTCCCCGAAGCGAACGAGACCGAAGTGGACGACCGTCTGGCTAAATGGCTACGCGGGGATGACTGAGCCGGCACCGGAGCTTGCACTAGCCGCAATCTGCCGCGAATTGGTGCGGCTGGGCCGCCGGTTCGCATTGGTCGGTGGTCTCGCAGTGTCCGTTCGCGCAGAGGTGCGCTTTACACGCGATGTCGAAATCGCCGTGGCTGTCGCCGATGACTCGGAGGCGGAGTCATTGACGTATGAGCTTCGTTTGGCTGGGTACTCGGCGGTCGCCAGCGTCGAGCATGCGACGCGTCACCGCCTTTCGACTGTTCGCCTCATGTCTCCATCCGGTGTCAAGGTGGACCTGTTGTTTGCCAGTTCAGGCATCGAGGCCGAGATTGTCGATGGCGCCACACCGATTGACTTCGAAGGAGCCGGCTCCGTCCCCGTTGCGAACGCCGAGGAGTTGTTGGCGATGAAGGTCTTGAGCATGACTGACACCCGACTGCAGGATCGGATCGATGCTCAACACTTGCTGCAGTTCACGCCCAGCCTCGACATCTCCCGCGTGCGCGAACACCTCGCTCGAATCACGGATCGAGGTTACGCCCGCGAACAAGATCTCGAAGCAAAGCTCGCGGTGGTCCTGCAAGACGTCGGGTACTTGAAGCGCTAGGGCGCAACTCGAGCCGTATACCGCGAACTCTCAGCACAAAAGAGAACGGCGGAATCGAGTCGTTCTCGATTCCGCCGTTCAGTCGTTGCGCGGGGGCGCAACGCGGGCTGTATACCGCGATATCGTTGTGGTTTGAGCGTCGCCTCGTCGCGTGAGTGGCCGGGCTCCGAGCCGGGGAACGAGCGCGTTAAGCAATCACGGGAACGGAACCGTCGCTGCCAGCGTTTTGTATACCCCGGTGTCGTAGTCGGCCGTCGTCCACTCGGCGGAGATTGATCCGGAGACCGGCGTCAGGGTGGATGGATCGGCTCCCGGGTCGAAGGTCACCGCCTGGTATCGGATGGACTCCGGTGCCTCACGACGGTCGGGGTAAGTGGTCACTTCCGTGATCGCGCCGTTCACGGTGGTGGGGGTCACTTGCAAGGCACCGTTGACGTACGTTGTGGGATCTAGCGTGGCGGATTTGCAATTGCTGGCGCGCAGAGCGATTTCGATCGACTGCGTGCCCGCCACGACCTGCGTACGGACGCTGCCTGCGATGAGACAAGCGTATATCGAGTCTTCCCAGTAGTGATCGAACGTGCACCCCGTGTCGTCGCAGGCGGTAGTGGCCACTTGCGGCGGGGGCATCGGCTCCGGAAACGGCGTGCGCGATCCACCGCTGCCGATGTGTGGCGCGATAGTGACGTCGCCTGGCAGCCTGCCAATGGAGAAGGCCAACCGCTGAACCTCGTCAACCTCACGATTCCGAAGAGCATTGGCCAACATCGCAACGGAGCGTACCGCGAAGATCGCCTCTTCTGTGTTGCCTTCCGTCTGGATGACGCTCTCGGTCTCCGCCTCCGTAGGCGGTGCGTGGCCGTCATCGCAGCCGATCAGCATGCACCCAGCCACGAGCAACCAAGTGAGTCGCATCCTTTGCATGCTACTCAGACGTGCTAGAGACGCAAATCTGGCCACCGAAGGTCCCCGTTGTGCACGCGAAACCGCATGATGTCCTGGTGCCCCTGGCGCCCAACCGAGGGCCACGGGCCGCGTGACGCAACTACAAGACGCGGAATGACCTTCGGGTATCGATCGTGCCGTAGCCCAGCCCTGAGCCGACGTAGGAAAGGCTCCTCGCGAGCCAAAAACCGACCACTGCCTTGCGACCGGAGCAGGCGGTAGCTTCGCCTCACGAGGCGTGGTCGCGAAGAGAAAAAAGCCCACCTCCACATTGCTGCCGGAGGAGGCCTTCAGTCGTTGCGCGGGGGCGCAACGCGGGCTGCATACCGCGATATCATTGGGGTTCGAGCGGCGACTGGTGGCGTAGTGGGCAGTCTTCCGACCCGCGAACGCGCGCCGACTCGCCGCGCATCGGCTCCTTGCCTCCGAGCGACCTACGCGAGCCCCCAAGGCTAGCTCAGGGCTCTATGCTATCGTACGAACGATGGCTGTGCCCGTTTCAACGTCGGTTCCGGTCCTTGCGGCGGCTGACCCGGCAAGGCCGGACTTCGACGAGAACGGGGTCGATTTGAGCCTGGTGCGTTACTCACTCTCATTGACCCCAACCGAGCGGTTGAAAGCGGTAGAGAATTTCATGAACGCCATGGCCAGCGTGCGTACGGCCCCGCCGCTCACCGACGGCTCGACGAAGTAAATGGCCGTGTTCGACTTAGGTCGATTGCTGCTCGTCCTCAGCGAGGAGCGCGTGGAGTTCATCATCGTCGGTGGTGTGGCTGCGGCCCTCCAAGGCGCGCCGGTACTCACCCAGGACGTCGACATTCTCTACCGGATTGAGGACGGAAACTTGGAACGGCTGGAGCGCGCGTTGACCACGCTCCACGCCGTGGCGCGCGGGGATCCAAGAAACCTTCCGTTCGGAAGAAGTCATCTCGCGACCACTGGCCACAAGCTTGCGACGACCGATGCCGGTGCTCTCGACGTGCTCGGTTCAATCAACGATAGCGTGCTCTACGACGATTTGATCGGGTCGAGCGAGGAGCTAGAAGTCACGGGTCAGCGCGTGAAGGTGCTGTCACTCAGGCGCCTGATAGAGCTCAAGCGCGCGCTTGCGCGCCCAAAGGATCTCGCGATGCTTCCGGTCCTCGAGGCGACGCTTCGCGAGCGCGGAGGCTGACATTCGCCCTTCCGCGTCGGAGGGCGCAACACGCGCCGTATACCGCGGAATCACAGCACAAAAGAGAACCGCGGAATCGAAGCGTTTTCGATTCCGCGGTTCAGTCGTTGCGCGGGGGCGCAACGCGGGCTGTATACCGCGATATCATTGGGGTTTGAGCGCAGGCTCGTCGCGTAGCGCCGAAGGGCGCCGTCCCTATTGCTTCTCGGCATGCGCTGCACCGTTCCACAGTCAACTGTGTACAAATGACTATCGCGTCGCCGAAGCGGTCAGCCTACCCGTCCTTCCAGGGTGGAAGGACTCCCCCCGCGTCACGGCTGAACCAGGATGGACGTAAACTCAGCAATGCCGTCGTGGCTTGGGACCGGCGCCGCAATCGCGTTGGGGATCGCGGGCTTGGTCGCGCGTCACTATCGGTTGGTATACCTCAGCCGGCGCGCTGCCATTGCCTCTGCGAACGCTAGCGACATCCCCAAGATCGTTGGAGATGAGGTCGACAAGCTCAAGATCGACGTTGCAGGACTGACAAAGGAGCAACGTTTTGCTGCGGTGATGGAGGTTCTCTCACAGAGGGCGGACCGTACCCGCAGGCTATTCCTGTTGTCGACAATAGTGGCGGTCTCCATAGCGGTCGTCGTGGTCCTGAGCATCTTTCTTGAGCGTCCACCGATACCTGTGCCACCGGCCATCGCGTCGACGACGCCTGCGCCTGCGGTTTCGGTTTTGCCAAGAGAACGGGTCGAAGACCTATCGATCAAGACCATTCAGGATCGCCTCGGGACCATGATTCTCGATTTCGGACGGTCAGACCCGGCTGCGCTTCCGAACTTCTTGGAGAAGCAATCGGGCACGTGGCCCCAAATGTTGAACGCCGCGTTTTCGGTCGAAACCGGCGGGATGGCCGAGGGACTAGGTCGTTTTGCCGTTGTAGTTCGTTCAGGGACCTTCACGGTGGAGCGGCTGTACATGAAGGTTCTGGCAACCGCGGATTGCCCGCTTCGCGACGAAACAACTGGTCCGACCGCCCCGACTGTTCAGTGGTGGTATCGGTTCTGGATTTCCAAAGAGTACGACACCTACGACCTGGTGCCGCTCGACAAGCTGGGTGAGTCGGGAGTCTGGCAGTATCGTGCTAAGGACGGCAAGGCAGATGCAGATGAGTTTGGTATCCGCTTACGGGCGGCCCCGTACACTTTGTATTTAGTGTCACTCGTTGCCGAAGGGCGAAACGACGATACTCGGCAGCGGATCGCATCAGCCTCGCCCATCCTGCCGTTGTTGTTCATGCGCGGCGCGTTCGACGGATGCAGCTCACTCGAACGGTGGCTCTCCAAAGATTCACTGAAAACGCCCTCCTCACGCAAGGAGTGGCGTCGAGAGTTTCAAAATACGCTTGCCTACCAAATGGCCATTGCAGACATTGACAAGAGCCCAGCCCTGTTCAGCGGATTTCTTAGTTTGCAAAAGCCCGTAGTGCAGACTGCCGTGGACGAACTCCGGCAAGTTCTTGGAAGTCACAAGGAGAACTACTTTCTTCAGCGAAATGTGGAGCAGTACCTCATGGCATTGAATGCGAAGCCATGTCGTCCGAACGACGTCGTGCCCGAGAGCTGGGACGGAGACCTAAAAGACCAAGAAGTCCGGGACCTCTGCATGAACACCAGCTCCGGCAAGCTCCAGAATGTTCCGTGGGAAGCCACCAAGGCGGGCACCAACAAGTCTGTGAAATGCTCATGCGATCCACGGCGGTAGCCTGGGCAGTCTTCGTGTGAGCAGCTGCATCACCTTTTAGCGTGTCTGTGAAAGCGTGCGCAAAACGATCTGGTTGTTGGTATGACGGATCGCATAACGACTCACATGAGACGAATCTGCACGTTGCAACGTGGGCTCGTCACGCGCGCTAGTCATCATGGCCAGCCTGGGCTCGCGCTGAAGACCCGAGGCGACGTTCCTGCGCAGGCGCGCCGCGTCGGTGACGACTTGCTGCCAAATTCAGGCCACGCAACTCCACGTTGCTGACGCGACCCAAGCACGGATAAGCTAGTAAGTATGGATACGAGCGCTGTCATGCACTTAGCCGGCAACGCGGGGAAGGCCGGCGATGTGTATCGCGACGTCCTCGAATGGAGCACGCCGTTGCCGCGCTGGCAAAGCGAGTTAATGCGCAGGGTGCTCCGCGGCAAAGAGCTCGCGTCCGAGGACTTGAGCGAACTCGCGGCGGCGGCTGTTGCCGAAAACGAGCAGCAAGCGTCGAGCTATGCGGCTCTATCCGAGGCAGACCTGCCGTCCGTCGCCGCGAGCGACGAGCATCGCGTGCTGGTATCCGTCGGACAAGTTCGCAACGTCAATGCACTGAGGCCCGATCAGACTCTCAAGTTTGGACCGCAACTCACGGTCGTGTATGGAGACAACGCGGCGGGCAAGTCAGGCTATTGCCGCGTATTGAAGAAGGTCTACCGGGCACGCGTCGTCGATGACATTCTTGGCGACGTCCGGTCTGAGGTTCCGGCGGAGGGTGAGCGTTCGGCGACTTTCACGGTGAAGACCGCCGGCGGTACTGATGAACCAGTGCAATGGATCGACGGAACGGCGACCGCTGGCGCGGGTCGGTTCGCCGTCCTCGATAGCTCCTGTTCGCAGACCTATCTCCGCGGCGGGAAGCTGGCAGTTGGGCCGGCCGGCATTGATGTCCTGGACCGCTTCGCTACCGAAATCGATCGCGTGAAGCGCTCGCTGGCGGCTGCTGCCGCGGGTGTGCAGCCCTCGAAAAAGGCGTTACAGCATCTGGACGGCGATAGCGAGGCCGGTCATTTCGTTCGCTTGCTGTCATCGGCAACGAGCGAAACGGCCATTGCGACGTTCGCCGTCTGGAGCCCCGAACAAGAAGCCGAGCTGCGACGCCTGGAGGCCGAAGTCACGGCCGGCAACGCGAGCACGCCCTCCGCACGGAGGTTGGAGCTGAAGGCCAAGAGCGAGGCGCTGCGAATGCTACGCGAGCGTTTCGCAGCTGCGGCCGAGCGCGTCTCCCAGGAGGCCGTCGCGGAATTGAAGCGTGCGGTCGCGGCTGATGTGGCGGCGGACGCGGCGCTGAATGCGGCGCAAACGCTGGGCGATGAGAACGTATCGGCGGAACGGCTCAAGGGGAACGCTTGGGTCGACATGATTCGAACGGCGGCGCGCTTCGTGCAATCCATGGACGCGCAGGGCGACGGCGGCGGGCTCGCCCTCGACGATCGCTGTCCCTTGTGCTGGCAGTCATTGGACCAAAAAGCTCAAGCGAGACTGCGGCGGTTTCAGCAATACCTCGAAGGCGCGGCGCGCAAGGCCAAGGAAGAAGCCGCGCTAAGGCGCGAGGAGTTGCGGTCGCGCCTCGACGCCGCGGCGCCGGTGCTGAACGCGCAAGACGAGGCGTTGGTCGTGCAGATCGACGGGCTCGCGGAACGGCTGCGCGTGCTGGGGTCGAATATCGACGCGCAGTACCGGGCCATCCATGCATCGCTGACGTTGGACGACTGGCCGGCGATGCCACCCGTCGACATCGCGGCATTGGACGAGCTGCGCGGCCTGTGTACGCGCGTCGACGCGGAGCGGACGGCGCTTCCGGCGACTGACGAAATGGCCGCTGAGCAGCTCGCGACAGTAAGGAAGAAACGCGGCGAGCTCACGTCGCACAAGGCGCTGGCGGAGGCCATCGAAGCAGTGCGGGAGTTCGTAAAGAACACACGCGAGCATCAACGCCTGAGCAGCGCCGAGGGGGCTATCAACACGCGCGCCGCCTCGAACAAGGCCAAGGAGTTGCACGCCAAACACATGACTGACCAGTACGCGCGGCTCGTCGACGACGAGCTACGCGAGCTGTGTTTTCGGCGGCAAAAACCGGTGCTCGCGCAGAAGACCGACAAAGCGAAGGTGGAGGTGAAGCCACTGGTCAGCGCTGAAATGCGGCATCTAGCGGCGGAGAAAGTCTTTAGCGAAGGTGAGCGCACGGCAATTGCGCTCGCGTGCTTTTTGGCAGAACTCAGGCTTGGCAACGATCCGTCGGGACTCATCTTCGATGACCCTGTGTCGTCACTCGACCACGGCGTGCGCGAACACGTCGCGCGACGATTGGTGGCCGCTGCGAAAGAGCGCCAAGTGATCGTCTTCACGCACGATCTCGCGTTTCTGGCCGACCTGCGTGAGCAAGCCAAGATTCAACGCGTCGACTGCGAGTTCAGGACGCTGACCGCTACCGAGCATGCCGTCGGCGTGGTCGAGGAGGATGAGCCCTTCGGGGCACGAAGCGTCGGTAAGCGATTACGCGCGCTTAAGACGGTTCTGGTGTCGGTGGAAGTGGCGTCCAAGCGGGGCGACCCGCAGGCGATGCGAATGCACGGCCGCGAGTTCTACGAGCGGCTACGCAGCACATGGGAGCGCTTCATCGAGGAACGACTGTTCGCGCAAGTGGTGCAGCGGCTCGAACGAAACGTGATCGTCGGTGCGTTGACGAAGGTCGTCTACAACGCCGAACTAGCGGAAAAAGTCCTTGAAGGATGGCGGCGATGTTCTACGGCGATCGAAGCGCACGACCACGCGCCGGCAGCTGGTCAGCAAAGCTATTCGCTGGAAGAGATGAAACAGGATTTGCAGCGGCTGGTGGACGCCGAGGAGGCCGCTAAGAAGGCGCAGAGCGGAGCCTGAGCGATCGTTTCATTCCGCAAAGGTATTCTCGCTTTGTAATGGACTTGGCATGCTCGGGCGTAATAGATCCGCGCCATCGCGCCATCGCGCCATCGCGCCATCGCGCCATCGCGCCATCGCGCCATCGCGCCATCGCGCCATCGCGCCATCGCGCCATCGCGCCATCGCGCCGGCGTTGAAACGCACCGCCAGCCCTTCGGGCGACCTGTATGCACCTTTCCCCTAGCAGGTGACCGCGCGACGCGCGACTGGATGGAATGAGCCGAGCTGCGTCTTCGGCGACTCGTCGACTTGTCGTCAGCATAAGGCGCAATGCGGGCTGTATACCGCGGAATCGCTAGACAAAAGCGAACCACGGAATCGAGTGCTTCTCGACTTCGCGGGCTTTGGTTGCGCCGGGGCGATTTGAACCTCCGAGCTAGTGCACGAGCAGGAACGTTCAGTTACTTCTTCAACCGTAACTGTTGCTGCTCTTCCGCCTCGAGATCGGCGAGGGCGCGAGCCAGTTCGTCTTGCTCAGCGGCGTTGAGCGGAATCGAATCCGGCGCGACTTGTTCGACGCGCACCGGGCTCGCCTTTGCCGGCTCGGGTTCGGGCGGCAAGAGACCCATCTTGCGCTTGAGAGAGGTGAGATCCTCGTCTGCGCCCTTGGTCACTTCGAGCTCGCGGAACTTGTGAGCCAGGGTATCGCCGGTCGCTTCCTCGTTCAGCTCGGCGTGGGCCTCGGCTTCGGCCTCCATTTGTTCGATGCGACCGGCCATGCGATCGAAGGTCTCGAACGCACTGGCGTTCTTGAGCCCGGTCATCGTTTCTTGAATCGCCTTTTGCGCTTCGGCGCGCTTCTTCCGGGCGATCAGCAGATTCTTCTTGCGCTTGGCTTCCTCGATCTTGCTGTTCAGCGCGCGTAGCGCGAGCTTGAGCTGATCGACGGCCTGCTTTTGCTTGCTCCACTGCTCTTGAAATTGCTCGGCCAGGGTTTGGTGCTCTTTTTTGCGAGCGAGGGCCTCCTTGGCCAAGGCGTCGTCACCAGCGCGCACCGCGAGCATGGCCCGCCGCTCCCACTCCGTGGCGTTCGCCGTCTCTTGTTCGACTTGCTTGGCGAGCCGCTTTTCGTCGGCAATGGACCCTGCCACTTGGCGCTTGGCCTCGAGCAGCTGATTGCTCATATCCAGCACGATCTGGTTGAGCATCTTCTCCGGATCTTCGGAGCTGCTGATCAGGTCGTTCAAGTTGCTTTTGAGGAGGGCAGCGAGGCGCGCAAAAATTCCCATAACTATAGCCTTGTCGGTTTAGGCCGACGCCTTCGTGGAGCCAAATTCGCGGAGCGTGGGCACTTGAGTGGCGAGCGCCATGTCCAGATCCGCGAGCACGGCCTCGAGTTCGTTCAGGTCGAGATTCTGAAGCGCGAGCGCTGCGCTGAGCACGATGCGGCTGCCTTCGATGCCGTAGGCGGCGTGCACCAAGGCAGTGGCATTGAGCACCAAGAGCTTGTGGAACAAGGGCGCGGCGGCGGCCGCATCCACCGGAGCCAAGCCGATGTCGACCTGCGCCACGAGCACCGGCGCCGCGATGCGCAGGGCGACCAGCGGGCGATCGGCGCCGATCGAGACGAAATACGTGCCCTCTTCTGCACGTTCGAAGCGCCGCTCGAGACGGTGCAGGTAGCCCTCGAGATCCTCGTTGCTCTGGATCATGTCGCTTTCAGCGTACCACGAATCGGCGCGCCGTCTTTGCTGGTGCGGACCAGTACCAAATCATCGGGCGGCGGCGCCTCGGGCTGAATAGTGACGTGTTCCAGGCCATACTGGCTCTTCAAACACGCAGCAACCTCACGACAGACGTCCGTACCATGATGACCGCGCGCCAGGGTGACGTGAGCGGTCAGAGCGTCGAACCGGTCCGAGATGCGCCAGACGTGCAGATCATGAACGGAGGCAACGCCGGGACACGCGGCGATCGCGGCCTGAATTGCCGTCACATCGAGGTGCGGCGGCGCACCCTCCAGCAAAATCGCGGTCGTTTCCCGGAGCACGCGAAAGCCGCTGAAGGCGACCAGCAACGCAATCAAAGCGGAGAGCACGGGGTCGGCACGATTTAGCTCCCAGAACAGTACGGCCAGCGCGGCCAAGATCGCGCCCACCGAACCGAGCGCGTCAGTGAGCACGTGGGCCAACGCAGCTCGCACGTTGAGATTGCTCTGTCCGCGCATGAGCAAGAACGCGACCAGCAAGTTGACGAGCAAGCCGGCCACCGCGGTGGCCAGCATCGGCTGGCCGTGGATTGGCACGGGCGACATCCAGCGCTCGATCGCCTCTTTGACGATCAGCAAGCTGACGAACGCGAGCGTGATGCCATTGACGAACGCCGCCAGGACTTCTGCGCGGCGCAGGCCAAAGGTGCTCTTGTTCGTGCGCGGCTGATCGGCAAAGTGTTGGGCCACCAGAGCCAGCACCAGCGCCCCCGCGTCCGCCAGCATGTGGCCGGCGTCCGCCAGCAGCGCCAAGCTGCCGCTCCAGAAACCCACCCCCACCTCCACCACCATGAATGATGCGGTGATGCCGAGCGCAATCGAGAGCGCGGTCTTGGGGCTGGACGACGAAGCGTGGCCATGACCGTGCCCATGGCCGTGACCGTGCCCAGGGAGATCGTGGTCGTGCGAACCGCTCACCTCCGAAGCAAAGCATGGCTGCTCCGCTTTGGAAAAGACGCCGCGAACTCTGCAGGATTCAACGGCATTTTGCCATGCCACGCGGAGTGACTTGCACTCGAAACGCGCCTGAGTAGGCTTGGCCATGTTTGACAAGAACTTGCGCGAGTGCCTGACGTTCGACGATGTCATGCTCGTACCCGCGTACAGCGAGGTCCTCCCCACCGAGGTGGACGTTCGCACGCGCCTGACCCGAACGATCGAACTCAACATCCCGATCGTGAGCGCCGCGATGGACTCGGTGACCGAGGCCCGCTCCGCCATCGCCCTGGCCCGCCAGGGTGGCATCGGCATCATCCACAAGAATTTGCCGCCCGCCGCTCAGGCCGAGCAGGTCGACCGCGTGAAGCGCGCGGAGAGCGCGATCATCCTCGATCCGGTGACGGTGCGGCCCTCGCAGTCACTGCGTGAAGCATTGGCCGTGATGCGCCAGCACGACGTGTCCGGGGTGCCCGTCGTGGAGGGAGAGTCCCCCGTCGGCATCCTCACGGCGCGCGACATTCGCTTCGAGAAGAACCTGGATCAGCCGATCAGCGCGCTGATGACGACCAAGCTGGTGACCGTGCCGCCCGGCTGCCAACCGGAGGCCGCGCGCGAGCTCTTGCACAAGCACCGCATCGAGAAGCTGCTCGTGGTCGACAACGGTAAGCTCGTCGGCTTGATCACGATCAAAGACTTGCTGCAGGCCGAGCGCAATCCACTGGCCGTCAAGGATGACCGCAGCCGGCTACGCGTTGGGGCCGCGATCGGCCCGGGCTCGGATCGCGAAGCGCGCAGCGACGCCTTGGTCGAAGCGGGCGTGGATTTGCTGGTGCTCGATACCGCCCACGGTCACCATGTCGGCGTCATCGAGGCGGTGCGCGCGACCAAGAAACGTCACCCGAACGTGCAACTCGTGGCCGGCAATATCGCTACCGCCGAAGCCGCGAAGATGCTGATCGACGCTGGCGCTGACGCGGTGAAGGTCGGTATCGGCCCAGGCAGCATTTGCACCACGCGCATCGTCGCCGGCATTGGCGTGCCGCAAATCACCGCCATTGCCGATTGCGTCGAGGTGGGTGAGCGCAACGGCGTCCCAATCATCGCCGATGGCGGCATCAAATACTCGGGTGACGTGACGAAGGCGATCGCCGCCGGTGCCTCCGCGGTGATGATCGGCTCGCTCTTCGCCGGCACCGACGAAGCTCCCGGTGAGCTCGTGCTCTACCAAGGCCGTAGCTACAAGCAGTACCGCGGCATGGGCTCGCTCGGCGCCATGAAAAAGGGCAGCAAGGACCGCTACGGTCAGGGCGGCACCGCCGACGAAAAGCTAGTTCCCGAGGGCATCGAAGGCCGCGTGCCTCACCGCGGTTCGCTGGCCTCGATTATCGGCCAGTTGGTAGGCGGGTTGCGCGCCGGCATGGGCTACACCGGCTCGAAAACGATCTCGGATTTGCGTAACAACTCCAAGTTCATCCGCATTACCGGCCAAGGCCTACGCGAGAGTCACGTGCACGACGTGATGATCACCGAAGAAGCCCCCAACTACCGCAGCACCTGAAGAGGAGGGGCGATCGCGTCCCCGCAGCGCACCTCCTAGACCGCTCGGTTTTCCTCGCCG
>Ga0247768_1000708_pt1 | contig 12095 bp, 14 predicted proteins | sample UWRJL016104C6_FD_179944 | JGI IMG/M metagenome (GOLD analysis project Ga0247768, IMG submission 179944) | Plant litter microbial communities from Arlington Agricultural Research Station in Wisconsin, United States - UWRJ-L016-104C-6 | ecosystem: Environmental > Terrestrial > Plant litter >... | reverse complement strand
TTGGAACGCCTTCCCAGCGCGTTCATCCGCGCCAAGGTCGGCATGCTCGTCGACCTGGCCTTCGCCTACGCCACGGCAGGCGACCGCGCAGCCGCACAGCATCACGCGAGGCAAGCCCGGCGACTCGGCCTTCAGATCAAGTCCGATCGGCAGCTTCGCCGACTCAGCCGACTCGTTCTACCTGGCGGCGCGTCACCCGTTGCGTAACGCCATGTAGTAGAGCAAGGACACCAACGTGCCGGAGCCGAGTAACTCTCGTCGCTGAGCAAGCTCCGTCACACGCGACAGCGGTACCCACTCAACACGCCCAACCTCTTCAGTTTCGGTCGGCTCGCCGATGTGCTCCGCCGCGTGCCACAAGTACACGTCAACCGGCGCGGTGACCTGACCAGGCAGCGGCTCGAAACTCACCAGGTGTTCCGGCTCACCGACGGGCTGCCACCCGCTCTCCTCGGCAGCCTCGCGAGCTGCCGTGATCGCAGCGTCCTCGCCTTCGTCGACCATGCCCCCGAGCAACTCGTAGCCCCATTGCTCGGTCGCGAAGCGGTAGCGCCAGAGCATGAGCGCCTCGTCCTGGTCATTCACGATCAGCGCTATAGCGATCCTGGCCAGGTGAACGACGTGATACTCCCAGCGCTCACCGTTCGGCGCTTGGACATCGGTCAGGCCGACCTTGACCCACTTGTTGTTGTAGACCAACCGCTCTCCGAAGGTCTTCCACGCCCCATGTTCTTCAGCCACAAGTAGCAGCGTACGGGTCCAATCGATAGCGTGTGCAGCCTTGCTTACCCTTACGACTGAAAGAGTCCGCCTGGTTATATTGCGCGACGGCATCCGCACCTGTGCCTTCAACAATACGTCCAGAGCTATCCCACAGAATTGAGGTTTATTGCCACCGCACCGTGCTCGTTTCTCGAAAATAACTGACATACTGTAACGATAGATCCACTAGTGCGATAGCTGGTAGCCAAGAACTACCGATCCATGCATCTCATAGACAGGGAGCCGTGACCCATGGAGTTTTCCGACAAGCAAAAGAAGCAGATCGATCGAGCACAGAGCGTTCTTCAGGCCGACGAACAGGTCCTCGATGTAACTACCGGCATGATCGAGGTTACAAGATTGGGCGCCAAGACCTCGCGCAACGGAGCGATTTTAGTCACGGATCGTCGAGTCATCCTTTACACCAAGAAGATTGGTGGATATGAAATGAATGATCACGTTTATGGACTTCTGACCGCGCTCGACTACAAGAAAGGGATGATGTTCGGCAACATCACCTTCGCTGCATCTGGCGATAGGACGCACGTATCGCAAGTACCCAAGGAAGACATTGAGCGCGTAGCCAAAGCCATTCGTGCACGCATGGCAGGCTCACAGAATGGGGGGTCGCCCAGCAACGGGACACCACAAGCTAGTGCCGCCGACGAAATCAGGAAGCTGGCAGAACTTCACCGAGGCGGAATTCTTACCGATGAGGAATTTGCCGCGAAAAAACGACAGCTGCTCGGATTGTAGAAGTCGCTGAAGCTATTCCTTTCTTACTTCTTTGGAAATCCGCTTCGGCATCCTTGAACCGAGAATCTCCGCCGCCTTGCGGTCGCTCGCAGCGACCCAGGCGGCGTAGACACGCAACGTCGTGGCTCCTCCCCCACCGTGCCCCAATCGGCCCGCAACCGTTCGCAAGTCGATTCCGGCGGTTAGCAACTCGGTCGCCGAAAAGTGCCGCAGGGCGTGGATATGCGTGTCGATTGGCGGCTTTAAACGCGCAGCCATCTTCTTGTAGCGGCGCGAGATTGCGTCAGGCGGGTACGGGTTGGTCGCATCGGTTTTTCTCGCGCCCATGAACACGAACATGTCATCGGCGAGTTCCACTCCGACCTTCTCAAGCTCGTCAGCACACCATCTCTTGTGCGCACGAAGCAAGGCAACAGTTTCAGAGTCGAGAGCCAAGCGCCGCATTTGATGCGTCTTGGTGTCCTTCTCTTTGCCTTTGCCCTTACTTTGGACATAGGTACGTCGAATCTCGACGATCTCAGCGTCCAGATCGACGCGAGACCAACGCAACCCCGCCACTTCGGCTCGACGCAGGCCAGTCGTCATAACGAGCCAAACCAGCGTTCCCCAGTCTTCGGCAATCTCAAACGCCGCTTCAACAAGGCGCGCCGCATCGGCCGCGGACGGCGGGTCGGGCTCCGGCGGCTTCTGCTTCGGCCGCTGCGCGACCTTTGCAGGATTCGAGCTAATCCATTCCCACCGCAGTGCGGCACCAAGCACACCGCTGATGATCGAGTGAATTTGTCGGACCGTTGAAGCTGCCATCGGGTTGCATTTGTGCGGCTCACACTTTGACGCCACACAGTCGTGTTCACCTTCAATCTTATGCTTCGCAATGAACGGCTTCCCGTCGCAGCGAGTACGACACCGCCGCAACGTTGCATAGAGCGATTCCAGCTCCCGCACGCCGATTTTGTTGACAGCCATATTGCCAAGCGTCGGCTTGATCACGCGGTCTATGTACCCGAGGTAGCCGTCACGCGTGCTGTCTTCGATATCCGACGTCCGCAGCCATTCATCAATCGCATAGCTGAGACTCACCGAGGACGATGCGTTGCGCTGCTTGAGAATCTGAGCACGTAACTCGACGAGCTTGTTCTCGGCTTTCTTCCATGCGGCGCTATCGGTGCCGTCAATCGTCTCTCGCAGGTACGACCGGCGGCCCGTGACGGGGTCCAGACCGGCGTAGACAACGACGCGAAGCGCCTTGCCGCGCTCCTCGATCCGGCCTCGGCTGCGCGTCTCAGGGCGTGTGGTAGCCATCACCCCAGGATACTCGCACCCGGGACCGCACCCAAAGATCAACATCACTGATCGATATGAGGTTGTTTTGCCTGATCAAGATGGGTGGGCCGGGTCGGGCTCGAACCGACGGCCAAGGGATTATGAGTCCCCTGCTCTAACCAACTGAGCTACCGGCCCCAAAGCAGTAGGACTCACCCGCACCGCACCCGCCGGCGACCCGGATGGACGACCATTGGTTTGCTAATGCATACAAGTCCCAGTTGACTTTAAGCTATCACGCCACGGTTCGACACGGTCCAGTAGGCCAAACAGGTTGCATCCGTGGGCTCGGAGCCACCAGGTCGTCTAGTTTTCAAGGACGTCGTCAGCTGGATGGTGCCCATGGCTGTTCCGCGAGTCACCAGGTATGGCCACAGTGCGGTAAAGCTGGCCCTCCTCGACGCGTTGACCGCAGACGTCGCCCTCGGCTACCTGGCGCGCGAGAACCGGGAGGCGCTGGTGTCCCACTGTGCGGTAATAGGTCTCTCAGCTCTCGTTGCGGTCGGCGCCATCGCCGTGTTGCGGGTCGGTGTGCGGGTTCTGCGGCGGGCGAATCGGCGGGTGGAGGCGATTTTCGCGGACGAGTTCGGGCGGCGGCGCGGAGTGGCGCCGGATGCTGGTGCATCTGCACCTCATACGGCTGTTTAGGGCTTTATCCTTCGGGACTAGGCACGAGCGTCTACGATGGGTACCGGGACCTCGGCGCCCACCTCCCCCTCGGAGCGCCGGGGTCCCCCTTTACGTCCTTTGTGGACAGTGGACGGGCACCCGTACGCTTGACCGTATGACCGATCGATTCTTCGTCACCACGTCGGCCCCGGACGCGGCGACCGCCAAGCGGCTGGCCGATTCCGCGAAGGAAGCCGGGCTCGCGACAGTCACACGCGTGCACGAACCCGCCGCGCCGTTCCGCTGGCATGTCGGTGAGCCTGTCGAGGCCGAGGAGTGGCGTGTCACCTTCGAGACGACGGCGGATCTCCGCGTCCGGCTCGAAGCCCATCTGGTCGCCGAGCATCCGGCGGACAACCCTGTGGTGACAGTGGCGGCACTGCGGCGATTCTGAAGCGACACCGCGGCCGAGTCAGTGCGAACAGGAATCCCGCGCCATCTTGGCCGGATTGCTGTCGGCGCTCCCCCAGGCGGCGGCGTTGGCATCGAACTTGTTGTACAGGTCGCTGCCCGGCGCGACCTCCACGAGACCACCGGACCGGTCTGCCCAGACGGGGTAGTCCGCGTGGCGGTATTCGTTGGTGTAAGCCGAAATGACGTCCTTCAGCCCACCTTGGTTGTTGTACATCGAGTGACTGCCGTAGCCGACGAAGATCCGCGGATACTCACGGCCGAGGCCCGCGCTCCCCCTGTCGGCGTTCCAGCTCTCCGCGCTGGCCCAGGCGACCACGCGGTGTGAACCGTGCGCGCTCAACAGCAGACGATCCTTCGTCCAAGACGTCCCACTCCTCCGCCACACGACTTCGACGTGCTCGAAGTCGTGCCGGTGACCGGAGGGCTTGAAGCCACTGGTCGCCTGATAGATGGTGAACACCACGCGAATTTCGTCGGCACTGCATGACTGCGCGGTGTAGTAGGTCGGGAACGGCGCGCCGTGCTGCGCGCAGCCGCCGTCGCTGTTGGGCCAGTTCTGGACATCACCGCCGTCGGCCGGATTGCCGTTGGCATCGAAGGCCGCTTCGGGCCAGCACGGGTCGTTGCTGTTGGCGCGGGCGAAGTTCCACTCCGGCACCGACTGCCGGGCGAACTCCCCGAGAGTGCTGGGGTCCGGAAGCGGCTGATTCGCCGACGCGCTCGAAGCGGCTCCGAGGAGAACGCCGCCGGCCAGCGCCACGATCGCGGTGACGGCGAGCCAGGTTCGGCGGGATCGGGGCGACATATGCGTTCTCCTCGCGCCAGAGGGTCAGTGGTCCAGACCTTACCGGCTCGAACCACCTGGGCGGCCAGCTTTTCACGCTGTCGCCACACGTATCGGCGATCTGGCATCCGCTCGCATCTTTGCCCACAACCACCCGATCGGGCCGCCGGTTTCACTCGGACGTAGCCCTGACAGCTTCCTGACCTGCAAAGACGCCAGGTTGCGCCACAGTGAGCCACATACGGCTTGCCATGGCGCCATAGTGGTGCCACACTAGTGCCATGGACCTGACGCCGTACGTCGACAATCTCCGCCGCGACCTCGCGGTCGCCGCAAACGCCGGCGGGGAGGACGCTCGCGCGCTCGCCGAGCGCCTCACCGCGCCGCTCGAGTCGGCCACCCGGCTCGCACTGCTCGGCGCGCTGTCCGCCGCCGCGGACGAGATCACCCGTGAACTCGCACCAGGCTCGGTCGACGTGCGCCTGCGTGGACTGAACCCGGACTTCGTGGTGGTGACCCCACCACTCGAAATCGAATACCGGCACCCGCCGGAGAAAAACGCCGAACAGCCACTACTCGCCCTCTCACCGGACACCGACGACGGCGCGGTGTCGCGGATCAACTTCCGCCTTCCCGAGCACCTCAAGCAACGGATCGAAGAGGCCGCCGGCAACGAAGGGCTCTCGATCAACGCGTGGCTCGTCCGCGTCGCCACCGCCGCGCTCGAACCCGGCGGCCACGGCCGCCGTGCCGAGCGGCGCAGTGGGCATGGCGCCCAGAGCTACACCGGCTGGGTGCGCTAGCCCGGCCGAACCCGAACCAAGCGCTCCCGACCTGCGGGGACGCCCACCAGAGCACACATCAGGGGACAACTATGCCCATTTTCGACACTCCAGAACCAATTTCCGCCACCGTCGAGCTCGTCGTCGGCTACCTCCGGATCACCGCGAGCGAACGCGCCGACACCGTTGTCGAGGTGCGCCCGACGGACGAATCGAGCGATGCCGACCTGAAGGCCGTGAAACAGACTCGCGTCGAGTACTCCGGCGGAAGGCTGCTGGTGAAGACGCCGAAGCTGAACAGCCTCTTCGGCAAGCCGGGCGCGGTCGACGTGACGATCGAGCTGCCCTCGGGCTCGAGCCTGCACGGCGGGGCGTCCGTCGCGGACGTCCACGCCGAGGGCCGCCTCGGTGACTGTGACTTCAAAGCCTCCGTCGGCAACCTCAACTTCGGCCGGACCGGCAAACTGCGGCTGAGCACCGGCGGCGGTGATATCAACGTGGACGAAACAGCCGGCCACACTGAGGTCTCCACCGGCACCGGCGGCATCCGGGTCCAATCGGTCGACGGCACCGCGGTGGTCAAGAACTCCAACGGTGACAGCTGGCTCGGCAGGGTTTCCGGTGATCTCCGCGTGAGCTCGGCCAACGGCGACATCACCATCGACGAGGCGGGGGCGACGATCGGCGCGAAGACGGCCAACGGCAACATCCGGGTCGGTGCTGTGGCGCGTGGTTCGGTCGTGGTCGAGACCTCGTTCGGCGAACTCGAACTCGGCATCCGCGAGGGCACCGCGGCCCGGCTGGACCTGCGTTCCCAGTTCGGCCGCGTGGAGAACTCCTTGACCGCCTCGCACGGGCCCAACCCTTCTGACGAGACCGTCGAGGTCCGCGCTCGCACCTCTTACGGCAACATCTCGGTCCACCGGGCCTGACCCTCGCGGAGCACATCTCCGCGTTTTCCTTCACCACAACGGCAACCGGGCCACACCTGCCCGGTAAACCGTTGTGCCCCAAAGCTTCTCGATAGCCGTCGACGGGCCAGGCCCGTCTTTGGCGACCCCGAAAACACCAATCCGGCAAACCGACGAAAGAGGAACCATGACCACTACCGGAACCCGGCCGGCGATCACGGCGACCGGGCTGCGCAAGTCGTTCGGGGACCACGTCGTCCTCGACGGCATCGACCTGAACGTCGCGGAGGGCACGATCTTCTCGCTGCTCGGCCCCAACGGCGCGGGCAAGACCACCGCGGTCCAGATCCTGTCGACGCTCATCTCCGCCGACGCCGGCGAGGTGCGGGTCGCGGGGCACGACCTGGCGACCGAGCCCCAAGCGGTCCGCGCCGCGATCGGCGTCACCGGTCAGTTCTCCGCGGTGGACGGGCTCCTCAGCGCTAGGGAAAACCTGATGCTGATGTGCGACCTGCACCACCTCGGCCGTGCGGAGGGACGGCGGCGCAGTGCCGAGCTGCTGGACCGGTTCGACCTGGCCGACGCGGCCAAGAAACCGGCCATGACGTACTCCGGCGGCATGCGGCGCCGGCTCGACCTCGCGATGACGCTCGTCGGCGACCCCCGCGTCATCTTCCTCGACGAGCCGACCACGGGCCTCGACCCGCGCAGCCGGCACACGACGTGGGGGATCATCCGCGAGCTGGCGAACGCCGGGACCACCATCCTGCTGACCACGCAGCACCTCGACGAGGCCGACGAACTGGCCGACCGGATCGCGGTCCTCGACCACGGGGCGCTGGTCGCCGAAGGCACCCCTGAGGAGCTCAAGCGCCACATTCCCGGCGGGCACGTGCGGCTGCGGTTCGCCGATGCCCGAGGACTCCAGTCCGCAGCCGGCGTCCTCGGCGAGGTGTCACGCGACGACGAGGCACTCACCCTGCAGGTCCCGAACGACGGCAGCATGCGGTCGCTGAAAACCCTGATCGACCGGCTCGACGCCGAAGCGATCGAAGTCGACGAACTGTCCGTGCACACCCCCGACCTAGACGACGTCTTCTTCGCCGTCACCGGTCAGCCCAAAAACGAGCAGCCCACCCACGAGAAAGTGACGACCCGATGAGCACCCTCACCCTCGCCGTGACCGACTCGGCGACAATGCTGCGGCGCAACCTGCGGCACATGATCCGTTACCCGTCGCTGTCCCTGATGCTCGCCGGTATGCCGATCATCTTCCTGCTGCTGTTCGTGTATGTCTTCGGCGGCACGCTCGGGGCCGGAATCGGCGGAGCGTCCGGCGGCCGCGCCGAGTACGTCAACTACGTCGCTCCCGCGATCATCCTGATGACGGTCGCCTCCGGGGCGACCGGGACGGCGGTCTCGGTGGCGATGGACATGACCGAAGGCATCATCGCGCGGTTCCGGACCATGGCCATCGCCCGGGTTTCGGTGCTGACCGGGCACGTCGTCGGCAGCCTCATCCAGACGTTGCTGGGCGTGAGCCTCGTTGTCGGCGTCGCACTGCTCGTCGGGTTCCGGCCCAGCGCGGGACCGGTCGAGTGGCTCGGTGTCGTCGGTGTCCTGTCGATGGTCATCTTCGCGCTGACCTGGCTGTCGGTCGCGTTCGGGCTGGTGGCGAAGACGGTCGAATCGGCGAGCAACCTCCCGATGCCGCTGTCGCTCCTGCCCTTCCTCGGCAGCGGGTTCGTGCCGACCGACTCGATGCCCGCCGGCCTGCGCTGGTTCGCCGAGTACCAGCCCTTCACCCCCATCATCGAAACGCTGCGGGGCCTGCTGATGGGCACGCCGATCGGCAACAGCGCGACCATCACCGTCGCCTGGAGCGCCGGGATCGCGCTGGTCGGCTACCTGTGGTCCAAGAAACTGTTCGCCCGGGACCCCGTGCGCAAATAAGACCGGCACGTAGGCTTCCTCTCCGTGGCGCACTCACCGGACACCCAGTACGAAGACTTCCTGCGGCACGTCTTGGCCGAGGGCACGGCCAAGGCGGACCGCACCGGAACCGGCACCCGCAGTGTCTTCGGGCACCAGCTGCGGTTCGACCTGGCGCGAGGTTTCCCGTTGATCACCACAAAACGAGTGCATTTCCGCTCGGTGGCGGGAGAGTTGCTGTGGTTCCTCCGAGGGGACGGCAACGTGGGGTGGCTCCGCGAGCACGAGGTGTCCATCTGGGACGAGTGGGCCGACGAGAACGGGGACCTCGGCCCGGTCTACGGCGTCCAGTGGCGCTCCTGGCCGACACCCGACGGCCGCCACATCGACCAGATCTCCCAGGTGCTCGAAACCCTGCGCACCAACCCGGACTCGCGCCGGATGATGGTCTCGGCGTGGAACGTCGCGGAACTCGACAAGATGGCGTTGCCGCCGTGCCACGCGATGTTCCAGTTCTACGTGGCCGGCGGCCGACTCTCCTGCCAGCTCTACCAGCGCAGCGCGGACCTGTTCCTCGGTGTCCCGTTCAACATCGCGAGCTACGCGCTGCTGACCCACATGGTGGCGCAGCAGGTGGGGCTCGGCGTCGGCGAGTTCATCTGGACCGGCGGGGACTGCCACATCTACGACAACCATGTCGACCAGGTCACCGAGCAGCTTTCGCGTGAGGTGCTGGCGTTCCCGGCCCTGGAGCTCGAAAAGGCCCCATCGCTGTTCGACTACGAGCTCGAGCACTTCAAGCTCGTCGGTTACCAGCACCACCCGGCCATCAAGGCGCCGGTGGCCGTCTGATGATCGGGCTGGTCTGGGCACAGTCGGCGAACGGGGTCATCGGCCGGGACGGCACCCTGCCGTGGCGCCTCCCGGAGGATCTGGCGCACTTCAAGGCGCTGACGCTGGGCAAGACCGTGGTCATGGGACGGCTGACTTGGGAGTCGCTGCCGCCGAAGATGAGGCCGCTGCCGGAGCGGCGCAACATCGTCCTCACCCGCCGTCCCGGTCTGGCGCCGGAAGGCGCCAAAAACGCCCAAAGTGTCGACGAAGCTTTGGACGGAGCCGAAACCGACGTCTGGGTGATGGGTGGCGCGCAGGTGTACGCCGCCGCGCTGCCCTTCGCCGAACGTCTCGTCGTCACCGAAATCGACACCACTGTCGACGGGGACGTCTTCGCCCCGGAAGTCGGCCCCGGCTGGTCCCGCACGGCCGGGGACTGGTTGCGTTCGCGCGGTGGTCTCGACTACCGCGTCGCCACCTATCGGCGAACGACTCGGTAGCGCGTAGTACGAAGATGGGTTCTCTATGAAGTAGCTGTCTTTGCGGGCGAGGTTTCCGCAATGAAGGCACGGGTGAGGGTCTGCGCTGTCCGCACCACGCTCGCGATGGCGGCCTCGGGCTCCAGGCCGCAGAGGTCGGTCAGGTTGAACAGGGCGTCGGCGCTGACGACGACCGCGAGCGAGAGCCGCAGTTGTTCCAGGGCCGGGTCCCCCGCGTCGATGCTGTCCGACATCGGGGACAGCGCGTGATCGATCAGGCCAAAGCGCAGGCCTGGGCGGGCATCGGAGTCGGAGCGGGTGACGGTGGCCGCGATCATCGCGCGGACCACTCCCTGCCGGGCGAGGACATGGCGCAGGAGGAACTCCGTCGCCGCGCCGACACGCTCCACCGGGTCGGCCGAATCGGCGACCGACGCGAGCGCTTCGGCCGGAGTGGGCAGCTGACCGGTTATCGCCTCCTGCAGGAGGCTCGCCAAGTCGGGAAAGTAGCGGTAGGCCGTGGCTTCGGAGACCAGTGCGGCCTTGGCGATCTCGGGCATGGTCACCTCGCGGCCGGTCCGGCTCAGCTCGGCGGCCGCCTGCACGATCGCGTTGTGGGTGCGCTGTTTCTGGTTGGCGCGGCCTGTGGTGATCTGCTCTGTCATCGTTTTCCCTTTCCGCCCCGGTGACCAGAATAGCGAGTCCACTCCGACAATGAGAGAGGGCTTGCATAACAAAACGCAAGCGCTCTACAGTCACGAGAGCATACTCTCACGACAAGGAGCTCTCCATGACCGACGTCTCGATCGTCGCCCCCGACGGCGGCGAAGTGATCGAACTTGGCCCGGCCCAGGTGCGCATCCTGGAGGACGGCACCACCACGGCCCATCGCCTGGGCATCGGCGAGATCACGCTCGCCCCGCACAGCGCCGGGCCGCCTCAGCACCGGCACGCCCAGCACGACGAGGGCTTCTACGTCGTCTCCGGCACCGCACGCTTCACCGTCGGGAAGACCTCCTACGACGCGCCGCCGGGCACCCTCGTGATGCTCCCGCCCGGTGCCCCGCACACCTTCGCCAACCCGGGCGACGTACCGGTCGTGCTGCTCAACACCTTCACGCCGGACCTGTACGTCCAGTACTTCCGGGACCTGCGGGAGCAACTCGCGAGCGGTCAGGAGCTCACACCGGAAGCCACCGCCGAGGTGATGAGCCACTACGCCACCACCGTGGCCACCGACTTCGCCTGATCCGGGAAGCGGGCGGCGATCCGGGTCGCGCCCGCGGTGGCGCGGTCGGTCGTGATCAGCACACCGAGGATCGTGACCAGCGCGCCGCACCCCGCCAGGATCCACCAGCCGAGATGGCTGGCCGCGGTGAAGGCGCCGTGCCCCGGATCGTCCGTCCCCACCACGATCGACCCCAGAACGGCGACGCCCAGGCTGTTGCCGATCTGGCGGCCGGTCGAGGTGATCGCGCCGGAGACCCCGGCCTGCGAACGCGGCATGCCGGCCACGGCGGTGGCGGTGATCGGGGTGTTGACCAGCCCGAACCCCGCGCCGAAGATAACGTAGGCCACGAGCAGGACACCGACGCCGGTCGTCGGCGTCGCCAGGGTCAGCACCATGGCGGCGGCCGCGATCATCAGGCCCGCTCCGGCCAAGGGCAGTCGCGGGCCGTACTTCGCTGTCAGGCGCCCGGAAATCGGTGAGAAGACCACGGTCGCCCCGGCCATCGGCACGGTCATCAGCCCGGCGTGCAGCGCGCTGTAGCCGCGCACGTCCTGGAGATACAGCGTGTTGAGGAACAGGAACCCCGACAGGGCCACAAACACCGTCACGGCCGCGATCATGGCTCCGCTGAACGGGATGGAGCGGAAGAAAGCCGGGTCGATCAGCGGCTGATCCCGGCGGCTTTCGTACCGGACGAACGTCACGGCCGCGACGGCACCGAGGACGAACAGGCCGACGATCAGCGCGCTGCCATAGCCCTTGCGCGATCCCTCGATGATCCCGGTGATCACCGAACCCAGGATCACGACGACCAGCGCCTGCCCCGCCGGGTCCAGCCGCCGCGTGACCGCCGCCCTGGATTCAGGCACGAACAGCCCGGTCAGCACGATCGCGGCCACCCCGACCGGGATGTTGATCCAGAACACCGAGCGCCAGCCCGCGGATGCGACTAGCAGGCCACCGACAATCGGCCCCAGTGCCAGCGACAAACCGACCGTGCCGCCCCAAATGCCGATCGCGCGGGTGCGTTCGCGGGGGTCGGCGAAGGTGGTGGTGAGGATCGACAGCGCGACCGGGTTGAGCATGCTCGCCCCGAGCCCTTGGACAACACGGAACGCGACCAGCCATGGCAGGCCGGGCGCCAGCGAGCAGGCGAGCGAACCGGCCGTGAACAGCGCGAGCCCGATCTGGAACACCCGCCGCCGCCCGATCCGGTCG